>JGI20166J26741_11632696_pt1 | contig 11402 bp, 4 predicted proteins | sample TergutCu122P5_FD_26741 | JGI IMG/M metagenome (IMG submission 26741) | reverse complement strand
GCTTTTGCCGTGTCATCACCAAGCTGGCCGTAATTATTAGATCCCCAGCCCCACACCGTACCATCGGATTTCAGGGCAAAAGTACTGCCAACACCCGTAACAACTGAAACCACACCTATTAAGCCACTGACCTGTTTAGGAGCTAATCGATTCGTTGTCGTGCCATCACCCAACTGGCCGAAAAGATTACTCCCCCATGCCCACACCGTACCATCCGATTTCAGAACGACAGTATTGTCACCAGCTGCTGCGATTGAAACTACATTAGTTAATCCGCTAACCTGTACCGGAGTTAATCGATTTACCGTCGTGCCATCACCCAACTGGCCAGCAATATTATTTCCCCAAGCCCACACTGTACCGTTAGCCTTTAAAGCAATACAGTGATAATAGCCTGCCGCCACTGAGACTACACCAGATAAATCACTAACCTGTACCTGTGTTAATTTATTCGTGGTTGTGCCATCACCAAGTTGGCCATAATTATTATAACCCCAAGTCCATACAGTACCATCGGGCTTGAGTTGGATCGTAGAATATAGACCCCCTGCTATGGTTTTCTTAGGCGCGTCAGATACTTTTAAGCTCAAAGCGGTACTCCAAACTGCATACAGAGTAATGTTAGTATTTGCCGTAAATGACCCGCCCACATTATATTCAGGGGCAGTAGCATCTGGTGATGTTGCCCAACCAATAAATACATATCCTACTTTTTTCGGCGCCTCCGGCCTCAGGATTAGTGTTACACCATCTGCTTTTATCTGGTCAGACAGAGCGCCTGAACCACCATTTGGATTATATTTAATAGTGTAGGTGGTTGTGATTACACGCACTGGCGAAAGGCGGGTTGTGGTAGTGCCATCGCCCAACTGGCCAAATTCGTTCTCTCCCCAATCCCACATCGTATCATCAGTCTTTAGAGCAATAGTGTGAATATAGCCAGCCGTAGCTGAGGACACACCTGTTAAACCACCAACCTGTACTGGAACAGATCTGTTAATATTCGTTCCATCACCAAGCTGGCCGTAGCCATTAGATCCCCAAGTCCACGCGGTTCCATCACTTTTCACAGCAATATTGTGATACGCCCCTGCTGCCACAGAGACTACGCCCGTCAGGCTACTGACATGTACCGGTGTTAATATATTTGTCATTGTGCCATCACCAAGCTGGCCGTAATTGTTTGCCCCCCAAGCCAACACCGTACCGTCAGCTTTCAGAACAACATTATGATAATAACCCGCTGCTACTGAGATTACACCTGTTACTCCGTTAACCTGCATCGGAATAGATTGGTTCGTTATCGTTCCATTCCCAACGTAATAGTTATATCCCCAAAACCATACCGTACCATCAGACTTTAGGGCGATGGCGTGTTGATAGCCTGACGCTACAGATACTACGTCTGTTAAACCGCTGACTTGTACTGGAATATTTATATACGTTGCCGTGATGTTATTACCAAGCGGGTCATATTGATTATAACCCCAAATCCATACTGTGCCATCGGATTTCAATGCAACAGTAGTATTATAACCTGCTGAAATTGAGGTTACATTAGTTAAACCCTTGATTTGTATCGGGGTTGATTTACTCGTGGTCGTACCATCACCAAGCTGGCCATAATTATTATAGCCCCAAGTCCATACGGTGCCATCGGCCTTCAAAGCAACGGCGTGATATAACCCTATCGAAATTGAAATTACACCAGTTAAACCACTAACCGGCACTGGACTTGATTTACTTTCTGTTGTACCATCACCAAGTTGGCCGGAAGCGTTATATCCCCAAGCCAATACCGTCCCATCTGGTTTGAGCCGGATCGTTGAATATTGACCAGCCGCTATGGTTTGTTTGGGCATATCCGATGCTTTAAGATTTAAAGCAGCATCCCAAACCGCATAAAGAGTTGTATTGGCATCGTCGGTAAACGTCCCGCTTGCATTATATACTGGAATAGTGGCCCCGGATGTTGTTGCCCAGCCTATAAATATATATCCTACTCTTGTCGGCACTACTGAACTCAGAGTTAATGCTACGCCATCTGTCTTTACCTGTGAAGCCGGCGCAACGTCTCCGCCATTTGCATTGTAAATTATAGCGTAGACGCGAATAACCTCAATTGGCAAATTTTTGCTTAACATTGTGCCGTTTCCCAGCTGACCGTAATCATTATTCCCCCAAGACCATATCATTTTGTCAATATCCATGACCGCAGCATGATTATCCCCAGCTGCCACGGAGATAATGTCAGTTAAACCGCTGACCTGTACTGGAACAGATTTGTTTGTGTACGTCCCATCTCCAAGCTGGCCGTTGCTGTTATATCCCCAAGTCCACACTGTACCATTGTTCTTTGCGGCAACATTGTAATAATTACCTGCCGCCACAGAAGATATCTCTGTTAAGCTGCTAACTTGTATTGGTGTTACTTTATCCGTTGTCGTACCATCTCCGAGTTGACCGTAATTATTCAAGCCCCAAGCCCATACTGTACCATCATACTTTAGCGCCAGAGTGTGACCATAACTTGCCGCCACAGAGATTACGCCAGTTAATCCATTTACCTGTATCGGGGTTACCTTTTTCATTGTCGTGCCGTCTCCAAGCTGACCGTATTGGTTCCCCCCCCAAACCCATACTGTGCCGTCTGATTTAAGGGCAGCAGTGTGGCTATAACCTGCAGAAACTGAAACTACGTTAGTTAGGCCAGCGACCTGTACAGGAACAGAGCGATTTATGGATGTGCCATCACCAAGCTGGCCATAATTATTATATCCCCAAGCCCATAATGTACCGTCTGATTTCAGAGCTAAAGTGTACATATAATTTGCTGAGACAGAAGCTACATTAGTTAAGCCACTGACCTGAACCGGATTTGCTTTATTAATTGTTGTGCCATCACCAAGCTGACCGGAACTGTTAGAGCCCCAAGTCCAGACACTGCCATCAGACTTCAGAGCAATGGCGTGAGCTGAAAATGGTCCAGCTGCCAGAGAGACTAAATTAGTTAAACCGCTAACCTGTGCCGGAATTGATTTATTAGTTGTTGTGCCATCACCAAGCTGGCCATAATTATTATATCCCCAAGCCCATGCAGTGCCATCTGACTGCAGCCGAACTGTAAAATTACCACCAGCCGCTAAATTTTGCCGTGGCATATCTGATACCTTTAGATTCAAAGCGACATTCCAAACCGCATAAAGAATAGTATCATCATTTTCAACAAATGTTCCACCAGGATTATACATAGGGATAGCGGAATCGGGAGATGTCGCCCAGCCCATAAATAGATATCCTGTCCTTGTTGGCAACACAGTACTAAGGGTCAGCGCAATACCAACTGTTTTTGTTTGGGCCGCCGGAGCGCCTACTCCGCCATTGGCATGGAAGGTAATGGTAGAAATAATTTTAGTGGTTTCAACCGGCAAACTTTTACTTACTGCTGTACCATCGCCCAGCTGACCGGAACTGTTCAAGCCCCACGACCACAACGTACCATCTGATTGAAGAGCAACAGTATGATTTAAGCCTGATGTCACGGTGGCTACGCTAGTTAAACCGCTGACCTGTACCGCCGTCAATCTATTCGTTGTCGTACCGTCACCAAGCTGGCCATATTCATTATCTCCCCAAGCCCATACGGTGCCATCCGACTTGAGAGCAACACTATGGTAATATCCTGCCGTCACACAGTTTACACCCATTAAACCACTTATCTGTACCGGGGTTGATTTATTCGTGGTTGTATCATCGCCAAGCTGGCCATAATTGTTAGCCCCCCAAGACCATACGGTACCATCTGACTTCATAGCAACGGTATGATAATGACCTGTCTTCACAAAAGTTATCCCCGTTAAGCCCGTTACTTGTACCGGATTAGATTTATTAACAGTAGTTCCGTCACCGAGCTTGCCAACACCGTTATATCCCCAAGCCCATAACGTACCGTCAGATTTTAAAGCAATAGTATCGCCATAACCTGCCGTTGCATAGACTACATCAGTTAAACCGTTAACCTGTACCGGGATTGATTTATTAGCTGTCGTGCCATCGCCAAGTTGACCAGAGTCGTTAGATCCCCAAGCCCACACTGTACCATCAATCTTCACTGCAACAGTGTGACTATTACCAGCCGAGACAGAAACTACATTAACCAAATCATTGATTTGTACTGGAACAGATTTGTTTGTAGTTGTGCTATCGCCCAATTGCCCGTTGCTATTTAAGCCCCAAGACCACACTGTGCCATCGGATTTTAAAGCAACAGCATGATAATATCCTGCCGCAACAGATACTACATCACTTAACCCGCTAACTTGCACTGGAATATTTCGGTTTTTCGTTGTGCCATCACCAAGCTGGCCGTAATTGTTAGCCCCCCAAGACCATACAGTGCCATCTGAGTGTATCCTAATCGTAGAAGTGTAACTTGCTGATACGGTTTGTTTGGGCATATCCGATGCTTTTAGATTCAAAGCAACGTTCCATACTGCGTAAAGGGTAGTGTCCGCATTGGTGGTGAATGTTCCGCCAGCATTATATGCAGAAACTGTTGCACTGGTTGTTGTCGCCCAGCCCATAAATATATAGCCTGTCTTCGTCGGCACAGTAGTGCTCAGGGTCAGCGTCACACCGCCTGTTTTGATCTGGGCTGCCGGTATGCCTATTCCCCCATTACCATTGTAGGCAATAGTATAGGTAGATGCATTAGTTATGCACACGGGCGAAAGACGGTTTGTGGTGGTGCCATCACCCAGCTGCCCGCCGTTATTTAAGCCCCAAGCCCATAATGTACCACCAGATTTTAAAGCATAAGAACTATAATCGCCTGCTTCAACAGAGACAATACCAGTTAACCCACTAACCTGTATAGGCGTCAATTTATTCGTAGTTGTGCCATCGCCAAGCTGACCAGTTTCATTAGAACCCCAAGTCCACAACGTACTATCTGATTGCAGAGCAACAATATGATTTGCCCCTGCTGCCACAGCGGATACGCTCGTTAAACCATTAACTTGCAGTGGAAAATTTCGGTTGGTAGTTGTGCCATCACCAAGCTGACCATAATTATTATAGCCCCAAACCCTCAAGGTACCATCAGATTTCAGAGCAATAACATGGTAAGAACCTGCTGAAACAAAGATTACACCAGTTAAATTGGCAACCTGCATCGGAGTCAATTTATTGATTATGGTGCCATTACCAAGCTGGCCATAATTGTTATAGCCCCAAGACCACACTGTACCGTCGGATTTCAAAGCAACAGTATGGTAATATCCTGCTGTAACAGAGACAATACCAGTTAACCCACTAACCTGTATAGGCGTCAATTTATTCGTAGTTGTGCCATCGCCAAGCTGGCCATAATTGTTATAGCCCCAAACCCACACTGTACCATCGGTTTTCAAAGCAACAGCATGGTAATATCCTGCCACAACAGAGACTACACCAGTTAGCCCGCTGACCGGCTTTGGATTTGACGCATTGATTGTCGTGCCATTGCCAAGCTCGCCGTAAGTGTTATAGCCCCAAGCCAATACGCTGCCATCTGGCATCAACCGGATCGTAGTGCCGCCACCCGCCGCTATGGTTTGCTTGGGTATGTCAGATGCTTTAAGATTCAAAACGACATCCCACCAAACCGCATAAAGAGTGGTATTGGCATTTGTGTCAAACGTTCCGCCTGCGCTATATATAGGGATGGTGGTGTTGGAAATTGTTGCCCAGCCCATAAATACATAGCCTGTTTTTGTCGGAACGTCATAACTCAGGGTTAGCGTTCCACCATTTGCTTTTGCCTGTGCATCCGGTGCGCCTGCACCGCCATTGGCGTCATAAGTGATGGTGTAGCCCCAAACCGCATATAAAATAGTACTCGCGTTAGCGGTAAATGTTCCCCCTGCATTATATGAGGCAACAGTAGCATTGGAAGTTGTGGCCCAGCCCATAAATACATATCCTGTTTTCGTCGGGATGGTAGAACTAAGGGTCAGATCGCCACCGTTTGATTTTATCTGAGTCACCGGAGCGCCTGTACCGCCATTGGCGTTGTACGTGATCGCGTAACCCCAAACTGCGTATAGAGTGGTGTCCGCATTGGCAGTGATTATTCCGCCGCCGATATACGTGGGGACTGTAGCAGCAGCGGTTAACGCCCAGCCCATAAAGGCATAGCCTGTTCTAGTTAGGTAATAATCAGGCAGAACAAAATCTACGCCGTCTGCTTTGACTTGCGTAAACACACCGTTTACACCGCCATTGGAGTCAAAAGTGATCGTGTAGGCGATCCGCCAAACCGCATAAAGGGTGGTGTTGACCTGGGCGGTAAATGTTCCCCCGGAGTCATATACGGGAGTGGTAGCGCCTGCCGTTGTTGCCCAGCCCATAAATACATAGCCTGTTCTCGTCGGTACGACAGAGCTAAGGGTCAGATCGCCACCGTTTGATTTTATCTGAGCAACCGGAGCGCCTGCGCCGCCATTGGCGTCATAAGTGACAGTATAGATAAGGTTCCAAACCGCATAAAGGGTGGTGTTAGCATTGCCGGTGAATGTTCCGCCTGGCTCATATGCGGCTGCAGTGGCGTTGGCAGCTATTGCCCAGCCCATAAACACATAATTTGTTCTGGCTGGTACGATAGAGCTGAGGGTCAGCGCTACGCCATATGCTTTGGTCTGCACAGCCGGAGCGCTGGAGCCGCCGTTGGCGTCATAGCTGATAGTGTAGGGATTGATATCCGGGATGCCGGTTCCAATACACACAGGCGAGTAGCAAGGTAGCTCAGTGCCGTCGCCCAGCTGGCCGGAACCATTTTCTCCCCAAGTCCAAATCGTGCCGTCATTTTTTAAAGCCAGGTTATGGTTAGAGCCGGCGGCAATTGTGATTATATCGCTCAGGCCTTCTACTTGCACCGGGGTTAAGTAAATATACTCATCCGGATTTTCTTTGCTATATGGGCGGCCATAATAGTTATCTCCCCAGATCCAAACCGTGGCGTCACTCTTTAAAGCCATGCTGCGGTTGCTCCCGGCGGCAATAGCGGTTATACCGCTGAGATTTTGTATCTGCACTGGTGTGGCAGAGTTTGTGTAGGCGCCGTTGCCTAGCTGGCCGGAGCCCCAAGCCCAAATTGTGCCGTCACTTTTCAGGGCCATGCTGCTATAATCTCCAACGGCAATCATGATTACGCCGCTGAGACCAGCCACCTGCACCGGTGTTAAACGATTGGTGGTACTGCCGTCGCCTAGCTGTCCATAGCCGTTATAGCCCCAGGCCCAAACTGTGCCGTCATTCTTTAGGGCCAGGCTATGGTCAGATCCGGCCGCAATGGCGGTTATATTATTCAGACTTTGTACTTGTACCGGTAATAAACGATTTACGGTGCTGCCATCGCCCAGCTGACCATAACCGTTATAGCCCCAAGTCCATACTGTGCCGTCATTTTTCAGGACCATGCTGTAGTTGCTATAGTTACTGCCTACTGCAACCATTGTGATGCCGCTAAGACCTGGTAACTGCACCGGCGATAAACGGCCTGTGGTGCTGCCGTCGCCCAGCTGGCCGTAATAATTAGCTCCCCAAGCCCAGACAGTGCCGTCGTTTTGCAGAGCCATGCTGTGGTTGCCTCCCGCCGCAATGGCGGTCATACCGCTTAAGTCAGCCAACTTAGCCGGCGATGAACTGTTTATGGTAGTACCGTTACCTAGTTGACCGGAGCCGTTATCGCCCCAGGTCCAGACGGTACCGTCGCTTTTCAGTAGCATTGAATAATTTGCACCTGCCGCAAGCGTATGATTTGCATTTAATTGGTTATCATTACTCACTACATTTACCTCCTGTTTAATTTTTTTTGTTAATCTCTTTACTCGGTAAGCAGGAGGGGTTACACTTAACAGGTAACCCTTATTCCCTGCTCACCGGTAGGGGATGATTAGCTGTCCCGGACAAGTACTTACTTGGCGGTGGGCTTGTCCGGGACTACATAATGCAACTTGTCGGGCGCGTAATAACTGATAATAACAATAGACCACTAATCATAGACCACTTCCTTTGCCGAATTTTTTGCGGAGTTTTGAGGAAATAAGAAGAGTTATATCCTTTAAAACACAGCCGGCTGCTTGAAAACAATTACCCAGCCCGCTATGTTTGTTCAGGCTTGCGGCAATAAAAAAACCGCCCGCTCGGACGGCTTACTGCAAAATACCCTATACTATTATAATGCCACTTTTTTTTGTCGGAAAACGTCTCAAAATTGTCTCAACTTACACTTGTCACCTTGGAGCTAGGCCGGCCAACAGCGGCTTGCCGCTCAACATATTTTGGTACGCTATCATTTTAGCACAGATTTAACTGCCAAAACGGACATCTTTTGGACAACCACTATTTACCAAACCAAGTTCCTCGGCTATCGCTCCGCAAACCTCATGTTTCCAGCGCCGGATCGTGCGGGGGCTAACATATAATCTTTGCGCGATACCGCCATCCGTCAGCCTTTCCTGCTGCCGCCAATACTTTAATTCAACCATTTTCTTTTTTTCTTTGGGCAACCTGGCCGTGACCGACTCGATAGCCCTGATTATTTGCTCCATCCACCTGATGCTGACGCTGCTTGATATCTGCAGTACTTTACTTTCGGTAGGTTTATTTATCCCGCTGCCTCTGATGCTCACAGCCACTTGTAGCTTTTCGTCCAGCACCGGCCTCTGCGGCCCAGCCTCGGCGATTTCAATTTTCAACTCTGCTAAATCTGTTTTGGTGCGCTGATAATTACGCAATTCTCCTTCAATAAAAGCCTCAATATCCGGCCTTAAATACATTTCATCACCCGCCTTTGGTTCAATCGATGTTGACTTTCAACAAAATTGCCGCCTTATTGTTATGCTTGCAATTGATACCCGGAAACCTGATCGCCAACGCCGTCCCCAAAGGCCTCCGCGGCCGATAACCGTCCGTCAAGGGGCTCGCCGTCGGCCAGCTTTTGCACCGGGCCAAGGCTGCAGCCGATGCCTTTTTTGCCGCCGTTGAAGTAGGGAAAGAAATTCACGTTCACCCGGGCATACATGCCGGAGTAGACCTCGAACCGGTTCAGCAGGGGCTGAATGTCCAGATCCACAATAACTGGCTGATATTTAGACGAGGCCGTGAAAACCCAGTGTCCTTTACATTCGCTGCCAAAGGGCAGGCCGTCTGAAGGACGGCTGCCATCGCCATCGTGGATCGGAATGTTGATTAACGAGGAACGGATGCCATACCACTTGGCGACCGCGCCGGCTTCAATCGCCGCCCGGACAGCGGCGTCAATACGTTGTTTTGTTTCCCGATCGGACTTAGGTAACAGGATCGTTACCCGATACTTCGGCTCCCGCTCCGGTTTGGCCGCATAGGGGGTGAACAAGTGCACATAGCTGAGCCGTACCGGCCCGGTGGTTACGTTGGTTAATTGATTGGTCATTTTTGTTACCTCCATGTTATCGATTTTATCGTTTTTATCTTTTTTGTCGTTTTTTTCCTTTGCGCTTGCTATTTTTGCCCCATCATGTTAAATTGAAATTGAAGTTCTACTTAGCCGCTGCAGCGGCTTTCTTTTTTTGTTTGAGCACAAATGCGGAAATATCCACTTCCAAAGCTTTTGCGATCTCCAGCAAGTCAAAAGCAGTAATTTTTCTTTTGCCTTGTTCCATTTTAGAAATCTGCGATTGGTTAAGATATTTGGTTTTAGCCGCCAAATTCCGCTGGGTCATTTTTTGTTCTTCCCTGAGCATCTTCACTCTTTGCCCTAATTCCATTGGCCTGACCACCTCCTTCTATTCCATATTAACTTAATAAGCATTTATTGTCTATTTCGATAAGGAATCAGTATCTTTGGTTACTCCTTACATACTCTGATTTACTTTGTATTGCTTGGCGTCAGTCTGTTTAAGAATTATTTTTAGAATAATTGCGAAACCACTGATTCTATTCAGCAATAATTACACAACAATACCGGGGCTCTATTGCTTGCCGGGGCAGTTTAAATGCGGTTAAAATGCAGTTAAAATAAGCTGCCAAATGATTAAACAAAAAAAATAAGCCGTCCAAAAGTTCGGCGAACTAAGTTCGCCGAACTTTTGGACGGCTTATTTTTTATCGTTATTATATCTTTATCATTACCATAACGCGGCTCCGGGGGTCTCAATCATGCCTCAAGCGTTTTCCCCTTCCGTCTGTTTAGCGGCGGCCCCTGCGCCTGCGGCGCCGGCGTCTTCGGCAACGGTCGGCGCGGCTTCCTCAGCCCGCTGCGCCACCACAGTCGCCACCAACACGTCCGGCTCGGTCAACATAGTTACTTTTTCCGGCAAATGCAGATCCTGCACCGTTATGGTGTCGCCCACGTTCATTCCGTCCAGGCTGACGATAATGCTATGGGGAATATCACCCGGCAAACAGGATACATGTATTTCCCTCAAACCGTGCTGCAGTACGCCGCCCGCCACATGGCCGGTCAGCTCCACCGGTACCCCGACCTGAATAGCGTTATCCAGGGAGATCTGGTGAAAATCGATATTCCGGTACACCCGTTTGATCGGGTCAAGCTGATAATCTTTCACCAACACTTTTAATTGCCTGGTTTCTCCCTGACCGGGGCCCAGAATGGTAAGGTCGATAACCGCGTTTTGACCCATGATATGCTTCAGGGGCTTGTGTTCCAGTTCGATCGGAATACTTCCTACGGCTTTGCCGTATACCACTCCCGGCACCATGTCTTTACGGGCCAGTTCATTACGGTAGCTTTTACCGGTCCGGGCGCGATAGTGTACTGCCAAATTAAATTCCGCCATTTTTGCAACCTCCTCAGGAATAATATTACCAAAACATATTTTACTCAAACTATGCTAATATTTACCATCTCAGTTAGGTTAAAACACCAGTTATATCCACCAAGCCGCCGGCATAACATCTATCAAACAGTGTGGGCATAAGGAGGAAACGGCTGTGCGTAAAAGCAAACAATTTATTTCCATGCCCGTGATCAGCTTGGAAGAAGGCCAGCGAATGGGCAATATTAAAGAGCTAGTCGTCAATAGCGCTGAAAAAAAAGTTGTTGCTCTGGCCGTGGAGCAAAAAGGCTTGTTTAGAGAGCAAAAATATATTCCCTACAGCAAGGTGCGCAGCGTCGGCGACGATGTCGTTACGGTCAACCAGACCACTTCCGCCAAAAAAAGCGGCAGCCTGCCGGAAATTATCACCCTGGTCAAAGAAAAAAACAACATCAGCGGCACCCGGATCGTCACTGAAAACGGCACTTTGCTTGGCGTAGTGGACGATTACTTCGTTAATTTGGCCAGCGGCGAAATTATGGGCATGGAATTCAGCGGCAAATACCTGACTTCGGTATTTAACGGCAAGGCTTTTTTAGACAT
>JGI20166J26741_11632585_pt1 | contig 11403 bp, 5 predicted proteins | sample TergutCu122P5_FD_26741 | JGI IMG/M metagenome (IMG submission 26741) | reverse complement strand
GGAAATGCAAGATGTCCACACTTTTCTCTGGCCATTATCTCCGTAACCGTTCAACTTTGGATATAGGTGTTTTGGGTTATATCGGTATAGTTTAACATTAAGGAACACTCTCCTGAAGTATTGCACATTCCTCCTGGGACACTCTGTATACACGAAGAGTACCAAGAAAATGCACGCAAGTATTCTGAAATTAGTTACATAAACAATGGTCTCCCACATGGTTTGGCCAAACATGTGGCCATCTTCAGGAAGGTAAAATATAAAGGTTGAATGAATCTTTTACGTATTCAATATTATTAGCCTCTTTCCAGATGATGGGAAGAGAGTTTATAATTTCTTTGTTGTGTGTGTACATGTGTTACTATTCAAAACAGCGTGCTTGCTTTGTTAGCTGGGCTTTTCCATGGCACATTTCTCACCTTTTTTGAATTTCAGGTAGAATAGAATATGGGGTACGGACCCTCTCTGGGCCTGATGCACCTAGGCCTTAATACAGGCCCTCTGTTCCCCCTATTCTGTACCAGGTTATGGGAGCCCTGTTCCTTTAACAAAGTTCCAGATGTCCCCCACACCCAGCACCCTAATGTCCTCCGGGTCCAAGAAAAAGGAACTCAGATATGTATGCCTGAATGAGGCTAAAGCCTCACACTCACACAAAATGTGCACCGAGGTTTCCTCCTCAGTGCCACACTTCCTACAGGTGGGGTTATTGTTAGCCCCATTACATGTAGATGTCTTCTCAGGGTGTTATGTCTGGTGAGCAGATCATTAACAGCCCTGGTTTGTGTCCTGTTAAAGGACAGTAGTCGGGTCCCCGTGGCCAGATCGGGGCCAGAGATCAATTCTCGAGCCTGCCTCTGTGCACTACAGAGACCTCTGAATTTCAGGTAACCTTTCAGGTGAAATGATATCAGCTGGTGGTACCACAAACCTGCTTACAAATTTACAACTGAATTGTATTATTCTACAGAGTTGTGGGAGTGAGAGAAAAGAGAATATTTTAGTGTAGACTTAAACAGGTTTATATAATGATCTGTGGCCAACCTTTTTGGTTGGAATGAAAAGTACTGAATAACTTGATTCATGTCTAGAACAGTATTTTCTGATACCTAATTAAAGTTAGCATTTAGCAAATGAAGGTCATGTTTATACCTTGTTAGGTACTTTTGCAAAATTGTGAAAAGCGACTATTAACTTCGCCATGTTTGTCTGTTTGTGCATCTGTCTGCACGAAACAGTTCTGCTCCCACTGAACAGATTTTAATTAAATTTGTGTATATTCAAAAATCTGTCAAGAAAATTCAAGTTAGATTAAAACCTGACATTAGTAATGGGTACTTTACATGAAGACTGATGTACATTTATGGTATCTCACGGAATTGTTTTTAGAATGAGAAATGTTTCAAACAAATGTTGTAGAGAAAATCAAAACACGCATTTTGTGTTCAATAATAATTTTACCGAAAATCGTACAATTTATAAGATAATGTGGAAAAATATGGTACAGCCAGACAGGCCAAAGATGACAATATGGTGCACGTGCTTTGCATGCTAAATAAGAAAGGTTACAGACATATCCTCAGAATATGTAATACTTACTGCTTTTCCATGTTAACAATGGTTACATGATTGTGCTGAATGTTACATCATACTTACATTGCTGGGCCTGTGTTGATGCTGTGTATGTCTTAATTTGAAGCATTTTCCTGTTGCCGGCAGTGAATGACATAGGGAGAGTACAAATTTATTGCTGGCGTGGGGAAATATATTAAACTTCTGAAATTGTTTTCTAAAAGAGATTTCTAACAATCACCGTTATTATCTTTTTGTAATATTAAATACTTTTAACCTGTTGAATTATTCCCAGAAAGTTGCTCTCTATATGCCATATTGGAATTTCATAAAAGGTGGTTGGTTATCAATGAAAATGCAAAGCAACTGTCACTGATGGAGCTAATCACCATCGTTGACACCACAGTCATTACTGTTATTGTTACTCAGGTTCCTTGTTACAGGTGATAGATACTGTGCAAAATCATGTCACATATTTGAATATCTTTGTTGGCATTTGTTCATATTTTATGTGACATGCATAATAATTAGGAGAGAACTGCAAACTGAATGCGTTTATGATCCCACTAGTTCAATATTGAAGGAAGCAGTTCGAGAGTTGTACAAATTATGCTAGTTCTTGAATTTCATTAGCTGTTTAGGTGGATAACTTGATATTCAAGATATTTTCATTATAACCAACAAATGCACATTTAATATCACAAAAGTATATATCACAGCAGTGTCTCTTTACATAATCCACACTCCTACATGTTTCGATATTTCCGTGTCATCATCAGGGAGTTCCACATCTGCGCCTTGCTAAGTTCCATAAATTCTAAAATTGCAGGTGTTAAAATTACAATTTCAAACAATTGTTAAAATATTATTAGTCTTGTTTACAATAAAATCTGCTTGATGTTATTTTATTGCATAAGCTAATAAAGATGTGTGTGATACCTTGGCCCTGGGGCCCACCCAGCCTCCTATACAATGGGTACCGGATCTTTACTGGCGGTAGAGTGGTCGAGGCGTGGTGTTGGGCACCCACCCACATCTAGTGCTGAGGTTAAAGCAAGAGTAGAGCTATACCTCCACTCCCCCTCTGGGCCTTAGTGGCCTGTTCTAGGGTGAAATTTTTATAAGTGACACCCATAATAATGTTTAGATAGGAAAAATGTCTGATACATTTCCCATTGAGAATGGTCGGATACCAGGGATGCTTTACTTACACTGGGTTTTAAATCACTGACGAAACTGTCAGTAGGAAGATCCGAGCAAACCAGGAGGGATTGAAATTGAATGCAACACATCAGCCTGGTTGAATGAGCAAAAATATTGATACTGTACAGAATCATACAAAAGCATTATTAGTAGCCAGTATGGAGGTTGGCCTAGAAGAGTCTGAGAAACCTAAGTGTATATTCATGTCTTGTGACCAGAATGCAAAACTAAATCACAACATAAAGGTAGGTAATAAATCCTTCAAGAATGCAATGAAGTTCATATGTTGGTCACAGTTATGATTGAAAACCTGAGGGAAAGCCAGGGAATTTCTGCTACTGTTTGTCCAGGATCTTTACCATTTACTACCTAAAAATATAGTGATCAAAATGTATGTACAAAAGTAAAATTTTGCCTGTTACACGGGTGTAAATCGTACGTCATATTTAAGGGGTGAGCACTGGCTGAGTGTGACTGCAAATACAGTGCTGAGGAAGATATTTTGGCTAAATAGGTAGGATGTAACAGGATGTCACAGAAAATCCCGTAACGAAAAACTTGATGACTTGTACTCCCTAAGAAATTAAAATCGCGGAGAATGTGGTCGGTGTGCCATGTAGCACATGCAGTCAATGGCAAATGCACAAAGGTTTTGGTTGGGAAACACCATGGAAAGAGACCACTTTGCAGACTTAGGCGTAGATTGGAGGATGAACATTAAAATGGATCTTGAATCAGGGCAGAAGGTGGCGGGCTGGATTAGTCTGGCTCAGGACAGGGACAGGCGGTGTGCTCCCGTGAACATGGATTCTTGACCCTTGATTATGAGATTGATACGTTTTCCTAAAAGGTCGTTAAGGACTTACCACTATACTCTGCGCAATATCACATGAGAGCGTTGATCTCATATACTTCGCGGCGGACGCCTGAAATTACATATGGTTATGAACCTTCGGTTTCCATACAACGCAAGGGACTTTATGTACTGTTTGAGAAACTATTAGCCTTTCAAGTCAGCGGTGATACGAGTACGTGTGAAACGCTGACACAATTATTATCAGCAATCAATGATCTGAAACAATAACAATTAATTACGTAACCTACAACCATCAATATACTTCCTGAACAGGAAACGAGTAACTTAAATTTGTGTTCACGGCGTCCTATACGTACAGGATATTACTTCACTGCGTTAATTACGATCATTTTATGTTTGCGTTTCCTTTAATAATGTTTAAATGATCCAAAGCGAGGCAGATTTTGGGTTAGTATAATAATGTAATAATTATGATGTTTATGTTAATTGGTCAAGGTATTTATGTGATTAAGAATCTTAAAATAAATTGAACGTATATAGGTAACGTAGTAGTGACGTTGACGGAACAAGAGCTTGTACTCCCTGTTCGTACCAAGGTAAGCCCGTTGTGGGGAAGCCATTGCGTGAGGTTGTGGTCGGTTTTGTGTTTGGTGTAAAATCGTCGCGTGAATTTGGAATTAAGCATGAGAGTCAAAACGGAAATTGATAGCGATGACAAGGGGTGAGTTTTTATTACATATATACTTAATCCTGGGCTTCATGTAAATAGGAAATCTTTAAACAAGTCATAATGTATGATGTTAATGTGCGAGGGAGACGGCATGTGAATGTTCTGTTCGGTTGAGATTCTTTTATATGGATACAGGCTAATTCATTAGCCTGTTACTGAGTTTCAGAAGTTGTACAGTGTAATGCAAGATACAGGAATGAAACGTTGCCGATTGGTGTTATCCATTACGGCGACCGTTCTACCCGAACATTTTTATTTGGCTTCGGCGTAGCTTTTTGTGGTAGAAACGGCTCTGTGGGATATGGAAGTGTGCTTTTCGAACGTTGATGTGTTAATTAGGTAAATGCATGTACGCGTTGGTTTGTAAAGTTTCACTATTGATTTATGTAGGTATGTCTTTCACTGTGTGCCTGGCTATCTATTTCAGACATGTGTAATGGAAATGTAATTGCGTTCGCTATTAATAATTACTTCACAGTTACTACATTCCAAATGAATATTTAGCAGTGGTCAGTTTCGTCTCATATATAGACTTGTACTGTTTGTTGTAAATGAAGACTGATGTCACTGAATCCAGTTTTGCTAAAAATTGCAGAGGATGAGATTGACTCATGTCCTTTGTCACGCAGTTGAACCTTGGGAGATACGCTCCTGTTAAAATATGTACGTGATTTAAATTGGTGAAATATTCATAAAGTTGGCCTACCTTGATTTGTGAGTCATCCCAGCTGCAGTGTCCAGTTTCAAATCCTTGGAAATTTTGGATAACACAGATGTACTGCTGGATAACTACTCATGTCTTTGAGATTAATGAAAGCTTTGTATTTGAGTAGATTTAATGTGCCAGGATCCGAACCAAATTCACTGTGGAAAGTTTGCCTTCAGTATGTGTGGTGGTTGAACAGTTACATATTTTGGGGTTTCAAATTTTCACTGCATGACTATGGCAATTATAACTTATGGGACATGATGTTTAGTAGTGTGAGGGAAGTGTACTGACATTTCAGAGGTTCCTGCCATCATCATGTTGTCACATTACAGTAACCAGAAATCTTTGTGTTATGCGTTTATTATGGTAAATATTGTGTTTGTTAATGCAGGTATCTTTGTTGTCATCAAGTGTTCCTTAATTTGTATTATAAAGGAGGTAAAATGTAGTGCATGTGTACAAATTTTTAGCTGTTGTGAAGAATATATCTTTAATTTTTTCCCAATAAGATAATACGTACATAAGATAATAGTGTTTGAAATTAAAAAATTTGTGATGTCAGGTGGATATGTTAATGAAGTTCGTAGTGGATTTGAGAATAATAATGCTGAAGGAAAGTCGTGAATAGAGGTTTAGTGTTAAACTCCACTGCTTGAAACAACTGTGGTTGTGCAGAACTAAAATCCTTAGCTTATGTAGATATTTTCCAAAACAGCTGTATTAAGGGCTGTTCCAATACAGAATAGGGTCAACATTTGTTAATTTTCCGAAACGCTTTACAAATTTTTATTTAGTAATGCCGAAAATGATTAGTACTTTTGTAACGAGCTGTATTCTATAATTCAGATGGACGTGTAAGTATATGTACATTTATGTCTCCATTCAGTACTTGTGGCCCATACGTTTGAGACCACATTGGCTTGGTTGCCGAGGCATCACATTCTTACAAACTTTAGTGGGGTAGCCTATGCACTTGAAAAAACAAAAGAAGCATTCTGTAAAGGTTAGGCTTTGAAGTTTCATTTGTGGTGATGGAAACTCAGTTGATGGTTACCAACATTCATGTATGACTATTACAGTAAGGCTGTACTTTCATATTGCCATGGAGTTTAGGCTTGAAGGTTTTGTTGTATTGACATTCATATATAAGTTACATATTGGTACACTTGGAGCAGTTCAGATGCCATGGTCTTTGCTATTTGCTTGCACTCAGATGTTGTATGCTCTGACTCCTGATGTGAAGCACCTTACTCTGATGGAGTTTCATCTTTGAAATGGATTTACATTTAAGTTGACTGTTGCCATATGTTGTAAATCAGCTTGTAGATTGCAGTACCATCTATGTCGGCACCCCACATTCCTTATGGTTTCCATTACATATGATAGAATTTGCAAGGCAAGAGTTACGGTATATACGAGTTGAGAGTCTATATCTGTGTATCTATCTGTCTGCCTGCCTGATCTGTCTGTTTTCCATTGGTCTGCTAGTTACTGGTTGTCAGTTGCCATAGTTGCCAGTTTACTGCGTCGTCAGATGTTAAATTCTTCTTCTTCATAACCATGTCAACTTCATTTTACCACTGCAAATCTTTGTCATCATCCTCCTCCTCCTCCTCCCGGTGACTAGGTCATTATTCACTTTGGCCGTCTGTTTCCTGCACTTTTTCTCTGATGATGTCATTTCTTTTAGTAGTCTGGAGATTTTTGCAGTTCGTTTTCAAAACTCCATTTCTGTACTTAACAGTTTTTCTTTAACTTGTAATCCAGTGTCCATAATTGCCAACCATAACTTGAAATGTGTTCTGTCGCTATAAAATATTAATTTCTTTGTATTTACCGAAATATGTTTACTCTAGAGTAGACTGTTTAGTGCTGTTGTTGCTCTCCTGGCTTGCTGAATCACAAGAATATGCTGGACAGGAATAACAATTGATTGCACACTGAGTTGTAAAATAATGGTTTCATTGGCCTTTTTTGTCAGGGTTCAGCCATCTCGTTGTGCTTTGCTTAGCAGTTTTTTTTTTGGCATGAGCATAGACTTCGAATACTCTACTTGGTAGAAGTTTTTGCCATGGCAACCAGAGTGCAACTCCAGTATACCATGGGTTATTTATTTATTATAGATGTGTGTGTAAGGCATATGTTCCATCAGGTGTTGCATTGGTTCCATAAATAATGATATTACTGATGTGTTGATGAATGTAGACCTTCGTAAGGGAAGTAAGTGTTTGAAGGCTTTGTTGCGCGGGGTTGTACATGTCAGTCAGTTTGTAAAGAATATCTTAAAAAAAGTGATTAACCTAAACACTGTTGGCAGTGACCTCTATCCTTAATTGTAATATATATTTTTTTCTTGTATCATTGAAGATAATACGAGGGGGTGATTTGTAAGTAAGGTCTTGATAAGTACGGTCTCCAATTGTATAAAATAAGTATCTGACCATGTAAAATAATAGCAGTTGACTTTGATAGCAGAAATTTGTGATTTACTTGATGTTTGGGAGCATGCAGAATTTTATGAGCAGTGTGCAGATGTACTTAGAAAGGGTTTGGGTTACTGGATTTTAGCTCATGGGTTGGACTTACATCAGTTAATATTACGATACTTGGTGGTGCGTAGAACCCACTGATTCACGCACAGCCATTAGGTGACGATTTGGGTGATCTTGGTTATGCTGAGTGGCTGGGTGATAATGCCAGCATTTCACAGGAGTGTACCTTCTGCTATCATCTTCAAGGGACGAAAATTCCTATACTGACAGAACTTAGACACCCATGAAGATGTAGGGAGTAGAGTCCAGTTGAAATGTGATGGCACATGGTGCCACACAGGAGGGGAAGTGGAGGGGAAACTGGCGAATGGAGTGGGTAGCCAGTATTCTTCACACAACCTCAGAACCTGGTGTATCCAGCATTACTACTGCTGATGCGCACATCTTGGCTGCCAGTAGTTGACTGAACTGACGCCCCCGCTGATTTAAATGGACTCATCTGTTTCGCCGAAAGACGAAATCTGGTTTCTGCGCGTGTGCCATCACATTTCAAACACAGTCTACATTCCTTCAAAATGTCGGGAAATAGTAACCTTGCTAGTTTACATAATAATCCACTAACTGAAAGTTGCGAATTGAGCATTTTTGCAAATTCTGATTATGACTGTGATTGCCATATGTGTGCTTGAGATATTAAATGAGGCTGTCACTGAACAAAATGTCTCACAGTGTCACGTTGATTTTCTGCCATGAAATCCTGCTGATCTATGTTATATTTACATCACTTTCATGTTTGTTAGCTGCACTTATTTCAGGTGGCTGTTGACCTTTTGACTGTTGCTGGATTCACAGTTTGTTGTTTTTATTTATTTATTTATTTTTTAAGATATATTGCTAAGAAAGTATGTACAGCATGTTCAAGGACAAGTTACAGAATTATTCCCTTTACCAGTTTTTATAAATACTTACACAGTGACACAAGTGAAACAGAAGTGGTTATAAATAAGTGTAAATAAGAGCAGTGAAAAATGCTAAAAAAAATCACTGTGACAGTTTGTTGTTCATTTTTAGACATGTTTGCAAAATTGTGAAAAGCGGTGGTTCATCATGTCTGCCCATTTGTCTGCATGGAACATCTTTGGTCCCACTGGACGGATTTTCATGAAATTTTATATTTGAGTATTTTTGAAAAATATGTTGAGAATGTTTTCAGAATCTGGCAGAAATAATTTGGTGCTTCACATGAAGACCTATATACATTTTGTTTTTTGGACCGTGCATTTTCAATGATGAAGAAGAGAATAAACCAACAAAATGCACAAATTAATTTTTGGATTAATTTATTACTGTTCAATAACTATAATAACAATAATAAATTAATTCAAAAATTAATTTGTGCATTTTGTTGGTTTATTCTCTTCTTCACCTATATACATTTATGATAATATTTTGCTGAATTATTCTTAGAATGAGATGCTTCAGACAGAAGTTGTAGAGAAAAACCACACATTTTATGTTCAGTAATTTATCTGAAAATTGTGTCTGTATGAGATAATGTGGAAAAATATGGTAGAGCTAGACAGGCTACAGATGACACTATCATATAGCAAATGCACTTTGCCTGCTGAGGCTGCAGATACACACTCATAATATTTAATAATTCCAAGGCAACAGTGGTTATGTGAACATGCTTCATTGTTTACATTTGTACGTACAGTGCCAGTCTTGCTTACTAACTGAAGCATGTCATTTTGAAATGTTGTAACAAGATTTGAACTTCAAGTGTAGTTTTGATGATTTCATTGCAATATGTGATATGCTGTGGCTCAGTGAACGTGGAATACGTGTGTAGTGAGAAGGTGAGGTAAATGAAAATGCATATGTGCCAATGGGAAAGGACTTTGGACTTGTAATTTTTAGGTGGTTCAAGTGCCTTGTGTCTTATGAATATTTTTTAGCACTGATGCAACTGTGTCTGTGTGTCCCTTGATATATACACGTGTGGTCTTTGAAATTAAGATATTAAATAACTGGAGTCAAACAACAGAAGAGGATCCAAAAAAAAACATTTTTTTCTTTTGCCTGATAAGATGTTTTCTCCTTGAAAGTTTTTTCCCCCAGGTGTGTAGAAAACACTTATGCAGGAAACACAGTTGTTTCTAGAGTCTGGACACCAATTTTGTAGAATTCACATTGTCATTAAAGCATCAGACTAATTTTTTATGTTTGGAAAGTGTTTGTCAGAGTGGTAAATCAGCTAACTTACAGGCTTCCAATTTGTGTTTCACATTTTTAATTTATGCTGTTTACTGCTTGGTTCAGCCAGAGTGCAGCATTTTGGGTGCAAAGAAGCAGTCATGTTTTATGTTGTATGTGTTTAGATTCTTGATGTGCATCTGGAGTTACACACTGTTCATTCTTTTTTGCTTTTGAATTGTTCTGAAGAAACTCTTTAATTGAAACAAAAATATTTACAACTGGCATAATTTTGCTGATCTGTAGTTGTTTCCTCTGTAGTGTATTTTTTGATGCTGTCTGTATCAAAGTATGCAGCATCACAGATAAGATCATCATGAATACATGTGTTAAAGCTTTACCACAGCTTTGCCTCTTAGTGCTCATGATTTCATCACTGCTTCAGTATTGTGCTGTGGTTCGAACTGTTGATGAATGTAAACCAATGCAGGGCCTTGAGTCTGGCACTTTTAGATGTCTCATCCTTCATCAAGGTGTTTGGCCTTCTGTGTCATGTAGTTTGAGTTGTTGTAATTTACCTTGAACCTGTCTTATGCTTAAGCTTTTAGGGAGAAGTTTATCTATTTCATACTTGCCTGTCCCCTGGGACTTGACCTGAGCTTTTGTCATATTTCAGTGTCTGGTCCATCTAGAGTTTTGGTTGAATTTTTGTCTGCTGAGAGTTCGAAATTCTGCATTTTTTGTCTCCTGTTTTTTTTTGATTCTGACTCTCTTTAATGCATTTGACTCCTGCGGGAATTTTTTTGTCTTTGATAACTGGTGTTACAAGGGCTGTAGAAGCAGTACTTGCTTCATCTGACCACACCCTTGCTCATGTGGGAGGTCTTCAGTCCCTTTTGCCCACTTGCATGGTTATTCTTGCACATAACAAATGTAAGTGCTTCTGATGTCACTGATGTAATACAGTTTTACACAAACTGCCTACATGCCAGTCTCAACTTGAAGTGCATAAAATATGTATGTTTCAAACTTTAGGGCACATTTTGAAGTACTGAATTTCAAAGATCAAATTCAGTGACACAGTAACACTGTTCTACAAATGCAGTCAGGGACCGTAGCTGTCACGTACTGTATAAAAACACCACAGAATGTATTTGATGGGATAGCATGACTACGTTGCAGTGCTGGGAGTAGCGTAGCTGATGTCATCAATATTTTTTGGCAGCTTCTCTTTTCGGTGTAAGGTGGTTGTATATGTCAGTTATGTCCCACATTCATGTGCTGAAGGAATATTTGTCCCTTTTCTCCAGTCATAAAAATTCTTTGTTGTGTGAATTCTGCAGTTCAGTTCAATGTTTCACACACACACACACACACACACACACACGGTTGTGCAGGGACATTTGCCATACATTCCCAATATGACTGTACGAAATAAAAACTTAACTGTGCATTGTCTACAGGACTATCAGAAAGCAACTGCCATGCCATGCATGCTTCCTGCCTTGGTGGTGTATAATTTATTTAATTTATGTCCTTTGGACTGCTGGTGATTAGCTAAAGCTACTGCTATGTGAGATGTGAATGTGTCTGCAGGTCAGGCTGTCTTTACTGTTCAGAACAGATCATGAAACATCATGGCATCCATTTATTTTGATTATAAAGTAATGTACGTATTGTGAAA
>JGI20166J26741_11632474_pt1 | contig 11403 bp, 11 predicted proteins | sample TergutCu122P5_FD_26741 | JGI IMG/M metagenome (IMG submission 26741) | reverse complement strand
TAGTCGCTATGACTGGAGACGGAACAAATGATGCACCAGCTCTCGCTCAAGCGGATGTAGCTGTCGCTATGAATTCAGGGACTCAGGCAGCTAAGGAAGCGGGAAACATGGTGGATTTAGACTCAAGCCCAACGAAGCTCATAGATATAGTCAGAATTGGCAAGCAGCTTTTGATGACAAGAGGAGCTCTCACTACTTTTAGCGTTGCAAATGATGTAGCTAAGTATTTTGCAATAATACCTGTGCTATTTTTTAGCATATATCCACAGCTTTCCATGCTAAATATAATGAAGCTAACCAGTACAAAGAGTGCAATACTGTCTGCTATAATTTATAATGCGCTTATTATAATTGCTTTGATTCCTCTATCGTTAAAAGGTGTTAAATATAGGGAATTGCCTGCTGGAAAATTATTGAGAAGTAATCTTTTAATATATGGCTTAGGAGGAATAGTCGCTCCATTTATTGCTATAAAATTATTAGATATGATTTTAACCCTTTTTGGAGTTGTATGAGGTGAAAGATGAAAAATATATTAAAATTATTAAGACCTGCATTTCTATGCTTTATGATAATGACTCTAATATGTGGAGTGGTATATACTGGAGTAGTTACGGGAATTGCTCAAGTTTTCTTTAGGGATAAAGCAAATGGGAGCATTATCACAGTTACATTAAATGATGGTACTAAAAAGGATTTTGGATCTAGTCTACTGGAGCAGGAATTTAAAGATCCTAAATATCTCATTGGACGGCCTATGGGTACAACAAATCTCTCTCCAAATAGCAAAGGAGAAGAAAACACGGTTAACGAGAGAATTTCTTTTTTAAAAGGTTTAGATCCTGGTAACAACGCTCCTATCCCTATCGATTTAGTTACCTCTTCTGGAAGTGGTGTAGATCCTTATATTTCAATAGAAGCTGCAATGTATCAAGTGCCTAGAATAGCAAGAGTTCGTGGTATGAATGAAAATGATGTTAAAAGCATAATAGATAAATATACTGTAAATAGATTCTTGGGATTTATTGGGGAGCCTGGAGTGAATGTTTTAAAAGTGAATTTAGCTTTGGATAATCTTTTATAGGAGTTAATAATGGATACAGATATACGAAAAGATCCCGATCTTATTTTAGAAGAGATAAAAAACAATCAAAACCCCAATAGGGGAAAGCTTAAGATATTTTTTGCATATGCTGCTGGTGTGGGAAAAACGTATGCTATGCTGGACGATGCATATGAACAATATAAAAACGGTGTAGATGTTCTTGTAGGATACGTTGAACCTCATACAAGGCCTGAAACTCTAGAGCTATTAGAAGGACTTCCTATTTTAGAGCCTAAAGTAATAAATTATAAAAACATGGAGCTTAGGGAATTTGACCTGGATAAAGCTCTTGAGATAAAACCTGAACTTATATTAGTAGATGAACTTGCTCATTCAAATGCTATAGGCGTGAGAAATAAAAAGCGCTATCAGGATGTAGAAGAGCTATTAAATGCAGGCATCAATGTCTATACAACTGTAAATGTTCAACACATAGAGAGTCTAAACGATATAGTGCAAAATATAACAAAGATAACAGTTAGAGAGACTGTACCTGATTATATTTTTGATGAAGCTGATAAGGTTAAATTAATCGATATAGACCCAGAAGAGCTTTTAACCAGGTTTAAAGAAGGTAAAATATATCGGAATGACAGAGCAGTGGTTGCAATGGATAATTTTTTTACAAAAGAAAATCTTAAACTCCTTAGAGAGATTGCCACAAGAAAGGTTGCAGACAGGATAACCAATGAGAACATGAGCGAAAAAAAGCTCTCTGAAAAGATGGCCAATATAAAAATTTTAGTCTGCATCGGATCGTATCCAACTTCAGCAAAATGCATACGCTGGACACAAAGGACTGCAGAGGCATTTCATTCTCCCTGGACATGTGTATATGTTAGAAAGAGCGATAAAGAAGATTTATCCACGGAAGAAGGAAAGCTTTTAAGGTCAAATTTTGCGCTGGCTGAGAGGCTTGGAGGGGAGATTGTAACATTAAATGGTGAAGATGTAGCTTTTACAATTGCTGAATATGCTAAACTTTCAGGAATAACGAATATTGTCATTGGCAAAAGCAGGCATAAAAGATCTATTAAGAATTTTTTTGAATTAGAATTTGGAGATAAACTCATAGATTTGCTGCCAAATGTTGAAATTCATATAATATCCAGCAATATTGATAAAGTAGTATTTAAAAAACCAAAGGCTAATATTTTCAATAATAATCTTTATTTCTCATGGATAGATGCTTTTAAGATGATTGCAATTTTAATACTTGCAACACTTATATCCTTTGGACTTAAGATTTTAAGTTTAGGAGATCAAAACCTGATAATGGTATATATTTTATCAGTGCTCATCGTATCTCGTGTTACTCAGGGTTACTTTTATGGAGTACTAGCTTCAATTTTAAGTGTATTAGCATTTAACTTTTTTTTCACAGATCCTTACTATACACTTAATGCAATTCAGGTAGGATACCCTATAACATTTGCAATCATGCTTTTAGTAGCATTTTTAGTAAGTGCTTTAACTGTGAGGATTAAAACTCAAATTAAGTTCGTAGCAGAAAGGGAAAGGCGGACACAAGTACTATATGAAATAAATAAGAAGCTTCTTGCCACAAGAGGTCTTGAAAATATTGTTAAACTTGTTAATGAATATTTAATAAACCTTTTTAATCGGTCGGTCATATTCTATACTATAGATAAAAATAGAGTTGAGAATGGAAGCTTTATGCAGAGCAATGATGATCAAGATGGCTCATTTATGAAAAAGGAGTCTGAAAATGCAGTCGCTCATTGGGTTTTTACGAATCAAAAGGTAGCGGGCTCAGGAACAGATACTCTTATGGGGGCAGGTGCTTTTTATTTGCCACTTACCTCTCAAAAGAAGGTAGTTGGAGTTATTGGAATATCTTGTGCCAAAGGTGAACTCAGCCATAATAGCAAATTGTTTTTAAGGATAATAGGATCTCAGGTTGCTATGGCTCTCGAGAGGCAATACTTATCCGATGAACAAAAGAAAATATTGGTAGAATCTGAAAAAGAGAAAATGAGGAGCAATCTGTTAAGAGCAATTTCCCACGATCTAAGAACTCCGCTTACCAGTATTTTAGGTGTAAGCTCAGTTTTGCTTGAAAATGAGGCTTCTATCGATGAAAAGAAGAGAAAGGATCTATTACTAAATATTAAAGAGGATTCACAATGGCTTATCAGAATAGTTGAAAACTTACTGTCTGTAACCAGGATAAACGAAGGTACCACTAATGTTACAAAAATCCCTGAAGCTTGCGAAGAGATTTCAGCCGAAGCTATTGCAAGAATAAAAAATAGATTTCCCAATAGGACTATAACTGTCTTGGTACCAGAGAATATTTTAATTGTACCAATGGATGGAACTCTCATTGTACAAGTATTAATAAATTTAATTGAAAATGCAATCAAGCATTCTCCTGAGGATTCCGAGATAAAAGTGGAAGTAAAGGAAACTCTTAATGCTGTTCAGTTCGATGTAACCGATCATGGACAAGGAATTTTAAAAGATGATATCCCATATCTATTTGAAAGCTATGTACCAAATGGGAAGAAAAGTTCAGATTCATCCAGAGGACTTGGTATAGGGCTTTCAATATGCAATTCTATTGTGAAAGCACATGGAGGGGAGATTTATGCACATAACAATAAACAAGGCGGTGCGACTTTTGGATTTACCCTGCCACTAAAGGAGTGAAAAAATGAATTCACTTATACTTGTTGTTGAAGATGAGAAAGGGATTAGAAATTTTATATCTACAGTATTGACATCCAATGATTATAATATAATACAAGCATCTACAGGACATGAAGCTCTATCCATGGTGACCTCGTATGTCCCAGACTTAATCATATTAGATTTGGGACTTACCGATATGGATGGACTTGATGTTTTAAAATCAATCAGGACATGGTCAAATATTCCTATAGTAGTTGTTTCTGCGAGGACTTTTGAGAGGGATAAGGTATTTGCATTGGATTTAGGCGCAGATGATTATATTACAAAACCCTTTGGAACGCAAGAATTATTAGCTAGGATAAGGACTGCAATCAGACATAGCAAAAAAGATTTTGTTAAGAATAATTTTATGAAAGAATTTAAAATGGGCAATTTAAGGATCGATTATGAGAAGAGGATTGTGTACCTAAACGATAGGGAAATTCATTTTACAAAGATAGAATATAAAATTTTAATGCTCCTTTCACAAAATGCTGGAAAAGTTTTAACATATGATTTTTTAATAAAAGAAATTTGGGGACCTTATACTAATGAAAATCAGACCCTCAGGGTTAATATGGCAAACATTAGGAGAAAAATCGAGGAAAACCCAGGAGAGCCTAAATACATTTTAACCGAAGTTGGGGTAGGATATAGGATGGTAGAAGAGGTAACAAATTAAATTTTAAGATTTTTAACTTGAAGTGTCACCGTGAGAATTTGGAGTGTTTCATATTTAGTTGACCTCTAAATTTTATGGTCTTATTTAGAAACATTGATTTAACTGGATTTTATGGTTATTTTAAAAAGAAATGTGTCAACTAAATATGATCTTTTTTGAAACACGCCGAGAATTTTATGAAGAATAAAGGAGAACTTATCTATGACTAACCATGAACTAAAAAAGTTAGGCAATTCGGAGGTAATGATTCCAGAAATCGGCGTAGGCTTAGCCAGTTGGGGAGAAAGACACTTAGGATATGGAACGACGCACTCCGAGGAAGATATTTATCAGGCTTATCGCACCAGTCTGGATAATGGTCTGAATTTTTTCGATACCGCACCGGGTTACGGTGGGGGTGAATCAGAGTGCTTGTTGGGAAAATGTTTCCGCAAAGATGGACGACCCATCGTCATCTCAACAAAATATGCGCCGCCAAATATGTTTGAGCCTTCTATAAAACCTCGTAAGCCTTGCGAAATGCTTGAATCTCTGGACAAAAGCCTTCAGCGATTAGGTGTTGAACAGGTAGACCTCTTCACGCTTCACTTTCCTCCTTCAAAACGCTTGCTGGATGAATACATGGATATTTTTGTCAAAGCAATCAAGAGCGGAAAAACGCGGGCGGTTGGCGTATCTAACTTTAGTGAATCCATGTTGCGAATGGCGCATAAGAGATTGGCCGATCAGGGAATACCTCTTGCATCCATTCAATCCGGGTACAGCATCTTGCAGCGCAACCCGGAAGAAAACGGTGTTTTGAAATCGTGCCGTGAATTAAAGGTATCGCTTATTGCCACTGGTCCTTTAGCGCAAGGCGTATTGACCGGAAAGCACAGGTCAGGGCAAGTGCCACTTTCCCGTTTTCAGCGTACCATCGCTCAACTGAGCCGAATTGACTGGTTTGGTGAAATGGAAGGAAACGGATCATTTTTCAAACGCCTTTTTACAAGACCAAGATCGCTTAATAAACAAAAGCTGGAGCCTCTTTTTGCGGTACTGGAAGATGTTGCGAAAATCCATGAAAAGACTATCGCACAGGTTGCGGTTAATTGGCTACTGACTACCGATCCTCTCGTAGTCCCGATTCCTGGTGCTAAGAATATGAGGCAAGCTAGTGAAAATGCCGGTGCTGTCGGATGGCGGTTATCTCAAGAAGAATATCAACGAATAAACCAAGCGGAAATTGAATCAAGATAAACCCACAAAACAAAAAAAGTTGCCATGTTACATTGAATTAAGTAGAATTGTGATTGTTATGGCTATTTTTGCAAGAATGATTCAAAAATAGCCATAACAATTTAATTTACTCGTCCTTGCCCTTTATACGGCTTCTAAATAAAATTGAGACTCCTATTACTATGAAAACAAATTCGGCAGCAAGGAGCCAAAAATTAATTGGACGAAAGATAGTAACATTTAAGATCATAAATATCATGCCAATTATTATAAATAACATACCAATAGGCACTTTTGGACTCAGTTTTTTCATATATTTATTTCCCTCCAATTTTATTTTTATACTCGGTTATGGATTTGGTAAGATCAAGTTTATCTTTTTTGTATTTCTTATTTGCGATGATGGTAACAATTACAAATAATGCAAAAAATAATGCTGAATATCCTAATATTGTTTTAAAGTTAAATGATTTGAGGTTAAAATAATTATAAATAAATAGCAGCAATGTGATTAAATATAGAGGGGCGAAAATCAACCTTTTTTGAATAAACGATAATCTAAGCATCCATTTTTTATTGTCTAAGCCTGCTCTTACAACAGTTATAATTCCTAAGATACATCCGGTTATAAAAATTTTAATTATTTGAATTTTAGTTATTGGTACTGCATCCTGGCTCGCTACTGCTATTAATGCGTAAGTAAATGTTATATATGTAAAGAAACGTGTCAATATATTGATGAATAAAATGATATAACTCTTCATTTCCCTACCTCCTGTTTTATACCAAGTTTCAACTTAATATCTTTCACATACAGCCGGGAAACTATTAATCTCTCTTCATTTTCTAGAGTAACTTTAAGGCGTCTGCCCTCCTCAGGTTCGAGACTTTGTACATTGAGTACATTTAATATCACAGACTTTGAGATCCTAAAAAAATGCGATTCCGGCAACATTTCTTCAAGTTGATAAAGCTTATAGTTGCATTCATATATTTCATCTTTCCCATAAATAAAAACCTTTTTATCAACGGTTTCAATATAAAAAATTCTTTCATAAGGTAAAAGAAAAGTCTGTTTCTTTTCATTTTGTACATTGATTCTATTGGAATTACGCTGCAGAAAATCGATGATTTCATTAACCTTTCTATCACGTCTTTTGCACAATATACTTACCTCAATCTCTGTGCACTTCTCGCTCTCCTGCACAGTGATTTTCATAAACTACCACCCCGCATATTTATTTTATACCGATATTTATTTTTCGACAATCCTAAAATAGCTAAGTTGTACATTATTTCATCTAAGATGCCAGCCATATTAACTTCTCCTTTAAAGATAAAATTAGTTTTATTTTACGCTTGGATTTTCTATATTTCAATACTGTGAAATGGACACGGTGAGTAAAAATAGACACGGTGGCTACATTTGAAAAACAAATTTTGAATTAAAAAACATGTGTTAAACATTATGTAGTGACACCATAGAAAATGGACTTGAAATGTTAAAAGATGCAAAAAAAGCTTGGTTAGAAGCTGCTCTGGAAGATCAAATAACTATTCCCGAACCAGAATATGATGAAATGGATTCAGAAGAATATAGTGGAAGAATTTTAATCATTGTACCTAAGCTACTACACAAACAATTGATACAAAAAGCTGAAACAGATGGTTTGTCACTTAACCAATATTGTATACACAAACTAACCATCTAAAATATAATTGATAAATCTTCTATAATTAAATTAAGCAAAAATTGCAGTTTCAAAAAATTTACTTGATACTTTTATATTGAGATGTCACCATGTCACTTCTTGAGGTGTCACGGTGACACTTTTTTTGTCAAAATATTCACATTATACAATTACGATACATTTTAGATACTTTTTTGATGATTTAGTTTAGTAATTTAAAGCTAAAGATTTCAAAGGGGTGTATAGAATGAAAAGGAAAAAGAACTTACCATTTATACTTTTAATGATGCTGATTTTAGTCTCATCTTCTTTTTATATTGTATTTCGCAGTGAAGAAGTGAGTGCTGCTACTACGGTTGATGAAGATAAAACTCTTGCGCCTTATTTTTATATTGAGGATGGTGATGACAAATCAGTTGATAGCTTTCCTTTAAAAGAAACCGATGTCAGTACAAATATCAATGGAGTCATTGCTGATACTTACGTTACTCAAACTTATGCCAACGAAGGAACCAAGCCTATTAATGCCACATATTGTTTTCCTGCTTCAACAAAGGTTACTATTCACGGTATGAAAATGCAGATTGGAGATTATGAGATCACTGCTGTTATTAAGGAAAAAGAGGAAGCAAAACAAGAATTTGAACAAGCAAAGGCTGAAGGAAAGAGTGCTTCGCTACTTGAAGAGCAAAGACCTAATGTGTTTACAATGAATGTTGCAAATATAATGCCTGGAGATACTGTTCACATCGAATTGCACTACACGGAGCTTATTACTTCAACTGAAGGCACCTATGAGTTTGTTTTTCCAACTGTTGTTGGACCACGTTATGTAAGTAACACAAAAGATACAGATAATGATTCTGTAGGCGATCAATGGGTAGCAACTCCTTATTTAAAAGAAGGCAATTTACCTCCAGGGAAATACAATATAACTGTTAACCTTAATGCTGGTGTACCAATAAGTGAACTAAGCTGCAAGTCGCATGATGTCAATATCGTTAAAAGCAGTGATTCTACAGCAGCGGTTACCCTAAAAGACCCAGAAGATTATGCTGGAAACAGGGATTTTATACTTGATTATAAACTTACTTCGCAAGGTATTAACAGTGGTCTTATGCTTTATTCCTCCGAAACAGAGAATTATTTCATGTTAATGGTACAACCACCCGAAAGGAGTGCCATAAAGGATATACCTCCACGAGAGTATATTTTTGTTTTGGATGTATCCGGTTCCATGTTTGGATATCCACTCGATACTGCAAAAGTACTCATTAAAAACTTAGTCTCTGATCTTAAAGAAACAGATACTTTTAACATCGTATTTTTTGCAGGTGGGTCAACGAAGATGTCTAGTAAATCTATACCAGCAACAGCAGAAAATATAAAAAGTGCAATAGATATAATAGATAAGCAAGATGGAGGAGGCGGAACTGAACTTGCTGCAGGTCTTAGTGAAGCTATTCATACCCCTATGGATGAAAATATGTCAAGAAGCATTGTGGTCATAACTGATGGCTATATAAATGCAGAAAAAGAGACATTTAATCTCATAAACAAAAACCTTTCAAATACAAACTTTTTTGCCTTTGGAGTTGGGGAGGCAGTGAATCGCTATTTAATAGAAGGTATTGCAAAAGCTGGCTTGGGTGAACCATTTATAGTGACAGATAGTACAGATGCCCAAAGCACTTCCGATAAATTCTGTAAATATATCAATGCACCGGTTTTAACCAATATTAATGTGACTTACGACGGCTTTGATGCTTATGATGTAGAGCCAACAAGCATACCAACCCTTTTTGCAGAAAGACCGATTGTAGTTTATGGAAAATATAGAGGCGAACCTAATGGAACAATACATATATCAGGGAAAACAGGGAGTGGGGACTATTCGCAGGATATTTCAGTTTCAGATTATAAACCTCAAGAAACAAATACGGCTATAAGTTATCTATGGGCTCGTGCTAAGGTTGAAAATCTTACTGAATATGGTTTTAATGAAAATGAAGATGTAGATGGTTCCAAACAAGAAGTCACTGCAATCGGGCTCAAATATAGCATGATGACACCATATACGTCCTTTGTAGCAGTACTTGACATGGTTCGAAATACAGATAAAGCTGCTACTAATGTGAATCAGCCATCGCCACTACCCCTTGGAGTATCTAATCTAGCAGTTGGATATACCAATGGATCAGAACCTGACAGCATTATACTTATTTTAATCATGATGTTTACGATTTTTATAAGCGTGCTTCTTAAAAAGAGGTTTTATAGACGATGATTATCAAAATGAAATCGCTGTTAAAACATAATTGGGTTTTTTATCTTTCAGGATTCCTCATCGCTTTTGTAATTAAGTATTTTTATAGTAATTCCTCCTGCAATGATCTTAGATGGATTCTGACTCCCACAGCCTGGTGGGTCAGAGTCCTTTCTGGGATTACTTTCGAATATAAAGAAAGCATTGGATATATCAATGATCAATTTCGATTTATAATTGCATCTTCTTGTTCCGGAGTAGAATTTATGATCATCACAATAGTCACTCTTATTTATTCTTTTGTTCATCTTGCTAGAAAAATGAGGATGAAATTTTACTGGATAGCATTAAGCGTTGTGTTTTCATATATATTCACCATCTTTGTGAATGGTTTTAGAATTGTTTTTTCAATTTATCTACCGATTTATTTTAATAGATTTAGTTTTTATAATGAGTGGCTAACACCTGAAAGGCTTCACACAGTTATAGGAACCTTTATATATTTCACTTCGCTATTTTTCATATATCAGGTTGCAGGATATGTTTGGAAAGAGATTTATGATGCAAAGAGTAAAATAATTTCTAAATATTTGGTACCCATGTTTTGGTACTTTATCATTTTGCTGGGAGTGCCTTTTTTGAGAAATGGATACAATGATGGACTTAAGGAATATGCGATACTCATAACTTCTGTATGTTTAATAGCTATATTCATATTTGGCTTGGTGACTTTTTTACGAAATTCTGGCAAAATAGACACAGTGAGGAAAAATGGACACGGTGAGTAAAATACAAAAAGTTGGAATAAAATCTAAAGCTTAATTTCAACTTATTTTTTATGTACAATAAATAGGAATATTTCTTTTTAGAATAGTCAATAATTATGATTAAAATAGAAATTATTTTTATAACATTCACCTTTTAGTTAAAAGATGATAAAATATAATTAAGAGAGGTTTATTGTGGCAGAAGAAATAGCACATCAGGCTAAAGACATTTTACTAAAGAGGTTAAACGAACTTTATAAAAACGCATCACTAAAGATGTATGGTCTTGATTTACCACCTGTGAAAAATATATTGCCAACGAACTTACCTGAAGTCAAGGTCGATGAGAAAAGAGCCGATAATATTTACGAGCTAGTAGACGACAGCTTATTGCTCACGGAATATGAAACTGATCCTCGCTATTTAGATCTGATTAAGTTTGCTAATTATGCATTCAGGATTGCTGAAAGATACTGCAAATCAAAATTGCCCAGATTGAAGCTTGTGATAATATACACTGGTGAAGTTGAAAGTGCTCCAAGCTTTCTCGACTTAGGTGATATATATTTTAATTTTAGGCAAGTATTTCTATCGAAATTTGATGGTCAAAAAATGTATGAGGAAACAAAAGCGAAAGTGGAAAATAAAGAGGCTCTAACGGAAGAGGATATTATGAAACTGATTCTCTCGCCACTAGCCAAAAACAATGATAGGCAAAAACTGGTTGAAGACGCAGTTGAACTTGCAAAAGAAGTGAGAGATGAAGAAACAGTGCGACCTTAATTGCAGCATAAAACTCCCGTAGTAGGGGGACACCGCTGCAAACCTAGGAGGGAATCTGAAAAGATAAACCTAAAGGTAATTAATATGATTGGAAGCAGCATAAGAGCCAAATATCTTATGTATCCGACTTCGACTAATACTCCTGCAAGCTATTTGGTAACAGATAGTTTCGAAGCATAGGTGAAGACTAGGGACAC
>JGI20166J26741_11632363_pt1 | contig 11404 bp, 10 predicted proteins | sample TergutCu122P5_FD_26741 | JGI IMG/M metagenome (IMG submission 26741) | reverse complement strand
TGAAGCGCCGATTTTCAGAATAATTTCTGTTGAAATACATAATTTGGAAATACAAGTAATTTGGTGGCATCCACAGCGAGTGTATTAGTTTGAGGAATGTAGGTGCAGGACTACACCCAATGTGCGTCAGACAGTAATATCAACAAACTACACTTTACATAAGATGTTTATTTACGGTCCGACATGTTTCGACTTAACAGCCTTCCGTAGGGAACATTTCAATTCTCGAGGAAGACTCCCCAAGACGGTTGCATATTAAAAATAAGCAAAAGATAAAATGTAACTATCAGTAAAATGAATGGAGAATAAGTTGCATGTTATACATCCCGTTGTGTGATATACTGTAAGACTACAAAGAATCACTTGTTTACCGTAGACTCAACTTTATTGCTATAAATATTAATTAGTCATATCAATAAGGCCTTATTAATATGACTATTAATATTTATATACATAAAGTTGTGTTTATGGTAAACAAGTGCGTCGATGAAGAGTAATATAGCTTATGAAATATAAAATGATTTTATGAAGTATTTTAAAAAGTACACCGTCTTGCTGTGTGTCACATCCCATTGTGTGTCAGTAATAGGAATAGGTAAAATCAATATCAGCTGCAACACAACTGTCTATATTAGACACTATATTTGTCTTACTAATTGGTCAGTTAGGAAGATAAACTCCAATGTGTAATAAAGGAAGTTGTGTTGAGGCTCATACTGATTGTACCCATTGTACCTTGCTGGTTGTACTATCTAATTGTACACAACGGCCATGTGTTATAAAATATGCGAGGATTTATTTTTTTGTTTGCCTATGTAAATCATTGAAAAGACAAAACACCACCAAAGCCTTTGATGGTGTTTTGTCTTTTCAATGATACGTATCGAGTTAATAAACTAAACATTGTTGTGTTTGCTTCATCGTGATACAAATACTGTTCAGCCTGCAGATATGTGCAGCTAATATTTTTCTTTGAAATCCCGACAAAAAATTCCAGGAATAACGCATAAAACGTACTTTGCCATGAATTCTATGCTATTCGAAGTCTCTGAAATTTAAAAGTAAGCTCTAATATTTCTACTCCAACCACTTTATTCGAATTTTAAAGCAGAATATTATAATGACTGTAGATCTCTGGAGGTTGGAAATTCTCGTTATCAAAATTAAGCTTACGCAAGCTTATTTAGCTTATTAACTGGATACCTAGCATATTCTGCTCGTTACCATTTTACGACTAGCGTCTCTGCTTTAAAATTATGCTCAACAACAAAGTAAACCCAACGTAAGAACGAAGGGATAATGTTGATATAAAAACATGAAAGATACCCTTTTGAATCTGTCAATTTTGTTATTTTCTAGGTGTACAATGTAGAGCATTCAATGTTCGTTGGTCAGCTAACCGTGAAGCGCTCTGGACAAGCGCTGCCCAACGTTCCGCTGTCCCGGTTTGTTTGGCCCGTTGGCTCGGCAACAAAGGATGCTGTTGCTTGTAGCTGTGCTGGCTTAAAGTAAAAGCTTCTCTGATGGCTGTTGCTGTGATTTGGATGAAATTGTTGCAGTCCTGCCTTTATGTTTTCTTTTATTTCCCATTTCAGCTCATAAAATGTTTGTTGCTGCACCCCGCTTGTCAGAATATTTGTAACCGTATATAGATGTTGTCAACATCAAAAACACTTCTAGTATTTTAATTTATTTAAAAACAATAAAAACAAAACTGCAATTCAAGTTAACGCCTTCTGTCTTTCGTTATATCATATTCGCATTAGTTAATACAACAGTTCTTCGAGTGGGGTTTTCTAAAAATTAATCGCTCTGACATAATGGTAGCTGGAAGAGCGAGGAACCATGGTTTGATATCCTGGCAGGGAGGGGTAAGAGAGACCGTCACACCGGGTATGGGGCTCACCCAGCTTCCTCTCAGTGGATATCGGGAGCACTTTCCCTCAGACAGAGCAGTCGGAGCGTGTCGCTGACACCCACCTCCATCCAGTGCACAGATTAAGAATTCGGGTAGCTGTACCTCCTCAATCTCATGTACCGTCATGTCGTGGTACTTACATTAGATGGGAACAACTTTAGCCTTAATAAAATAAAGCGCAGGCCTATTTATTATGGTTTTTTTGGTGCATATATTAATGTAGAGCAAAGAAAAATTACCGGAAGTGCGTATAGGCTGTACTGATATTGCTTGCTGTTACGAGAGTTATGAATATTAATTACCTTCTGCAGCGTTTGGTACTAGACGAAATGGCAGAGAAGAAAGTAATGTGGAATATACGTGCTGGCCTTATCCGTACTGGAATTATTTAAAGTTTGGATGAAAGGAATTCGTCCCTAACGAAGTCAAATGGATCCTCGTCCTGTCTTAGCGCTTTACTGGTTTCGAAGTTCTGAGGTATAGCTGATGAGATATGAATATGGATTCTCGTTGTTCTTAATTTATTGTTGGGTCCGGAACAGGCAAATTTCGAAGAACAGGCTTGAACAGATGTGTCCAGCTCCATTATTACAGGAATATAACGTACCTTAGGAAGGCATTTTTGTTTCACTGACATGAAATCGCTTACACAGAATGCTGTGTGATTTAATATAGGAGCAACCCGTTCGGTTTTGTGGCTGTCCTTTCCGCTTCAGCGTCTAACCGATAAGTCCATCAACAGCATGAGGGTTTTAAGTAGGTAATTCCACTCTACTGTCTTTATGAAAAGGTCTGCAGACTGGTGAAGTGAGGAATATGTGAGTGAATAGAGAAGCTGGTATGAGAGGGGGTCGAGTGGTGATCGGCTGACAGTCAAGTGTATGTGGACTCTTGTTCCTCTAACAAAAACACGCATTTAGACCCGTCGGATCCTGCATTACATATATAGTACCACTTATATTCAACGACACTTGAATGTGTTAAACCAGACATAGAGGCAAAGCTTCAAGATTATGTCTAACACGTAGGACACATGGCACTCATGCCTAGATGATGTGGTACTTTCATGTCCCTCTTGCTGAATAATGTCTGGCAAGGGGTGGAGTGGCAGCAGCGTTTTTAGATGCAAGGCTATCGTATTGCAACCAATGCTTTTAACGTTAGATTCAATGTGTAACGTAAATAACCGTAATTTAAAGAATGAAAACCCAACAGATGAAAATTTAAATCTTCTTAGGTGTTACGATATGGCGACTGTTAAATAGGGTCTTGCTGTCCATAAATGCTTGTCTGTGTATATTTTTTGGGGTGACAGACCTTGTAGATCGAGATAATACGCTCCTGAGAAAGATTGGGAACTACGAGCATATGCTATTACACATGATATCTTGTCCTAGGAGACTTGAATCTTCATCAATACCGCTGTGCCTGAAATCACCGACCCTGTGTACAGTCTCGTATCAGTGACTTAATCGTGATATGTTACTAATGCAACACAACGTGACACTTAGTAACCTATTAAGAACAAATTCCTTTCTAGTTAAAAGAGTGATCCTGTGACGGTGGTTTACATGATGAGAAGGTACAGGCCGTAACGTACGCATTAGTCCAGTCTTTGACCCTCCATCTCTCACCGTTAGTAAATCGCCGTCGATAATAGTGGTGCTTACTCCGATTAGGCTCAAATTGATGTCCTCCTGCTTTCAGATTTTGAGGGAGAATTGTTTTAAAATAAGATGTGATTTCTGAAATTTATAGACGAGTGTGTGGATTGGCTTATCTCAGGGAATATCGTGGGACGGTAGAAGAGTCGGCTCCTGTCTTCCACCCCCACACCCCTTGTGATGAATCGTGTTAATCTTGGTCAATTCAAACTCTGAAAATTTTAATTTTGATATCTTCACTTTGTGATTGCTCATATGTTGATGGGTTTTTATCTTTTCCGCGGCATTTGTGGTTTCGTTTAATAAAATTCCGATTTGCTGATAGAAAATATGAAGTTCTAAACTGGAGATAAGCTGTTCTTTGCCGCACTCCTAGAACAATAGACAAGTATACTACTAACCAGGAAACAAGCAAAGTTAAAGACGGTTTCGAATTTTCTTCTAATCCTCAAATCAAACAGGAATTCTGGTTGGCCCATAGAATTGCCACCGCATGACGTGTTCCCGTGGGAACCAGCCTGTTTGAATTGCATTCGTTGTGGGTGACGTCAATTGACCCCATTCTCTCAACGCCCTTTTGACATCTGGCTTGGCTTAGAATTTCTGCGAGCAAGCAGGAAATTCGTGCCTATGCATAAATTATCTGCTAGAGGTAAGCGACAAACTGATACGCTGAAGCTTTGAATACATAAGCTGTACTTGTAAAATTTTTGGCCAAAATTTACGATTGAGCTAATGATTTCTTAATTTGTAATTGAGAAAAGTGCGACCTAGCAAAGAATACTTAATTTCTTCTCTTTGTTCCATTCAGATACATGAGTAGTGTTACTATACAAATGCTCCAGTTTATGTTTTTCCATCTGAGCAATGCCCGCCTGAGAAATGAAACCAGGAACGGCCATTCACACGGGATGAACTGAGGACAACTACCAGAACGTCTTGTGATCTCATTACAACCAAACGGCAGTTTGCTATTTAAGCCAATTCTTGACCATTTGTATTAGTTCACAATCCAAAATTTGAGTATATGCCCTTATTTTACTGTAACTTTATTCCCATATTTTGGACATCAAAGTGATCCCTTTTCTAGAGACTTGGGTACAAAAATTATGCAAGTCTCTACGCTTCGGGTTCTCTCACTAAACTAGGCATCACAGTGTCTGCCATTTAATTGAGGTAACAACACTATAGAAGGACATAAAGTCTGAACGCTCGTCATGACAAATGCTGGCGATTCCAAATCACTGAAGATTTTCTAGATCACATCTTAATACTTGCGTTTGACGTTGGTTCTTATGACTAGACATCACGCCTCACAACCGTACAGGAGGAAGCTGATCTCTTAATTGAGAAATTGAAACATTTAACCATTCTCGAAGACTTAGTCTGAAACCGGGTTGTCTCGCCGGTTGTCCTATAGAGTGGCAGCCTATAGATGTACCGTATGGAGTGCCCGTTGGGTTAAAATTGAAGGCTTTATGAGAATCATTGACATTCGCAGCACGTTGCATCTGTCCGTCGTTTCAGCCCCCTCCCACTATTCTACACAGCGCTCGCCTCTAAATGCAAACTAGGGCGCGACGAGGGAAATCTGAATGTAAACTGCCTCTAAACTCCTTAGACTTAGCCTGCTTGCTCGGGCGAGGCGAGGCAAGGCGAGGAGACAAAAGACATTGCTGATCGCTCACACTCAGCAAACTCCGTGGCAGTATTTCAGTAACAAGCTTCCAGCTTGGATGCCCAATCTAAATCCGTTCTTTCTGTAGAGTACTGCGTTTCACAGGCGAATGGATCTGTTTAGACGCCTCAGGGCCCCTCTTGTAAAAGGTCTGTTTGAAGGTCCGTTTGTTACACTTCCCACTTAACGTCTTTGTTATGGAGGATGAAAAATTCGGACAATAAAAAGAGAAGGGATCGCTTGGAAGTTCCAAGAGTCAATTAGAAAGCGATATTAAGATGTATTTTGAAGAAATAGGGGTAATACCGTGTACTAGAATCGTCTTGTTTAGGGCTGGGGCAAATGGTGATTTGTTTGGAACACGATAAATTCTTGATTCCATGAAATGCGGATGAATTGGTAAATGCGTTTTACGCAAGTTAATCAAAGGAGCGCGAATTTACTATCTTTTCTCATTACAATTTCTTACCGTTGTAGAGCTGTAACTCGTCTAATAGTGTGGAACGCGGAATCCTTGAAGGGAGAACATATATTATTTTCGAAACGTTCGGGGGGCAGTATGTGTAGACCGTAAAAATTCGGGCGCTTTGCATATGAAGTTCGAGTTCATGAAATCCAGCTTGTGATGTCATCTTATATATGGCTTAAAATACGAGGGTCTGACCGGTGGAGAGGCATTTCATTTTGACAAGAAGGTTTGTCACACGAATTCAACTTTGCTTTACAATATGGCATTAGGCAGATCCAAGCGTACCAGAAGGGACTTAAATTGAATGGGACATATCAGCTTCTGGTCTGTGCTGATGTTAGTTTATTGCGCCAAAACATATTTACCATTAACAGCAAGACTATGTATGGTGCACACCGTGACGTAGTACACGGACTTTACCAAGGCGTTCTTTACTTTCTAAAAATCATAGGTTTTACAGCATACGCCTAAATGCAATTTAATTTATGCCCGTAATAAATGTTCGGCCCCTCCTGCACCGATGTTTGCTGAAACTTAAAAATGCTCAATAGCCTTATGTTTAGATCTCACATACCGAATTTCACCCAGGCTGGACGGTAGGGGTAGAAAGTACGGTTAGAAACTCATGCACGCCCGTAAACAAAGTGTGGCGCTCAGTACTCACATTTCCACATAACTCGTAGTCACCCAGAAACTTTTTTTTGGACATCTGCTAGGCCAAATTGTATCCAAGGAGGTCGAAACATGTAGCAAAGGGACGATTTTTTTTTTATTCATAAGTAAAGCGTGTCTTTCACTGCACCGATTTTGATGAAGCTCTTATTTGCTCGAAACTAGTCAGTGGGGGTCGTCTGTACTGAATGTTATTTAAACTGGACGATAAATGTGGAAAATACGGGGAAAATATCATTGACACCGTAAGGCAAAGTATGGATTTCACTGTATGTATTTTTTGGAAACCCGTAACTAAGGAACGGCATGATGTTGGTTCTCTTTTTAAGAATTTCGCCAAAAATAGGTCGAAATAATGGAAGTTACGAGTACCAGTACGTTTTACATTGGTATTTGAAGTATAAATGTAACTGTCCAAATTTTCACGAAACTCATATGTCCTGGAAAACGTTGTGTAATGAAGTCGTGTATCGAATTTAATGAAAATTCGATAAGCGCTTTAGTCGCTGCCACTGGACCAGAGACAGACAGACAGACCGACAGACACACGAATGGACTGGCGGACATGGTCTTCACAGAGGTCGTTCTTCTTTGTTATACTTCGTAAAGAACGCGTAATAAACGACATTACTTACATTCAGGATTAAAAGATTGGTGCATTTTGTTTCTTTGGCTTCCTAACATCTGGATTCCCAATAACAAATTGCTACGGAATCTACGGACACATAAATTGAGTTCGAATCCTGTATGATCCATTGAAGAACGTTCCAAGACTCAGACTGAAGAACTTGTGTTGTAAGCGCTGTACGTTATGAATTCCTACGATTATATAATCGTAATTTAACACGGATACCGTGAATGAGGTATTTGTAGCAAGATAAGTTTCTGTGTGTAAACTGAGAGATATTTTTGATAGTGTATGAGACTTTATGTATGGGTTTGTGTATGAAATGCGAGGTACTGTTGATGCCGTATGGGTCTGTTTGTAGGAAATGAGAAATGCTGTTTGTGTTTTGTGGGTCTGTGTATGTGAACTCAGAAATATTGTTGGTGCTGTGTTGGTACATGTGTGCATACGGAGAGATATTGTTGATTCTATGTGGATCTGTGTGTTCGAGCTGAGAGATACTATTGGTGCTGTGTAGGTCAATGTGTATGACTTGAGTCAAACTGTTGATGCTGTGTAGGTCAATGTGTATGACTTGAGTCAAACTGTTGATGCTGTGTGGGTTGATGTGTATGACCTGAGAGATAGCCTACTGTTGGTGCTATGTGGTGATATGTGTACGAATTGAGAGATACTTTTGATGCTGTGTGGGTCTATGTGTACGAACTGAGAGATACTTTTGATGCTGTGTGGGTCTATGTGTACGAACTGAGAGATACCATTGGTACTCTGCGGGTCAATGTTTTTGAATTAGAGATACTGTTGACGCTGTGTGGATCTTTGTGCGCAGATTGAGAGATATTATTGGTGCTGAGTGGGTCTTTGTGTTTGAACTGAGAGATACTGTTCGTACTGTGTGGGTCTACGATGTATGCGTACGACTTGAGTCAAACTGACGAAGCTGTGTGGGTTGATGTGTTTGACCTGAGAGATTTTGTTGGGTAGTTATGTATGTACGTATTGAGAGATACAGTTAATGCTGTGAGGGTCTATGTGTACGAATTGAGAGATACAGTTGATGCTGTGTGGGTCTTTGTGTACGAACTGAGAGATATTATTGGTGCTGCGTGAGCCTATGTGTACGAACCGAGAGATACCATTGGTGCAGTGTGGGTCTATGTGTGCGAACTGAGAGATACATTTGTTGCTTTGTGGTTCTTTGCGTACGAACTGAGGGATACTGTTTGTGCTGTTTGGGCCTGTTTGTACGAAATGGGGAATGCTGTTGGTATTTTGTGGTTCTATGTATGTGAACTCAGAAATATTGTTGGTGATGTGTTGGTACATATATGCAAACTGAGATATATTGTTGATGATGTGTGGGTCTATATGTACGAACTGAGAGATCCTTTTGGTGCTTTTTGGGTCTATGTGTATGAACTGAGCGGAATTGTTTGTGCTTTGTGGGTCTGTGTGTACGAACTGAGAGATACTGTGGGTGCCTTTTGGGTCTATGCGTATGAACTGAACGAAACTGTTTGTGCTTTGTGGGTCTGTGTGTACGAACTGAGAGATCCTGTTGGCGCTTTTTGTTGTCTATGTATATGAACTGAGCGAAACTGTTTGTGCATTATGGGTCTATGTGTATGAACTGAGCGGAACTGTTTGTGCTTTGTGGGTCTGTGTGTACGAACTGAGAGATACTTTGGGTGCTGCATGAGTTTTCGAGCGTGTATCTTTAGAAGAACGAGAGAGAAACAGCAGGTAACTAGATTACAGGTGCAGCAAGGTGTTCCTCAGATTTCATTTCAGGTAAATTGAATTTTGTACGATTTGTATTGGATCATATTTTTTGATTGAATGGTAAACTGAAATGATGGACACAACTGCGTTACAGAATCCTTTGTACATTGGAGCTGGATGATATTTTCGCGAAATTCTGTATTTATGTATTTGTGGAGATTTTGCCTGTTTTTATTTCATCAGCATTGCATGCATGGAGATATAATTTCGTTAAAAGACTACTTTCCCTTATATATTTTTTCCCTGAATGTCTGCGCAAATTTTATAGCTTTCGGCTTTCATTTATCCGTGTCTGGCGGACATCCCTCTAACTTCATTTTATAACTTTGAAAACTCATCCAAACCAGTTAAATGGTTACATATATCGTGAAAGTGATCCGTAACAAATGTAAATATCACGGATGTACGCACGCATTTTCAGAAAACGATAAATGACCTATGGCTTTATACAAGAAAAGTTATTGGTTTCTTGACGACAATTTAGCGAGTATGTAATGCGTTGTTGTTTATCAATATTTAGAAACCCAGTAGTTATTCCATGTACTACGACGTTTATCATCAAAAGGAAATCTGTGTTTTCCCTGATCATATATTTCACAGTATTTTTACAATAAAAAGCGATCATTTTCATATAGAACAACCTATTTATCTTAATAATGTACACAGAATGTGTTTTCCGCGAGATATGGACCTAAGTTTGTAGTGCAGAAATTGAAGTAATCTCAAAGACGTACAAAGGCGTTGATCACTCAAGGGAACTTTTTAAATATTGGGATGACAAGAGAAGTCCACTGTTTTATAAGTTTGTAAAATTTAACCGAGCCGGTCCCAGCGACCACGCGGTCTAAGGCGTAGGTCTGCGACCCCTCGCCTGCTGAGATTGTGGGTTCGAATCCCGCCAGGAGCATGGATGTCTGTCTGTTGTGAGTGTTGTGTCTTGTTAGGTGGAGGTCTCTGCGATGAGCTGATCACTCGTCCAGAGGACTCCTACCGACTGTGGTGCGTCGTGTGTGATCTAGAAACCTCGTAAACGAGGAGGCCCTGGCCCACTGGGGGCTGTTGGGCAAAAAGAAAGAAACAGACTCTAACAGTATAGACATTATTTTAACGTTAATTTGGTAAAACTGATTTTGATATGACCCGAAAGGATGGCAAGTGCAATTGCTGAATCTCATAAGCTGTGTGATAATTCGTCACGACAATTGGGAAATGATAAATCAGGCACTGCTCTGTGCAGTCCATACGTTTTAAAGCCCTTCTTTCTCGGGTTGAGACGTTTCTCTTCTTTGTTTCGAATAAAAGTTACGTACCTCTTCTTTGAAACGCTCTGTATAATGGACCTGGTAATTATGGCTGACCTTTCGTATGCTAAGCATTTACTTTACATGCAATCTTTGCTTAACATCGTGGGGTCTGGATGTAAGCCAGTATCGCTTATTCTTGGTGTGCGTGTGCAGCCTACACGTTAAGTAATCAAAAATCAATAGCTCGACCTACAAACATGTTCGTACAGTATGTCGGTTACGGCTGCATTGGTAACAAGGCTTTTATTAACCCAATCTCTTACTCGCTCCAAATAACATATATATTAATGCAGTTTTAGTATAGCTCCAATCATGTTTGTCTTAAATTAAGCCCCACTTCTAGCTATTTGTGCGACATTCATTCACAAGCCCCCTTTTTTTCTGCAAAAGTGAATTTTCTTGTGCGATGATGGCGAAATAATTCAGCTGCCTCCAGATAAAATTCCATATAAGGTTCTGTGAACACGTTCATGAGTTTCGATTACATTTCTTGATAAACTAGCTGTGTGATCATCAGTTGCGGAAACAGGTCCCGTACCTCAGATTTTACATATGTTTACCTGGCCAGTTCTTTTGTTCGGTATTGTACTGCGCTGTGCATTTGTAAAGCCGCTTCTAACGCTTTTGTCCTTGTAGCATCTTCACTTATACTGAAGAAATTTCCGTTTTTATATTTCGCCAGAGGTCTCACTGTCCTGATTACAGGGAAATAGAGAAAAGGGAGCATGCAGTTAGCCGCTTCTACTTCTCGAGCTAATGAACATTGGAAAATGATATAACTTGACATTCAGAGAACCGTGCATCGTGATATATACTTATAATGAAACCCAACGAGATGCTCAATTTCTCAAATTTATTTGATAAAGTACTCTACATGTTTCGGACATGTCCACTGTCCATCATCAGGAGTGCCTCAACACTGTATACACGCAATAGGTGTTTGTCATGCTAGCAGACAGCCAACAGAACTAGCATGACAAATACCTGTTGTGTGTATACAGTGTTGAGGCACTCCTGATGATGGACAGTGGACATGTCTGAAGGATGTAGAGTACTTTATCAAATAAATCTGAGAAATAGTGCGTCTCGTTGGCTTTCGTTATAGGAATGATACAACTTCTTTCGCTCTGCACTACGTACTTGTCACGTTGTGGTTATCTAAGAGTTATGTAATGCTGCTGATAAGTAGCTCATACAAGGCACGTTTTTAAAGTAAGGTCCGGTGAGCCACTAAAAATAACACATAAGAGATAAAATTTATTTATCACAGGCAAAAGAGATCTACATAT
>JGI20166J26741_11632252_pt1 | contig 11404 bp, 10 predicted proteins | sample TergutCu122P5_FD_26741 | JGI IMG/M metagenome (IMG submission 26741) | reverse complement strand
CCAATATACCGTTACAACCGGTATACCAATATCGCCAGTGATCTGCTATTATAGTGGACAATGCCAGGTTCGTCGAGGCGGTCTCGATTGGTTGAAATTTGATATAACCCACAATTATTGCAATGACTTAATTTTTTCCAAATTTTTCTCAAGTTATTTCAAAATAAATCGAGTGCGTAATTCTGGCAATTTAATAAGCTGGCTGAAATAGGGCGATAATCATGATAATTCTGGTACTGGGTGGTGGAACGGTCGGCTCATCCGTTTCGGAAGTGCTTTGCCGGCAAAAACATGCTGTGACCATTGTCGAAAAAGACCCGGAAACAGCTGGTCGCCTCGACCAGGAGCTTGATCTCAATGTCATCGTTGGTTCAGCATCGGAATCAAGTGTTTTATTTCAGGCCGGAGTGACTTCTGCGGATTTGTGTCTGGCACTGACCGGAAACGATGAATGCAACATGGTGGCGGCAAGCATGGCCAAAGCCATGGGGGCAACACGGTCTGCGGCACGGGTTTACGCGAAGATTTTTCAGGATTTAAGCACTTTTGATTATCAAAACCACTTTCATATTGACCGTCTTTTGAGTAGTGAGCATTTGACGGCGATGGAACTTGCCCGGCGGATTCGGGAGACCGGTTCGATGACGATCGAATATTTTGCCCGGGGGCATCTCGAAATGCAGGGTGTGACCATCATGCGGAGATCGAACGCGACGGGAAAGCGACTGCTGGAATTGCGTTTGCCGCCGGATGTGCGAATCGGTGCAATCAATCGCGGCGGCCAGGTGACGATTCCCACGGCGCAGGACACGATCGAAGTCGGCGACCATATTTCCATTTTGGGGGATCGCGACAAAATTGAAGACGTCAAAAAGATGTTCCACATTCAGGCGTTTCACAAGCGGAACGTCATCATTGCCGGAGGCGGGGAAACGGGGCAACACCTGGCTCGTGTTCTTGTCAATCGTCGTTACGGCGTCACGATCATGGACGCGAACCGGAGCCGTTGCGAGCACTTGGCGTCGCAGCTCAAGGAAGTCACCGTCGTGCATCGTAATGCGTTGCGGCGGGCCGATCTGGAAGAAGAGCGAATCGGAAACGCCGATGTGTTTGTCGCCTGCACCGGCAACGACGAAGACAATATCATGTCGTGTGTCGAAGCGGAAGCTCTCGGCGCGAAAATGCGGCTTGCCGTCGTGACTCGTTCCGACTATGCCAACGTGATCAGCCGTCTGGGGATCAACGAAACGGTCAGTCCGAGAAGCGTTATGGCACGCCAGGTCACCGGACTTTTGAATACGGGACCGGTCATATTTCGCAATCCGCACCTGGTCGGCGGCGGGATCGACGTGATTGAAATCGAAGTGCTCGATGGCGCCCCGGTCACACAAGGGACGCTCAGCGAGGTGACGCTGCCGGCAAAATCGCTCCTGGCCGCGATCATGCGGGACGGTTTCGTGCATGTTCCCGGTGCGAAAAGCACGCTTCGCGCCGGCGACACGGTCGTCGCTGTCGTGCATTCCGACACGATCGACGAATTGGCCAAAGCGTTTACCCCTTCCTGAGGGATGACCGCAACTCATCGGAAACGTACACGGTATCGCATGAAAAACGCCCCACAAGGGGCAAGGGAATTGCCGCATACGGAGCCCCATGTATGATGGACATTTTTTCAAAAGACGAAAACCGCTTGTTTTCATTGATTGATCTGGTCAGGGAAAGACCGGCAATATATCTCGGCGAAGAGTCCCTGTCGATTTTGCGTCATCAGTTTATGGGTTATATGTGGGCTTGTCGTGACTATCAAATTGATACAGACATTTCATTCCTTCCACTTGGCATTTTCCGGGCATGGCTGACAATAAAATACGACAATAAATGTTCCGTGAGTTACGACGGGATCATTTTAATGGCTCACGGCTTGGACGAAGCGAGAGCTTTGAACGCTTTTTTTGCCGACTGGGATGAATTCCTTGCGCAAGACCATGAAATGTTGAAACGCGATTTTTTGGATGAAAACGGGCACGTCATACGCGATCATCACGAATACTTGCGAGAGTCCCATGATTATTCAATCTATTTTTTGACTGACACAAGAAATGCAGAACTATTGTGGGACTTTCTGGAACGGAACGTTAAGACATACATGGGAACGCTGGAATCCAATTTGTTTTTCCCGCACAAAACATGCACCCACAAAACAGGAGAAAGTGAGATAGTTTTTCGCAACGCGAACGATTTATTCATTTACTTTGAAAGAAATAAAAATGAGAGCATCGGGTTGCATGTCGACAATTATGATTATTCTGAAGATTCTCAAGGTCTGCGAGGAGTTGGTATTACCTTTACAGAAGACGGGCATACGGTCATTAGCCTTGGTATTGTCATTCCCGTACCGCAAATGACCCGTATGGAATTTACAAAACACGCTCGAATTGTCGGATGGGCTAATAAATTGAAGGAGTATTTTGGTTCCGGCTTGATATTGCATGTTCCCAGTGATTATTTTTGTGAAAATCCGTCACCGAAAAATAAGATTGAATTTATGAATTACGTGAAAATGCAAAAGCAATAGGACACAATACGCCGTTTTTCGTCGAGCAAGCTCGACCACTAACCGCAATATTTAATATTTACAGAACATCGGTATAAAAATCATGTCACATACCATTGTCATTTTTGGAGCATCGGGCGATTTGACCAGCCGGAAGCTGATTCCGGCGTTGTATCAGTTGGAACGCAAAGGACGTCTCAAAAAACCGTGCCGGATCGTCGGGTTTTCACGAACGCCGATGAGTGATGACGATTGGCGGAACAAATTGCTTGAAACGACCCAAAAATTCATCGGACCGGGGTTTGACCGGTCGGTTTGGGACGGTTTCGCCCCGATGGTGCACTACTTTGCAGGCGACATTGAAAAAGACGGGTCGCTTTCCGAGCTGGACGCTTATCTCAAGTCGCTCGAAGGGGAAACGCCGTCCCATCGTCTTTATTATCTTTCGACATCGCCGGTGTTTTATGCGACGGCGGTCGAAAAACTCGGCGAAGCCGGAATGGCCGGCGAATCGCAAGGTTCGCAACAGGGTTCGCCGGCACAAGGTTCGCGGCGAGTCATCATCGAAAAACCGTTCGGCACCGATCTTGAAACGGCGAAGGAACTGAACCGGCGCGTGCATCAGGTGTTCGACGAGCGGCAGATTTTCCGGATCGACCATTACCTCGGCAAGGAAACGGTCAACAATATTCTCGTGCTGCGGTTCGGCAACACGATGTTCGAGCCGGTCTGGAACCGCAACTACATCGACAACATCCAAATCACCGCCAACGAGGAAGTGATCGTCGGGCATCGCGCCCCGTTTTACGAAAAGGCAGGCATTTTGCGGGACATGTTTCAGAATCACCTGTTGCAGCTCCTCACATTTGCAACCATGGAACCGCCGGCGCGTTTTGAAGCGGACGCCGTGCGCGACGAAAAAGTCAAAGTGCTGCGGGCCATCCGTGCCATGACGCCGGAAGAAGTCTCGGTCAACACGTTGCGCGGCCAGTACCGTTCCTACCGCGACGAGCCGGGGGTTGACAAATCAAGCCGCGTCGCCACGTTTGCGGCGGTCAAACTGATGATCGACAATTGGCGCTGGAAAGACGTGCCGATTTATCTGCGGTCGGGCAAGGGGATGAGTTGCCGCACGACGCAAATTGTGATTCACTTCCGGAAGCCGCCGCACATGATGTTTCAAGGGGAACAGGTCCGAGACATCGAGGCCAACCGGCTCCTGATTCAAATTCAACCCGCCGAAGGAATCCAGATTCATTTTCAAACCAAGGTGCCCGACACCGACATGCAGATGCGTCAGACGGAGTTCAATTTCAACTTCCGCAACAGTTTCGACGGTGAATTGCCCGAAGCTTATGAACGTTTGTTGCTTGACGCGATCAACGGCGACGCCAGCCTGTTCGCGCGGAGCGATGAGGTCGAAGCCGCCTGGAAAATCATTGATCCGATTCAAAACACATGGGACAAAAAAATGGCGACCGATCCTGATTTTTACGAAATCAACGATTGGGGGCCGACCGGTTCCGCCAATTGGATTCGCCGTTTCGGTCACGAATGGTTCGATTTTTGCCCTGTCTTGCATTGAGAGGCTATTGGCATGGACACAAATGTTGAGAACAATTTCAGCCGTATTGACTACGAACGCCGTAACTTTATTGTCAATCCTGGAAATCCTGTTTATCCTTGTCAAAAAAAACGACTTTGCAATTCTTCTGTTGACATCTGCAATATGTATTGTAATATATTACCCAGTCTCTCCATTTTGCACATGACTTTCAAACGGTATTTTCTTTTCTGGAGGCAACAACAGTGAAAAACCTTTTATCAACGACATTGATCTTGCGTTTGGCAGTCTGTGGGTTGGTCTGTTTTAGTGTCGTTACCGCTCAGGCGGCGGACAAGCCGCGTCTTTTCAGACGCTTGTGCATGCCGATCCGGCAGTTTCGCTTTGAGCATTATGTTTACGTGGTTGGCCTCCAACAGAACCTGATTACTGAAGACCTTTCATTACTTTGGACGAGAGACGGCACCAATCCGCCCCACAAGGGTTGGGACGTTGCTGACGGCAAGCTGCACCGGGCCAAAGGGACCGGTGACTTGATCTCGAAACGCGATTACAAGGATTTTATCCTGGAGTTTAGCTGGACCATTCAAGAGGGCGGAAACAGCGGCATCAAATATCGCTTGGCCCAGTATCCCAAGACTGAGCAAACGGACCTTTCCGGTTGGCTTGGTATTGAGTACCAGATTTTGGACGATTTCCATAACGGTGAGGGAAAAAGTGGCAGCTTCGGTTCGACCGCCAGCTTCTATCACATCAAGGCACCAAACAATCGCAAGTCGTTGAATCCGCACGACCAGATCAATCATGGCAAAATCGTCGTTCGCGGCAATACGATAGAACACTGGCTGAACGGAGAATGCGTTGGCCGGATGATGGTCGGTTCCAAAGACTGGAAGGATTCCGTCGCGTCCGGTAAATTCAAGGACGTCCTGAAATTTGCCGAAAATCGGGGAGGCCGTTTGCTTGTGCAGGACCACGGCAGTGAAGTGACGTTTCACACGTTGACCATTCGCGAACTGACGTTGCAGCCGGTGGGGATTGGCAAATTATATCGTACTGGAAATAAAAAATAAGCATGTCCGGTGATCCTCGCGACTCTGAATTTGACTTGGCACTTTCCAGGGAAATGCTGACATCGAATCCCGATTTCAGGTTCATCTGGCAATCACCGGAACGATGCCGCGCGTCAATTTGGCCAGCGTGTAAATCATGGGGACCTCGGCCCAGGACGGCTTGATGTCGACGGGGCGAAAACCGAGGATTCCCGTTGCCGGATCAATGGACGGCGGACCGCCGGTGGCACTTACGGGAATGTAAACGACATCCTGCGTCAGTTGTTCCGCAACGGAAACGATCTCCGGAATCATTTTTTGCATCATCCGACGGGCTTTGGCCGAAATTTCCCCGACGACCGCTGTGTCGAGCGCATGGTACGGGGAGTTGGCAACCGGTCGCCAGGGAGAGGGAAATTTTGCATTGCCGAGCAGAAATCCCCAGGCATCCGCTTTGGTGAGCACCATAATCAGCGGAGGTCGTTCCTGTCGTTGCGGACTGATTCGCTGGTGATTTCGGAACCGGTTGACCAATTCTGTCAGAATGGTCTCCTGCCGTGTCGCGGAACTTCTCACGCGGGGATCGTTCCCATCGACGTTCATTTGCGGGTCGTTCGTTTTGCCCTGGCAAACGTCGCGAAAACGGGCGTCCTGCGTCGGATCGAACAAAAAGAAAAGCGCGTTCGAAAGCGTCAAGTGTCGCGTCACCGGTCTGATCGCGGAATCGGCGCCGGGGAGGTAACTTTCGCCGGCGTTGTCGTAAAGACAAAGAACACGGGAAACATGCGACGATTTTTCGAACAGCGGATGTTGGGAATTCGGCGTCAGCGAAAACGTGAACGGCTGGGGAAATGCGACTTCCTGACCGTTGATCAACACAGAGTTGTAACTGTTGCCGTACACCTCCGTTTTTTCGATGGCGACCAGCGTCTTGCTCGAACCCTGTAAAAACTGCTGCGATTCGTACTGTTGCAAACGGTGATTCAATTCAGCATCGGCGTCGGTGTAACTGAAACCGAAATACTTGGGCATGATCTTTCGGAGCCGCCATGTCATCGCCGCGAGAAAATACGACTTTCCGACCGCCGGTGCGCCGACGATGGAAATGAAAAACGGCGGTAATTCCAAAAAAGCGCGCGGAATTTGCAAATGACAGTTCGGACAGGCAAGCCTGTGACATGCAAAGCCGTTCGGATCGATTGCCTGGGCATTGGCATCAAACCGGAACGGAAGAAAACGTTGCTGTGCGTTCGGCCCCAAGCGGGAATCGCCGGTCAGGTCCGGCGACTCGGAAACCCAAAGAACCTGGTCCGTCGCAAACAGATGCCAACAGTGCGGACAACTCACCTGTTTGCGAAGGGGAATGTTTTGTGAAACGCCGAATGCACTTGTCATTGATTTTCACTGTTCATGAGTTGAATATTCTTGCAAAATTTGTCGCGAAAGTCTTACTCTCAAAGACTTTTCTGTATTTTTTTAATGTAGTCCGGGGTTTGTTGTGTGATTTTCGCGATTTTTATTTTTTGCGTATCCGAATACGTTTTTGCAACTTTCAGGACTTCCTGATTTTCAAAATCTTTATGTTTTTTTTCCAATTCGTCTTTTTTTTTGTTTTGATCAGTCATGTTTTTAAGACTTTTGTCCAAGACGAATGAACCGCGAAGGTGATTTTGACGCATTGTCATGACCGCCTGCTTTTGCTCTTGAGTCGCCTCGATTTCATCCAAAACAAACACCGTGATGATGAAATCCGTGTTTCCTGACGCGGATTGCAACATGCGTTGCTGCAACAGGCGACATTGAGCCTGCGACAAAAAACCGTGAATTTTGGCATTAAACTCCGTGTATGCGACTGCTTCGGATTCCGCAAGGGTTTTCGCCGCTTCGCCAATATCAACCCCGGACACAAGATCGATAACATAGTCACGCGCCAAGGCTTGTTGTTTTTTCGCCAGTTGATTCAACGCCAAAATCAATTTTTCCCGCTGCGCCGCTTGTAATCCGGCCTCTTTTTGGAAAATGTCCTGAAAACCTTCCGTGAGCAATACCTGAACTTCGGCAGCAATAAGAGACTTGTTATTTTTGTCGCGAAAATGACTGTAATCCGTCAATTCCTCCGGTGAAGCGATATACAAAACGTAAGATGGTGTCCGTTGAAGTATTTCGTTCAGTTTTTCATGTTGCGTTTGCGTGAAAAGATCGAAAAACATTTTTTCCGTTTTTTCCATTGCCGCTTTCAGTTTTTTCTGCAACTCCTGTTTTTCGGCACCGGAAGCGTTTTCGATTTTATAATTGGCTTTCATGCTTCCGATACACGCTTGACGATCAAGTGTTGCCGCTTTTTCCATCTGTTGTTGATCGAAACCGACAATGTCAAGGTACAACGGCCCAATCACCGATGACGGAATTCCGAGCGTCAATTGAACGGTTCTGTATTCAAATTTTTCAAACTGTTCCACAGAAAGGAGTTGTTGCAATTCTTTTTTCTGGCGTGTCAGCATGGAATGCAATTCCTGATACGTTTTGTTGGCCAATTCATCCACTTCCTCCGGGGACAAACGTTTTTCTGCGGTTTTGAGGGCATTCGCCTCAAGTTTTTCTCTGGTACTGCGGAGTTCCTGGAACAAGGCTTTGATTTTCACCACTTGTGCATCGGAAAGTTTGAGGTCTTTTTGAAATTCCGGAGCATCCGGCCATTTTTCATATTGCGCGACCGCCCACTGCGGTTCCGGGAAAAAAAGAAAGGCAATCGCAAACAGGGCAAGTAAAAAACGAGGCATATCTGCACACCTAATTTTTGTTAATCTGAAAAAAACGTGGCATCAGTGGTCACTCGATATTTTTTCAAGTGTTGACGCGAGTAATTGCTTCGAGCATTCTTCGGAATCCGTTTCGACGTAACATCGCAATTCCGGAGCATTGCCCGACGCCCGGACATGCACGGTTTCGCCGTGTGCGAACGTCATGCGCACGCCGTCGAGCAAATTGACGTTGATCGGTGTGCCGAGTTCGGCAAACCAGCGTTCCATGAGCGGATAACGACCACCTTCGTTTTTTTGCAATTCCGCAAGCAGTGCCGCCGAACGTTCGATCGGATAATTCGTCAGCCGGTCACTTTCGACATGACACGGCGGGAACAATTTGCGCAGTTCGGAAACCGGGCGTCCGAGCATTTTCGCTCCGGCAAGCACGGCAATATGAACGATCGCCGGGTCGCGCGACATCAGCGGTTCGAGAAACATTTTTTTCGGCGGGGCAAGATTCAGTTTTTTTAATTGCATCTCCATCGAAAACGGGCTTCCAACCAAAAAACCGCCGTTCGGTTCAAAACCGGCCAAATTCAATTCGCCGTTTGCAAGCGCGTTTTGCATCGCTTCCATTACGTAGGCGGAACCGACTTTTGTGCGGATGGTTTTCGTGAAAAGTCCGGAACGTTCCAGTGCCGAGCTTGCCGTCAGTGTCGTCACGACCGTTTCCGCACCGAGAAACCAGGCGGTCAGCATCGCGATGAGGTCGCCGCGGAGCCAGTCGCCGTTTTCGTCGAACAGGAGCGGCCGGTCGCTGTCGGCGTCGGTCGAAAGAACCGCGTCGAGGTTACAAGCGTTTGCCCAATCGGATGTTTTCGCAAAAACATCCTCCGGCAACGCTTCTGTGTCAATGGCCACAAAGTCATCCGTGCGACCGAGGCGCAACACTTCGGCTCCGAGTGACTCGTACAAATCGCCGAGCAATTCGCGACCGACCGCCGAATGTTCGTAAATACCGATTCGCATTCCTTCAAGCAGGTTTTTCGGCATGGAATCAACGTAACGCATGTAATATGTCTGGGCAAGCTCTCCGCGATCCGTTTCGACCCAACGGGGAAACAAAAGATTGTGAAGTTCCCCGTTTTCGAGAAACATTCCATCGGGCACCGTGATCTGTTCTTTTGCAATGAGATCACGGAGGGCGGCTTCATCTTTTTTCGTGATTTCGCCGGTCGGAAGGAAAAACTTGATTCCATTGCGGTCATCGGGAATATGGCTCCCGGTGATCATCAGACCCGGAATTCGCTTTTCCGTGGCAAAAAAAGCGACCGCAGGCGTCGGAAAGCGTCCGCAGTCTATCGGCGTGAATCCCTGATCGAAAATTGCGCGATAAACGACGCGGATCATCCGCGTCGTACTCTGTCGCAAGTCCCCTGAAACTGCGACCTTGCGTTCGGAAAGATAATTGCCGAAATAAGAGATGCCATCGACATGGGAAGCGACGTGTTCCGCTTCCAGCCGCTGCACGTATTGCAAAAAAGCCGTCACATAAGAATAACAGACGAAATCGGTCATTTCGCGGACAAGTCCGCGAAGACCGCTCGTGCCAAACGAGACAGAAATTTTTTTTGAATCAAGTGACATGACGGATGCCATCCGGTCTTTATAGATGCGATAATAAAATTTGAACCGCTTCCATGGCTGCCTGCTGCGCCGACAATTATTAATACGCACAAAATAGTTGAGACTTTTTGTTGTCGGCGATGCAGGCGATTCATCGGACAATCTCAAATTTTATTGGCGGCACAATAACGTTGACGGAGATACGATGTTACGGTCATTTTACATAAAAAATGAGCCGTCGTCAAACGATTCCGTCTCAGAAAAGATGAAACGCGAGAAACAAGAGCCGCGACAGTTATGGAGCGGTCAAACCGGTCACTTACGTTTTCGGCTGCTGTTTCTTGCGTCTTAATCTTTTATGAGCCAGGCAATATTTTAGAAAAATGAGAATAATGGGGTGTCCCGTTAGGGACAAAATGTTGGTAGAAACGCAACCCCTTCGAACAACCTGCGTCCCGCAGGGGCGCAATGTGGCCGGCGGCGTTTTTATTGCGTCCCTCATGGGACGCGGGGACCATTGGAGACATCGCATTACCAATATCATGTCCCTGACGGGACAAGAGGATAACCCCGCGCTGACGCTTGGGGCTGCTGTTATTGAACAACTTACTTTGTCAACTCGAAATTCCCTTTCGCATCGGTGACTCCGGAACCTTTCTCGCCTGGACCACGAGTTGTCGGCACAAATTGAATCACCGCTCCTTCGACCGGTTTGCCACCCATGGTTACGGTTCCTTTGACCTGTCCGGTTTCCTTGTTCGGCTTGTTCGCACGTTGTTTCGACTCCACGAACGAAATCCCGACGTCAATATACTGCCCGCCGTTTGTCTGATGACAATGCACGGCGAGTTCGTTTTTCCCTTTTTTCATGATTTCCGTGAGTTGGGGAACCGGAACGTTTTCGTAGGAAGTCACGTAACCGGTCTGTGTCACGACCGGCTTTCCGTTCAGGTAAACCTCAACGTCCTCATCATGGTGCAAGCTGAGAGCAAACGTCGCATTTTCCGGCACTTCGCCGTCCCATTCGAATGAACGCCGCAGCCAGATGTCGTTCGTGTTCCATTCGGTGCCGATGATGCTGCCGGGGGTGCCGCGCGTGCCGAAGCCTGCTTTGCCGGTTTTCCATGCGCTGTCGTCAAACTCTGCGTTTTGCCAACCGTCGGCAGGCTTTTCCGTCGTGTATTTCCAATCGACACGTTCCGTTTCGGCGGTCGGGGCAACGACTTTCACCGTCTTGCCGGGGAGCGAAATTTCCGCCCAGCCGCCGTTCGGGACGTTCGCTCCCTTCGCGGCTTGAGCCTGCCATTTCGCACGGTCTTTCAGCATCGGTGCCCAGTAGCCGCCGACGACGCTGCGTGCCTGGAAGCCGCAGAGTTTTGCCGAGTCGGTAAAATACCAGTCGGTGAGCGGCACGCGACGGTCGGTGTTGCTGACAAACCCGATCACCGGCTGCAACAAAGCGTCAAAGTCGGCACGATTATTGGTCATGGTTGCCGTCCAGAGAATCCAGTCGTTTTTGGAGTAGAGCGAACGGTTGTCGAGCGGCAGGCCGTATTTCTGCATCTTCGTTTTGTAATACGCGAGTTCCTTGTCGATGACGCTTCGCGGGAAGAGTCGCAAGTTGAGAATTTCGTCCCACATCAGGTTGTATTTCATGCTCCAGGTGCCCGGACGGTCGAACGCCAGCCGGAAATGATCGCCGCCATTTTCATTATCCTGCGCTTCCTTGATCCATCGGGCGGCAAACTTTTCGGCACTCTTGCGGTACTTCGCGGCGACCTCTTTTTTGCCGAGTTTCTCTGCCAATTGCGCATAAGCCCCGATAGCGACGATCGCTTTGGCCGAAAGATTGACGTTATGGGCA
>JGI20166J26741_11632140_pt1 | contig 11405 bp, 8 predicted proteins | sample TergutCu122P5_FD_26741 | JGI IMG/M metagenome (IMG submission 26741) | reverse complement strand
CCGACGGAGCTCAGACACACGATCCGCTTCTAACAATGGTCACGGCCAGACTAACCGATGCGCGTGAATGAACCTTTGTGTGACGGTAGAGGGAAGTCCATGGGTCAATGCCCTACCCTCCTCTTCGTCATCGACGTCGCCGGAAATGAGTAATAAAAGCAATCCCGTTTCTTTATTGCCACATCTTGTATATACGCTTGTAATGCGCCAGTGTTCTCTGAGCGCTGTTCCCTTGAATGATGACATTAGAAGTCGGGGCAGGACAGTGTGTCTAGTGATAGGGACAATGGCCAGGACCTTCGAAATACCTGCAAAATACAGCAATGCGTCTTAGGCAGCCGGAGCTGTGTTAGTTACGACTAAACAATTTAGCAGTGATACTTCTACCTAACATCACAGCCTCTGGGGAACAATCCACACCCACATAACCCGCTAACGATCAATCAATCAAATTCTCACTCAACGTTAAGTCACAGTCCCAGGCAACGCTCATGTTTCATGAAAATAATTACAAGGGAAAGTTCATTACAGGGGACCGCCTCCTGGTAATAAAGGTGCGTTACTGTCAAGGTCTGCCGTCTTGATGCCCCAAGAAAAGGATGGTGGATTCTTGTATTAATCATTTATAGCAGAGCAATAATACGCACCACCAAAGTTAACTAACACTAAGGAAATCTAAATTCTGCCCACAGAGCGTAATTTATATTTGTCTTGCGATTCCCATAATAAGTAAAGATCAATATTTATCACGAAACGGCATTAACCCATTATTCTTTATAATGGAGAAGCAGTCTGTTTCCTGTGCGAAACGACATAAATTCTTAAATATTGTTTTGACATATTTCAAGCTTCAGAGAACTGAGAACTTCAGTACTAACTACAAGGCTTGCCACAGGCAAATCCTGTCACTCGTAACGCAAAAAGAAGTTGCTGAACAAAACACAATTGATAATGTTTTCTTTCCGCATTCTATTAATAACTGCAAGGCAACTGATGAATCGGTGTTATAATACATAATGTCGATTGAGTCCTTAAACGTACTGTGCTGAAATCGAAACAATGCAAGATAAATGCCCTAATAATACAAACATAAGCACATTGTATAATTTGTTTGCATTTTTCTCCTGTGGATTCGAAGTTACATTAATATCACACTTTCTTCTGCAGGTATTACCATCCCTAAACCGCAAAAGAAAAAAAGTAAAGTTGCTACTTTTTCAACAAAATGGACACTTTGTACAGAGAGTAGGTTGTTTCGGGCCAGGAAATTTTGTATCAGAGAAGCTAATCAGTCTATTAATAGGGTGGTATTCTATACAGATTATAGTAGCAAACTGAGGTCGCCGTTACCACAAAAATTAGGAAGTGGAAACGGCTTTTCGTGAACTGTTGCTAGTGCAAGAGGTTTGTTTATAATCTCAAAGTTCAGTCACTTAGATAATATTTAACAAACATGCACCTAGCATCATTAGAAAGCAATATGCTTATCTATCACACTGACCAGCCGGCTAATGCTGTTAGCAAAACTGTAGCTCCTCGTTGTGAGAATCCCACGATAAATAAAAATTCTGTGCGGGAAAAATGTAGTGTCCTTAATGTTAATTGAGGTGATACATATAGTTACCACTGGCCTTTATAGGGTCAATGAACAGAAACGCAATTACTTCATCGTCCAGGTAAGGATTTAATAATATTATGGGCTCCTCCAATTCCGATCCGCGAAACAGCTGCTCGTTACATCACATTCCGTGTATTATAATAACCACATATGTTCATGTAAGAATAAGCCATGTTATTGCATGACAAGAGATTTTATACGTTCCTGATACATGATACGGAACAACCCTGTAGAAGTGACTGTGCTAGCGTACGTTCGTTTTTTCCCTTGAAAACCTGACGTTCGTCTGAACAATATTTAGCAATTCCGTCTCTATTTCACAGTAAACATAATGCGCCTCAATTTTAAGGTGCGTCATCCCCGTTGTGTGTCGAATAAATCCAACTATAAGGCATATGCATATATCGTCAAACACAACTATGTATTAGGTGGTATGGTATTTACTATATGTAAAGCACAACTACATGTTTCGGCCGGTACAACCTGAAGATGACCAACATTTGTGGGCGAAACATGTAGTTGTGCTTTACATACAGTAAATACCATACCACCTAATACATAGTTGTGTTTGACGATATACGCATATACCTTATAGTTGTATTTCTACTGCGCCTCCATTTCAAAGATGAACCTACGAGTATTGTGTTGTATACGGAAATAATAACTGTTTATTGTGCGACTCATATGAAACACATACATACACATGGGAAAAATGAAGAAATTTGTGTGTTAAAGCAGATGGCACTAATGGCCATATGGCTGTGATATAAAGGGTTAGGGCTCAGATCCAATTATCTAATATTTTACTACGCATTCATTAACCTTGTATGAGCCGGAACAGTGCAGTCGGTATAGCGTCTCGCTACGGGTTGGACAGCCCGAGGATCGAATCCCGGTAAGGGCAAGATATTCCGCACCCGTCCAGACCGGCTCTGGGATTCGCCCAGCCTCTTGTACAATGAGTACCGGGTCATTTCCGGGGGTAAAACGTCCGAGGAGTGGCGTTAACCACCCACCCCATCCAGTGGCGAGGTTAAAGGAAGAGTAGAGCTATAGTCTTCTCCCTCTCTGTGCCTTCATGGCAGGTCATAGGGCGAACCATATTATTAAAATTAAATTGTCAGTTTGTGAAGGCCTGAAAACAAATACTTTTTTCCAATTTTGCTGGCATCCATGTGGATCTTCATCTAGCTGCGTATTTGTTACTTTACACCTTGCTACGACGGCCTACAATCTCGTGCAACCTGTAATTATCTCAAAACACAACTAAACCAAATTTAATTTCTGGGTCTATTTGGGTCTATATAACAGATTCCTTACAACAACAAATTCTGAAAACAGGCCTATGTGTAACATAAAATTTTTTAACAAATATACACTAGAGGTATTTATTTCTAAATTGTAAATCCATAAGAAGTTTCCAGACGTCGACTAAATGTCAGTTGTGTTGTATGCTTTCTTTGAATGATTATCACAAAATATACGCCCAGCAGACACCATGTGTATCCCACGCCGTAAAATCAACTGAATGGATACAGATAGAATTTAGTATTTTGGGTTTACACTGAAATTTTCGACTCGCTACGGGCTGGATGGTCCGGGGATCGAAACCCGGTTGGGGTGGGATTTTCCACATTCGTCCAGACCTCCCTGGGCCCCACCCAGCCTCCTATACAATGGGTATCGGGTCATTCCCGGTGATAAAACGGCCGGGGCGTGGTTTTAACCACCTAATCTATCTAAGAATGAGGTTGAAGAAAGAGTATTGTTGTACCTCTACCCCCTCTCTGGCTTCATGGCAGGTCATAGGGTGAAATTTACCTTTTACTTTACCTTTACACCGAGAGTTTCAGGAAATGTTAATTTCATTTAATATTTTCTTAAAAGATAAACTCTATTTTACATAAAAGACAGATGGAAGTTTACAAATTCCCCAGAAGTGTCTGTCGGAAAAATAAACATAGGAATACAAAAATTACTACTATCTCTTTAATAGATTATTATTAGTTATAATTACTAAACTCTTACCTAATTTCTTTTATTTGTCCGTCATGCCGCAGTTCGTCTCCCACTTTCTTCCACCCTCTCGTTAACGTGAAAACGCTTTCAGTACTGGCAAATCGTTTACTACTTGCAGTTACAGGACAACTGGAAATATCTGCCGAAATATGTACTGTGTTACTGCAACGCTTTCAGCACGGTCCGCGTCAAGCGTGAGCAAAACATTTAAACATAATCTGGATTTGACTTTTTTTTTTCTTTCGCAAAAGCATCGCAAAAAAACAAAACTTATGGATCAGAAGAACAATCTTCCGAATAGACAGAGCGACGTATGAGGTATCTACAAAGCCAACATCAAGTTTCTTAAATCGCTTGTTCAAGGTGTGCCGAAATTCAAAGCCACGTAGTCACCAAAACCAATGTCGTTCTGGGGCCTTGAGTTTCCGTCTCAGTCTATCCCGAATTACGTTACCCATTTGTATCGTTACTACCAATCTGTGTTAATTAAGAGCTAATTCTTTTGCAAACCGTGGTGAAGGTACAGTTGTCCCTGGACAGGTCACGCCTTCTTAACTACGGCACTAGATGAAGATGAGTAGTCGAGCTCACGAACTAATGTCGTTTCCCTCCCGGTAGCCACTGGATAGGGGATCAAGCTGAAAATCAAAATCCCGACTGTCCAAGAGTAGTCACTCTGCTGAGCTGCAAGGATATGCACCGTAAACATTTTGCAGCGCTTGATATATCGTCATTCAAATTACACATGGACAAGGTGACGCGTCTAAGCAATGCCAAAAGAGAGGACATAAAGTAACGATTCCTTTGTGACCAGCCTGTTATGTCAGGCACGCATTCCAGAGGTTTGGCATTTGTTCATTTCTGCAGCATCCAAATCACAGCTACTCGGTGACAACCAACTATGCGCCAAAGTTAATTAATTTTGGCTTGCCAATCTCTCTTTATTGAGCCTTGGGTAAAATGCACCACTTAAATGCGACTTGTATATATAAGAATTAATTAACTTCTTAAGAAAACAGTTATAGTTCAGATGGTCAAAAAGTTCCTCGCCTTTTACGGAAACCAAAAGTTCTCTACCTTGTGGACTGCTGCCTTCTGGGAAGTGACGCCCTGTAGTTAAAGTGCCACATGCCAAAAGGGAAACCTAGTGTTTTCATCGTTTCGCAGATACATCCGAAACGTCGGTAAGCCACCGAATTGCGCTGCTTCACATTCAAAACAGAAACCTATTCCCTCCAAAATATGATAGGTTTCTCCCAGCCCACAAGACAGCACTTCATACAGGTATACTCACCGCCTTCAGAACCACAAATCTCATGTTCACTATCGTGTTCAACAGAGCATGCCATTATACTACATGGTTAGCCAGTTCAGTGCAGTTTACACACTCGGATATATTAATTGTGTTGTCTACGATGTGTCAACGTTTCATTTAAATCAGTAGCGCGCAACATTTTTTAACAGCTGGACACCCAGACACGACTGATATGGCGCAGTGCTACGAAGGGTGTTAAACCACAATATTCGTGTATCTAAACACGGACTTATATTCATTTCAACCGTATTTTTATCAGATTACGATGACCTGAGTAGCTTCTTTAAGAGGTAATGGTGATCCGTTTATGTCCGTCTCCGGTAGAATTTACATAGGGGTGATGTTCATTAGAATCTCAAGGAGCTAACGGTTCCACGTGCCACTTATGAAAGGTTAGAGGGCCTCAGAATGCGCAACACTGATCCAAATGTTGAAAATCTTATTCGCCACTGCAACGTAACTGTTCGTTTCTACAACAAAATGCAGTCCCTACGTATCCGAAAAGAGCTAAGGATTCTAACATCACCAATGCACAGTTACAATGGGTGAAAGTCAAGGAATTTGTGCGCTTTCGATGTTGGTATCTATGATGTCTCTCTCTCTGACACCCGTATCGCTGAGCAGTGGTCCAGACGACTGATAGGAACAGATGGAGAATAAATGAAATTGAGAAAACTGTGTATATTTACTTTTATGGTTCCTTTAAGGCCGCTGTCAATAACTCAGAAGACAGGCAATTTACGTATTAAGGTAACATTGAAGCGCGTTCGTGCAACCACTGCAGCAGTGGAAGAGCAAAAAGTGTTACATATTCGGACTGTGTGTTTCTAGCTTTGGGTATCCAGCACGCACTGCTCCTGCGCCATATTGTCTTCTGTGGCCTGCCCGGCTCTATAGTATTTTTCCACATTATCTCACAAACGGAATGATTTTAGAAAAAAAGGCACTGAATTTAAACGTGTGTTTTGATTTCCTCTGCAACTTTTGTCAGAAACATTCTTCATTCTAGGAAGAAACGAGACAGATATGATTATAAATGTATATCAGTCTCCACGTAAAGTGCTCGTTATTATTGTCAGATTTTAATTGAACTTGAATTTTCTCAACAATTTTTCGAACAATACTCAAATAACAAATTTTTTGAAAATCTGCCCAGTGGGAGCCGAGTTGTTCCATGCGAACAAACAGACAAGACGAAGCTAACAGTAGCTTTTCGCAATTTTGCGAACGCGCCTAAAACATAAATTCGAGGAATGATAAATAACTAATAAAAAAACAACGTACAATAAAGACTTCGTGGATGATTTGAGGTACCAATCCAAGATTTTCCTGCAGAGTCTAAGTGAACCACGAAAAACCTCAATCAATTTAGCCGACAACCGGGCCGAGATTTTAAAGCGCGACCTTTCGAATACGATGCAGGAGTGCAACGGAATTGACGTCGACGTTTGGTGGTTGGGGGAGGGGGGGGGGCGAAGATGCAAATTTTCTGTTTGACGAAGAAGTCATTACGCTTATGACCAACAGACTATAAATGTCTGTGAGAGTAACGTGGCAAGTACGCACGCACGCACGCAGGCACACAGAGAATCTTCACTCGCCGTGTATTCATAACGGTTACCGCAAAGTCAACAGAACATTCTGAAAGACACAGCCGTCTCATCACGATAGCTATCGCTTTCACTAATAATCATTTCGTTTACACAGTGAAACCGTTGAGAGCTCTTAAATTACGCATCCGTGTGTAAATTTAACAAGTGTCATGTAAACAGACGAGACAAGTGAACAATACTGTCCGAGACACTTTTGCAGGTTCAACAAAATACACATCCAGCATGCTGTCTTGTCGGCAATTGGTAGGCACTAGTGGGAAAGAATTTCAGGACAATGTAATCATTTTATGCAACAGAATCAAGTATACACTTAACTTCCGGTCGTAGTTTAATCAATCTTACCGACTGTACAAAAAATTCCAGTCGCTATATACGTGTTATCCCTTCATAGCACAGCGGTAGCTGTATGTACCACTTGATGTAGCTTGAAAGAAACTCTACATTTGGCCCAAAGAGTGTAATTGTGTGTTACGTGCAATATCACAATAAACAGCTAGTACATTCCCTGTGAGGTACGGACTTTATTTTATTTTAGACGAATTTCAGGCTTTAAAGCGTTAACATTAGCAACTACAAGGTCACATACACACGAAGGACCTACCTACACAATGCATTTCTTGACACATAGGCTGTACGTAAATTAACGTTCTGCATATATAACGGCGTTAGTCTGCCTATAATATTCGCTGCAATTCTCTGAAATGTTTAAGGTACAACACCACAAAGCAGACTCTGTCTTGAGAAGGTGATAGTCCGTCCGTCAGTCAGTCCAGACATTCTCCACATTTCATGAAACCTAAAGTTTCATTACCATGTTCACGAGAGTCCGCTACTCGAACCTACTAAGCCAGACCAATCCAAACCACGCCCTGAGAGCCTAATTCTGTAACATCCATTTCAATGTAACCAGCATGTATATAGGCAGGTCTGACACGTGGACCCTTAAGCATACTAATTTCTCGTGTCTCGTATTCGAACTGCGTGCTACGCCCATTTCATCCACATTACTTTAATCAACTTAATAGTATTTGGTGAAGGGTACAAAACGTAAAGTTCCTCATTATGAAATTTTCTCCACCCGTCTGTACTTTCTCCCCTAGTGTTCAAGCATCCTCCTCAGCAATCCTTATGGAAGCCATCCCGTTGTGTTTACTATTAAGCAAGCCATAAGCCATATTTGTAGAGTCTAACACACATAAGTTTATTGAATCAATCTGAATTGCTCTCACTTGTAAGCGACATGTATTAGCCTGTACTTACACCATCTTCAGACATGTCAACACAAGAGCATATACAGGAAGATACAATAGAAATCTAAGAGGCCCTCCCTTATATTTTTGTGTTGACATGCCTGGATATTGCTTACTTACAGGCCGAAACATGTAACGTACATGTGAGAGCAATTTAAATCGATTAAATAGACTTGTGTTGTGTTAGACTGAACAAATATGGTTTATTTATCGGTAAACACAACGGTTTGGCATCCATTAGGATTGCCATTACTAGTCTCTATCATTCCTTTAATAAATATAACAATCTGACAGTAAGATCCTCTTAAAGCAACGCTACAAAATAAAGGTGCATATAAGAAGGGGCCCCTTAAGTTTCTATTGTACCTTCCTGTACATATGCTTGTGTTGCCATGCCTACAGATGGCCTAAGTACAAGCCGAAACATGTAGCACAGTTGTGAGGGCAATTTGATTAAATAAACTTGTGCTGTGTTCAACTGAACAAATGTTGTTTGCGTAAAACTCCTCAGCACCCCACCTCATGCCTTCTCACCAAACAAACATAACATTTTCAGCAAGTATATAATTCATGATTCGTTACAACTCGTCTGGCCTTTTCCTTGGCGCCGTCAAGTTCGTGACAAGTTATGGTATTAAACGTGCATGAAAGAGCACGCAATAAATCAGCAATTTTAAGCCTTCTAATTGAGATTACAAGTTTTGTAGGAGACAATGCTGGCCACGTACAAAGGGTACACGAACCAACAAAATCACAGGCTTTTTGTTTGTTTAATTAGGGCAGGTGACTTTATTAACAGGCCTCAGTTCTAAACACATTGCACTAACATTAAGAAAGCCCTTGTCTTTAACTGTGAACTCTCTAACCTCAATTGCAAAACATACGGGTTTTTATACGTCAGTTTTCATCGCTGCTTTACTCGGTACGTAGACATCAAACAGCTGTAGAAACTTATTTATTTATTTATTTATTTAAATTAACTTTCCTATTTCCCACCGCGGAGATAACAAAGAACGCCCAGATATATCATAAAAGAACTTCGTACGCTTGCCAGTATCTAAGTCTCGGCTGTTACAGCGACGTGCAAATACATCTATACAGTTTTTGGATGGATTAGAATCATGACTCTCAATCTTTCTCATTATACGAATAAACTTGAATGTTATTGTTACTTAAAGGTATCGGTAATACAACTCTACTGTGACAGTGAGAAAGAAAGCAACCATATGTTGGGAATCCCCCCCAGAGATTCAAATCTATGTTCTTCATACAGCTAAAATCATTGTTTTGCTACCGACGATAATCTTTCACGTGACATCGGTCACAAAGTTGAGTGTGTTAGAATGATTCATACGAAATTAAAAACAGAGGCGTAAGAAAATGCCTTAATGGCGTCTCCCGTAAGTGACATATTTTCTCAGTGGTGAAAACTGAAAGCGTTGCCTTCCATAAAATGAGACCGTTTGGCCTGAGATATGGTTAAGTCCCAGTCTTAGGTCTAAAAAACTGAGCCAGAAGGTTCCTCTATTTATCAGTAATCATGTAACAGACTACACAACGCTATTAACAGGGGATGAAAATTCTTTCATAAACCTTCTCGCTAACACACTAATTTGCTCCTTTCCTTTCGTCATTTTTCCTGCTGAATACATAATTAATATTAAATAAAATAGCATACTTAAATCTGATATCTCAATTTGCTTTCAGACACTGTAACAGAAACAGGTGTAATTTCCAGTGTATTTGTAATGATACTGAAATACTATACCAGTATGTCGACATGGAATAAGCCCTCGAGAATGGTTGTATGAGGAAATAAAACAGTCAGACCGTAATGTGAAGTACTGTGATTTTAGCAATCACAATGCAGTATTTTGATGGTGCTTTCGAACAATAATTTGAAACGTGTAACGGTACGATGAATAATTTAATCGAAACTGTTTTGGATCTTTGTTCTTCAGTAAAGACGAACTAAATTCCTTGCTAATTCTTGCTGAACATCCCATGCTCCTTACATCCATCAGACAAACAGGCTTGCGATCATCAGTTTTCTTCGTCAAAAGGTAGACAATACTTGCCTCAGGCGAATTTTCAACTCCTGGGAAACCGCAACACGGACAGTAAGCAGCATATTTTGGGCGATTCGCAAAATCGTAACCTGAGATAGCGAGTGGACAGATGCTAAGTGCAAGACCAAACATGCGTCTGTCAGGACCTTCAATGGCTCCGGAATGGCAATTAACATGACTCCATTAAATCGAGTGCTACCATTTGGGATCAGTTCATGATACTGAACATCAAAAAACCGAATAATTAATGCAGGCAAAACTGTCCATTTTGAACATTTTACTATCAGTAAACGACAGTAAAACGTATGGACATGAATATTAACATCAGCGCTCATTAGGACGTCATTCATACAGGCAGTCAATATGGGTCAATAGACAGTCACTTCGGAAATTGATTCGTGGAACGTGTTATCAGCGACTGATAGTAGAGACGCCTAGTATAGTGCCGGGATTTAACCATTTCAAGCAGAGCAGTATCTATACGTGCCAATTGTTTAATACTACAAAGAACAGATTACGCCTACACATTGTATAATTCTCGGAATAAACGGCGATTATGTCCCTCACACAACATTAATCTACTGATCTTTCTTTGTAAGGAAGACGTACTTTCTTTACTGAAAGGTAGGACCAGAATTTTTAAAACCTATTTCGAAGAAATAAATCAAAATCATTACAATTTTTATGATTTAGCCTTTGATATTTTCTGTCAACTAAAGCGTTGGATACTCATTCAAAGGAAAAAGATACGAAAAAAAAATAGTAAAAAAGCTCTTGCACATGTAGAGACTGTGGTTAGGTTCCGCGTACTTGAACGGCGGACTGCTGGCTGGAAGTCGGTATGCACCCGGTAAGACCTGCGAACGGGCAACCCGATAAAGATTTTCCGTGGTTTCGCTCTGTCCTCTGAAGCAGACGCCGAGTTTTTGTGACGAGTGACAAATTCTCAAACTGCCCGCTAAAAGTTGTGTTTAATTAATTACAAGCTTATAGTTCAGTCAGTTTAAAAGTAGTCTGCTTGCTCAGCAATAGCCTTAGTAACACCACGTTTCCACTGCTCGAAGTATTGCTGAAGTCCCTCTTCTGGAATGCTCTTCAGCGTGGTCGCTGTATGTCCATGGATGCTGCAAGGTCTGAAAACGCGTGACTTTTGAAAGTGGTCTTTAAAGTGGGCAATAACTAATGCCGCACGCGACCAAATCTGGCGAATATGGTGTATAGATATGCGTCGCTTAATGACGGAGATACGTTCTGAGAAATGCGTCGTTAGGCGATTTTGTCGTTGTGCGAACGTGTACTTACACGAACCTAGGCTATATGGTATAGCCTATTGCGCCTAGGCTACAAACCTGTATAGCATGTTACTGTACTGAATACTGTAAGCAATTGTAACACAATATATTATAATATATATTTTTTTCTTTTTTTTTCTCTCCTGGCGCTACAACCCCCATTGGGGGTTGTATTTTACAGCCCTCTAGTGGGCTTTAGCCTCCTCGCTTGCGAGGTTTCTTGATCACA
>JGI20166J26741_11632029_pt1 | contig 11406 bp, 7 predicted proteins | sample TergutCu122P5_FD_26741 | JGI IMG/M metagenome (IMG submission 26741) | reverse complement strand
AGGAGGAATAGGAGGAGGAGGAGGAGGAGGAATAGGAGGAGGAGGAGGAGGAGAAGAAGAAGAAGAAGGAGGAGAAGGAGGAGGAGGAGGAGGGAGGAGGAGGAGGAGGAAGAAAAAGGAGGAGGAGGAGAATAAGAGGAAGGAGGAGGAGGAAAAGGATGAGGAGAATAATAAGAAAGAGGAGGAGGAGGAGGAGGAAGGTATTTCAGATTAAAAGTTCCAGTACCCCTAAATACTTCCTCCAAGTCACGCTACACACTGGGGGGCACTTAAATGCTCCCATTCTGAAGAGCTAAAATGAACCTACTTTCCCATATTTGCATGTTCTAAACTACACAAATAATTTTTAAACCACCTTAACTTTGTCACCAGAGCCTTTGTGTGTGTGACAGAGAGAGAGAGAGAATGAGGGTGAGTGAATGAGTGGGTAAAGAAGGTGTGTACCACGTGAAGGAGAGATTGATAGACTTGTGAATCATCCCTCCATTAGCCAACTGAGAACATCAGTGTCAGGAAAGGTACCCACATGGCCAGTGACTTGGAGTAAGTATATGATTCAGACAGATGTACTGTATAGTTAGTGTCAATGGAGAACTGTTGGTACAGTCAGCCATGGTACAACAACCATTGGTCAGAGGTCAAATCTATTGCTCCAAGACCTATGGCACAACAGTTAGAAATGTTAGTGCACTGCTCAGTGTGCATAGTCTGGCATCACTTGGTTTTCCATATGACCCAATCCTGATGCAGTCTGTATCTTTGGCTTGAAAGGATGGGCCTTTAATTAAATGACACAAACCCAGCTATCAGAGTTTAGGACATTTTTTCATCGTAAATTGACAGCCAATCATATTGAAAAATGAACTGCTTCACAGACACAACAGTAGTATTGAATTTGAAACAAGAAGCTGCATTATTGATGAGCTAAAAGAATTGTGTTATATGGCAGTATGTCCTAATGTTAAAGAAGTTATTATTGACCTTGTTATGAAACTAGGCCAGGAGTCTCTGTCAATAATAAAAAAAAGATCTACTGCTGGATTTAACAAAACCAAAATGGTCAGAAATTGTTGCAGGATGCAGAAATAGAAGCTTGGAAGCAGAATCAAGAGGATAGCGTATGATACCATAATAACCATGCAAATAAGCAATAATAAGAAGACACCTAGCAGTATGAAGAAGCCACCTAGTACAACAAATAACTTGGAAATAAGTAAACAAACTGCAACATCTAACCCACCCAGTGAAAGGACAAAAAACATCAACAAAATAAACACAAGATTGTTTTAGTAGGCGATAGCCACACAAGAGACTGTGCCAGCAAATTACAGGATATACTGCCAGGTCACTGTGAAGTAATGTCAGTCCAGGTGCAGGGATCGCAGGCTTAACAAAAGTAGCGGAGAAGGAAATAATGAACCTAACCAAAGAAGATATGCTTATTTTCTGGAGAGGTACCAATGACATCATTTGGAATAACTCACCAAAAGGGATCAAGAAAACACACAACTCCCTGACTGACAATCAACATACTAACATCATATGTGTAAATGTTCCAGTGAGGTATGACTTGAGTGAACTTTCAATTATCAATTAAGAAACATGGATATTTAATAGAAAATTGGATAGAATTTCCAGTAAGTACAAACACACAAACTATTTTAGTCTTGGGTTATCAAGAGAATGTTTTGCAAGACATGGACTGCACTTAAGGAAATTTGGTAAGGACAAAATAACTAGCTGTATAGCAGAAAAAATGAGAACATATAAGTGGCTGACTGGAACAGGTGACACCAAAGTTTAGAATGGCATGAAAATCCTATGGTAATACCAATTGAAAGAGAAGATGGATTGAAATCTGTATTGAAAACTCAACCAGCTACAAGACTAAGGTCAAAACCAATTGTAAGGAGTAATGATTTTTTGTCGATTTAAGGCCTGGTAGGAGTAAAATTGACAGTAGTACACATAGCAAATCTTTCATTGTGTACCATCAAAATATAAGAAATCTAGAATACAAAAAGAGGAACTAGCTATCTTTTTGTCTGAAGAATGTAATAATCCTGATATTGTTTCCATAAGTGAACATCATATGAATGGCAATGAATTATCAAATTTATCTATGCCAAGGTATAATGTGGCAATAGGGTTTTCTCATAAAACTTATAATAATGGAAGAGTTTGTATTCTAGTTAAGGATAATATATTATATCAAGTCATGGACTTACATAGATTATGCAAAGAAAAAAATTTTTAAGCCTGTGCAATATTAATATGAAATTATACTATAAGAGGTTTGCATACTATGCCTTTAAACCTTGGTTTTTAACAACCACGCAGTGACACTAGCGTAAGCGTAGTGCGTCACAATGTGAAATGACCCCTGCGTGACACAAAGATGATGGTTTTTAAGGATGCAGGATAACCTGAGCTGTCGATGATAACATGCTTGCACTATAAATCATCGGGTTTGTTGCTGTAGGTGGTCACTGCGTAGTTATTGCAGAGTGAACATGGAGGTGCTCTTGCCTGCCATAATACTTGAAGACGAGGAAGATGATGATTTACTGTAATGAGTGAGGGTGCAACGGACATTTTCAAGAAAAAAAAATGAAGGATACTACTCCACTGTGATAGGAAGGTATTTGATGGACAGTGAGATGAAATTCAGGGACATTTTCCATTTAATCTTGACAGAAATAAAAGAAGACATAACAACTCGAAGCTGCAATCGATGGCAGACACCGATTTCAGCTGAACAAATGCTGTGTCTTATGCTAAGTTATGCAGGCAAACAAGCAACGATATTTAACATAGTTTTATTAATTATACAGTCAGTAATAACCATAACCCATAATGTAAATGTACCAATCACTTGACCTCATCAGCAAAGCTGGAAGTGTTGGGGTCAAATTCGTCATTTGCACTGCTTCTCCCTTCCTTTCCATTCTGAGGAGGTGTTTACATTGGTGTTGGTTCTGAAGGAGATGTGGGTGCATGAATCAGTTGTTGGGCTTGGAGAGGACAACATTTGAGCGTATGACTGGCAGGGTGCTGGCAGAACATTACCGTGATGGGAATAACAGGGCACTTGGTAATCAAATGAAGAAGAAAAAAAAATTGTGAAAAGGAAAACCCAAAGCTCTCGCCTGGTTTTGCTCATGTAGAGCTTGTGCTCCCATTTGCACAATCAGCTGACAAATTTTCACTCGTGTTTCTGAAATTATACTGGGAGGGAACTGCGTAACAGTTTGTGCCATACTTTTGACAAATGTAAAAACAGGACTATGAGATTCTGATTCTTCTGTTTTTTCTGCCATTCTTTTAAGAATTTGCAACCGGTCCTCACGCCAATGGAAAATGTCTGCCAGAAGTTTTTCTTTCTGGCTGACAACTTTATGTTTTTTTTTTCCTGATCCTTCACTGCGATTGCTTTCGTTTTGCAGGTTCTGCCTCAAACTGCAATCATCACGGGATTCATGTTCTTTAAGTGATGCACTTACACCATCATATTCAACCACTTCTTCGACATCTTCATCATTAGTGTTTCCCTGTCACTCTTCATTTACTGAACTATGATCAAAATTGTCGTTGCTTGTGGACAGCTGTGTCTCTTCTTTGTCTATAGTACATCGTGACCTGAAACAACATAATTCATTGAAATAATTAACGTTTTCACAAAATACGGAAGTAAATATAATTTGGATTACAAATTACTGACTGTCCTGCAGGCAGCTATCCAAAAATTTCAGATTATCTCTTTTGTATTTTGATTTTACTGGTGCAGCAGATCCTGTCGTTTTCTTAGTTATTTTTTTTTTGTACGAGTCCCATATAGTTCGCCAACATGTTTTGCACTCGTCAGCTGTAAAGATTGAAAGAAAATTCCTAAATGCTGCAAGGTCCTCTTTTGTTAAAGGCATTATTATTAGTGTTGTTATTACAAACATCTGTATTACTAGTCCTGGCCATTGGGACAACTATGACTATTTTTTAATTGTAATTATAGATTTCTGGCTACTTGGGAGTCATACAGATCTTTAGCCTTTCAGTTTCGAATCCACCACAGTTGGATAAGTGTTATTGTTCGACAGACTCTCAATGCAATCTGTGAAAAACTACAAAAGGTGGCTATTCCGGGACCTAATGAGGAAACACTAAAGCAAACGGCAGATGGATATTACATAAGGTGGCACTCCCTTCATTGCTGTGGCTAAATCGATGGAAAACACAAAACAGTAATTTGCCCAGGTAACTCTGGGTCAAGAAAGAGTTAATTGAAAAAAAGAAAAGTAAAAACTTCAACTAGTGTAAACTTTACTAGTGTGAAGTATAGTTTGCTTTTATGTGTTGCTAATATTTTGAATATTAAAACAATATAAAAACTACAAAGTATTATACACTGAACTTATCATCACGTTCCAGAGCTGTCGCGATGCTTTTCCAAGCTTTATCCTTGGCAATCTTATTCTTGCTTAGGTCGTATATCAAGGGAAAGCTGGTACACAATCTATTAATTTTTCATCAAATTCCTCCTTGCAGCTCATGGTATACAAAAACACAACTGCCGTGAACAAGCAACAACTTTTCCTGCCTGTTGTCACAAGACTTCTGCGTCATCATGCAGAAGTCAAGGATCGGATGCCGCAGCGGCATCCACGCAGTGTCACGGCGGGACACTCATGAGCGCAATCCTTAAAAACCAGCCCTCTTCAAAACCACAGCTTTGACTTCTGTGTGCCGCATCATGCTTACGCAAGCATCACTGCGTGGTTGTTAAAAACCAAGGCTTTATAGAGCATCAACTGGGAATATAAATTATTTAATAGATTTGTGGGCACACTCACATGGCAGCAACCGCCTTACCACACAGCACATCTCCTTCCTCTGTCACCCCACATATCCAGCAACCACTTTTCCTCACAGCAGCTCTCTTTTCTTCCTCTCTGCACTCATTATACTGCTCTCTTCACTGAGACAAGCAATGGCTTGCACCAGAGTAAGCGATGAGAGTCTGTAACCTGCTACAGAATCAAAACTACAAGAGGCCATAACCTGCCTTAGCAAAACGGCCCTTTTGAAGTCCACTTGGCATTAATAGCCATTCACCAGACAGGCAGATACACAAGGATCTGGGTATTCCGCTGTTTACCGACCACATCAGAGCCCTGACTGCGAGCTTGACTCAAAGTTAGCTGATGTGGGGAACCCCCTAGTATGGCAACTCGGCAGATATTTATGCTGAATGAGGGTTGACCCCGTCACCTGACGCGAAAGCCAAGGGTGTCATGGGCCAGCAGGCCAGTTGAGGCCATCGCCCATGATGGCCAAGTCGACTAAACGAATCGCGTTCGGCGCTGATCAGCCGAGCGCCTGTCAGCTGCCGTGACTGAGGTTTTCCCTGATTTTCCTCAGTTGTAAGGCAAATGCCAGGGTATAAGATGCGAAGTCGGGGCACGACCCGCTCTCCTGTGTGGCGGCTTCACCTAAGCGCCTGAAAAAAGTCGCAAACCTGCAGTTTGCGACTGGGCCACTCAGACAACCAACCAAGCGAAGTTTATCCCTCCCATAATTAGTCCATTGCCACCTAGGCGCTAGTCTTGGGCTAGATCAGTCAAGGCCTTCAGCCTGACTTCAAAATCATTAGTGTAAGCATATTCCCCTGTTACAGTTAAGGTGTCTGTTACAGAGCCCAGCTATGTGATCAAATGCAGGTATGGCTAACAGACAGGGGGATGTCGACTTGCGCAAAGTGCAAGTCGACACCCCCAGTTAGAACTTTGGCTTGGCTTGGCTGCAACCAGCAGAAAGGAGTAATCAGTCCACAACACATCAGAATGGAGGAACATCGTTTGACTGCCTGGTCACGTTGCCCAGTGGGGACCAGGCACTCCACTGCTCAGCCGAGGCAATGCCAGTCTCAGTATCCAGCCCCCATGGGACTCAGTGCCATCTGCCGGCACAACAGCCAGCTGCCCAGACGCAACCCATGGCACCATCTCTGCCTGTCACATCCAGCACGGTCGCAAGTCCTGCCGCTAACCAGCTCAGCCAGCAAGCACAACAACATGAAGCCCCTTCTCCTCACAGCGGCCCTCTGACAAATTCTCTGATGCAACAGACACACTTGTAATCTTGTCATTCCTGCCACAACGCATTACACACTACTGTACGACTATCAAGACTTCAATAAATATCTGTATATATGTTGGTACTGTATTTGTTATTCTGTGACAACCCTACAGTACCCCATATATGTCATCTTATGTATATTTGTGACTTGTTTCATATTCAACTGTCTTGGGACAAATGCTGGATCTGTGAAATGTAAATGTATGTAATGCAATGCAATTCATCTATCACATCTTAGTCCTTTAGTGTTTAGAATATAGTATCAACATAAATAAATAAATAAACTCCAGCAAGGGGAAAAATACAGCTGTACTTTATGACACATTTGGAGGCCATATGATACAGCTGTCTTCAAAGGTCAGTGGCACTGAATATATAATTCTTTCCCAATTTTGAAAAATTAACCACTGACATATATAAACATAATCAGAATTACTGTAAAGAAATGCAAATTAAGCTGTGTGTAGGTTATTTTGCAACTTTTTGTACGGACAGATGGATTAATTCTTAGTAATCTAATTTTATTCAGAATTTTTAGGTTAACCGTTTTGGGCACTGTATGTACAAAAACTCAGCATGTGTTCATTCATTATATGAGTATTATGAGTTTCAGCGGCTTCTCAGAGTAAATGGTAATTATTTCCCCAAGTAGCATGAAACTGTTATATGTAATGGAGACACTATGCAGCAGGAACTTAATTTTTTAATACCAGTTTCATGAATTTCAGACTTCAAAGGATTAAATAATGTATGAACAACAATTATTTGAATCTCTTTGCACTTTACAGCATTTTAAGTGAAAAATTAAATGTACATGTACGTGTACAAGCATGAGGAATTTATACTTGTGCAAAATAAATGTTACTGCTCAGAAGGTTCCTTCTGTTTCGCTTCAATTGTGAAAGACTGAAATGCTGTTGGTGTATCTGTGTTGCAGCACCTTCTGGGCCCACTGGCTGCCCCAGACATTGTACCTGGTGGGCTGCTTCATGACACACCCCCTGCTTATGCCAAAGTACTGGAGTTAGTTCAGGAGTGCTCAGAGCCCATGAATTCTTCTGGAAGGTTTAGAGCAGCACAGGACCTCACAGCTTTGTTGGCAAAGGTGTTGCGACAACATAGTTTCAGTGTGTGATCAAGCCCATGGCGTATTTCGTATACAGGTGGTCACGTCAAACTGAATAACATGCTAGTACAAGTGGAAGATGTTAGGGGCAGAAAGTCAGCTTTGCTGAACAGTGTAGAAATGTTCAAACAAAAAGTTATAGCCAATAAGCACAATTCTCATCCCTGTAAAATCAGGGATGCTACTGAAATGATTCAAACAACAAAAAGACCTTGAAGGGAGAATATGGCTTCGTACTCAGCAGTTCCTTAACAGGGATCCTTCAGCTTCCACTGCTCCACAGTCAATTTCTTATTTGTTTGTGACATATTATCCTTAGCCCCTAGCAGTACAGCTGGTGTACAGTGTATTAAATTTAATCACTATGGAAGAAGTGTCATTTTGTTCAGGATTCATATCTGCTGGGATATGACAGTGTAAACTTGGTTCATGTTTCCACGTTTCAGAGAACATAATGCCTTGATCTTCAAGGGTCAAGGAGTCCTTCAAAATGTCAGGAACTGCTAATGTAGCAACACAATGTCATTTGTTAAAATACCTGAATACCCAACTACACTGCTGTGGAAACCTCAAATCTGGCATGTTATTTTGATCATTGTACATAATAAACACTTCTACTATTTATGTTTTACTGCTGCCACCAAACAAATCCAGCTAAATCTTGGTGAATGTGAGTGCTTTTTTCTTATTTTTAATTTCCACCAACTTGCAACATCCCTCTAGAGCACAGATATATGGTATTTTCCTCTTCTTCTCCAAGATGTTTCATTATCCAAGAAAGAGAAAGAGTGCTTGGAACAGGAAACATGTTTTGTTTTCGGCCTGTATATACTAGGTAAATCTATTAAGAACGTTGGAGACCTGATCAGAAATTATTAGGTTGAGTCCATTTCTCCAGTACCTTACACCACACTGTGACAGGACTTCCCTGTGTGTCTGGAAATGTTTCTGCACATCCTCCATCACAGATACCTCACAGCAGCCATTCAGTCCAATGCAGTCATTGAAAGCAAGCAGTAGTGTTTGTGTCATGTGTCCTATTCATAATGTCTGAGAGTTTGGAACAACACAAGTATATCGAATTTCATGCAAAACTTGAGAAAATGGGAACCAAAACTTGTGAAATGATTCAAATAACATTTTAAGAAGCGACCATGAGCCTTATGCAAGTTCTGGAATCTGTAGAAAGTGATGAGCATTCTAGACATCCTTTATCAAGCAGAAATGAAGTAACAGCAAAAGTGCATGATTTAGTGGGAGCAGACTGAACATTAATCATTAGGGAAGTAGCTAAGGAACTAGAAATTTCTTCTGGGCCATGCCAGACAATTTTAACTAAATATTTTTGCAAGACATGTCAGTACTGTTTGTCCCATAGCTGCTGCTAGCAGACCACCATCCATCTTTAGCCTCTCATTTGCTCGGAAATGCAGAAGGAACAAAAATTTCTTTAGACATTGCAACTGGTGATGAAACATGGGTGTACGCTTGTAACTCATAAAACTAAACAACCACCACCACAATGGAAAACATTTTCACCATTATTACCCCAAGACAAAGGTGATCCTTATTTCTTAAAATTATCAGTTAAGACAGATTGTGCACCATAAATTAACCCCTTAAGTCCAACATATAAACAAGGTTTTTATTCAGAAGATGTCTCTGAGATGCAATATGCCATAAAAGACCAAGCAAATGGCCATCTGGTACACAGCATATTCATCACAACCATGCACTGGCACTTTTTAGCCAAACATCACATTCCACATGTGCATTTACCCCCATACCCCAGACGTAGACCCAAAAGACTTTTTCCTCTTCCCCCAAATTAAGAACATCTGGAAAGGTAAACAATTTGGAAAAATGGAAACAATCAAACTTAACAAGACACAGCAACTTCCAGTGATCTCCACAACAGAGTATGACAGGTTCTGCTAAGCCACTGGAATGTAAGTATCCAAGCAGAATGGGCCTACTTCAAAGGCCAGGAGTCTATCATCAAGGTAAGTTTAGTATTGTTAGTTTCACAGCATCAGTACAGATACTTTTTGATCTTATAGGATTTGTTCCTGTTCTACCCAACACAAGAATTGGACTATGATATCAAATTTTTCTAAGAACTGGGATCTGGCACCTAGGTATGCACAAATGTAAGAAATTACATTAAAAAATTAATGACCAGCCTCCATAATCTTACCACACAGACATATAACTTCCACTGCAATCTTGGATTTCTAAATTGCATGTTCATTGTCTTCTGCCAGAAAATATTACATTAGTTTTCAGATAAGGTGCCAGTAGGACATGTTGGAGATTGAAGCTAACAGAGTGTATGGTGAAATCCCCTCTATCTGCTTTTGTTTTCTTCACAGGCTGATCCATTTTTTCACATGTGAAGATCCTCATCCTCTTCACCTTTCTTCTTCCCAACCAAACTACTCTCATTCGTACCTCTAAGTGACTGCATACATTACAAGTGTGTGTGTGTGTGTATGGGTGACCACAATCACAATGAAAGCATGTCTAAACACTAATCTTGTCATGTGACACATTTCTATACTATCAGTGATCTGTGTGGGTTATCTCGCACTGATTCATTTGTTTCTCCATAAAACAGGACCAATAATCCACCTTGCTGTCAGGGTGCACCAAACACAAAATGTTATGGTGTATGTTATTTTTGTGTTCATATGTCAATTCAAACAAAATAAGTATCACCTCAAAAAGATGTCAAATGAGTATAAAGTTTACCATCATGAACGGGATGAATAAGGGCTTACAAGATTTGTGGTGAAGGTGAGCTCCGATATTTGCCAACTTTACTGACAACAATCCACATAGTGATTCATTGGGGAACTCAAAAACAGCAAGAAACTTTCTTCTGAATTTGATCCGAGTCTCTGTAGTGGACTTACACATGTGACTCACATAAAACCCTATAATGCCCTAGTGCAAACTTATGCCCCCCATCCTCACACAAACACAAAAGGAATCTTGCCCAATACTAGGTCATACATGAATATTGTGGGACTATAATAATGTTTCCACTTATCACTGCAGCTGACTCATCAAGTTAAAGTTCACTGTGATATTTCTGAAGTGTTACACAGCAACTGAAGACGATGGGATGGCAGCAAGCAGTGTGGTGATAACAGACAGTCAAAATGCCATACATCTGCATACCCCCAATCCATCTTACAGCATTCTGCTAATTTTCTTGCTATCATCTTAACCTTTATCGTACGACGCACCAGCTCGGGTGCGTCCATTTAAATTCCCATGGTACGAAGGCACCACCCCAGGTGCGCTGCAGCCACTTAAATGCACAGTACACTCATGTAGAGGCTTAGAATTATAGCCTCGCTCGTTGTCTCCACATTATATAATGGTTTGTGGTCATATTCATACTCCAGCCACTTTATCCAATTATGTATACATGTAAGTCATGAATAGCAGTTTCTAGCCTCCCCGTTAATCATTTAAACCGTGTCAGCAGTTTCGACTGTTTGTTTTTATTCAAACCAACAGAGCTCTTGCCTTCCCTTCTAGAGATCCGTTTAGCCGTCCCACGTATTTTGCTCAAAGAACGGTGCTTTGAAAGGCAATCAACGTGAAGCCTCATTCACTCTGCCAAGCATTGCTGTTACAGGAACTTTTACTTATGACAGTGGGCTTTGCAGCTGTATTTTCTTTCTGTGTACCCCGCGCTGCAACGAACTAGGTCATTTATTGACTCATATTTCACACTGCTGTTGATTACAGTAGTCAAAACAGACAGCCATCACAGGATATATTGATACCAAAAGGGACTAAGCACCAACTGTTTTTATGTGATAAAATACCAATGATATATTTTCTCTAATGCCAATCTTACCTTTCAGTTCAGTTTCTGATCCATTACAGAACCACTGTTTGAAAAATAAAAGAAACAATATGCATAACCCAAATAAATATAGGTAATTACTGGCTGCTCTGAGGTCATGATTTTCCCAGAACGTATTCTGAAATTGAGATGCCTCTTTGGCGAACTCCACTTGGGGGGGGGTTATAATTTCATCTGAGTTTGATTTATAGAAATAAACACACTGGACTGTAAATAGTCCAGCCATATAACGGCTGAAATAATATAGCATTTCACTGCGTTATTT
>JGI20166J26741_11631918_pt1 | contig 11406 bp, 8 predicted proteins | sample TergutCu122P5_FD_26741 | JGI IMG/M metagenome (IMG submission 26741) | reverse complement strand
CGGAAGTGAAAAGTAAGATGAAAGAGAAATAAGACGATATCTTTTGTTCTTTAAGAAGAAATCAACTTGTTAACATTCGTGGCGATTTACAGTTTCTCTGTCTTGGTAAGAGAAAGGAGGAGTCAAGGAATTACTTGTAGTTATGTCACGGTTGGCAAACTCAGCTGAAATGAACAAATTGACAGACGTAAGAACTCTAAAAATTTTGTGTTATGAATAAGCAATATAATTTTTTTCGTCTAAGGGATACATGTCAAATGTTGCACAAAAGCAAATCTTGCTCTCTCCGACAATAATTGAACATTTGTGAAACCATAAGTGTCTTTAATTAGTTTTCTTATCGTCTGATAATTGTAAGTACTTTTAACTATTGCTGTATCTTGTAGTGGTTATAATTTCATCCCTAATGACGTTTTTATCAACACTGCTAATACAGCCTTGAATGTCAGGAAGATTTTTGAATGTTTTAAATAAAGATGAAAGTGTTTGCGGCCTTTCTGCCAGGTAATGTTCCAAGAACTGCCTGCGGCGTGTGAAGATATCGATAATAAACGTAACACTGCACCCAAAATATGGAAAATAATTGGTTATTTAAAGTAATATATCTACTAGGGTTTCGTAAGTAGGAGCCGAGTAGACGAACCTTAAAATATCAGCTTCGATTGTTATAAACTGACGGAAATTGCATGTCGCTTGTTAAGGATAATGAGACAGTGGAATGGAAGAAAAATTTGGAAGTCCATTTTCATTTGTCGCCAAGTAACGTATAAAATCACAGCTTAGAATAGCACACGAAGCGAATTTGTGAGTATAATAAATGAAATTTATGATAAGTGAGGGCCACACAGTATTAGGCCATTAAGGGAACAAAGAGACTTTAGGGGAAATAAATCCAAGTACAGGAAAATTACTTGACAAAACAGTTGAAACAATTTCAAGAAACCCAGAAATGTAATGGAAACCACAGAACGCCAAAAGAAATCTAGGGTAAGGTAGTAAATTTTCGCTTTGAATGTAACTGCGTTTATTGTAAATTTTTATAGTTTTTTTTTGTGAACCTGGTAGTGCTTATCTGACTGCGGGACTGTTTTGTTGGCGGACTGATGATTTACTTTTGTAATTTTCATCCACATTCGTTTTGTTTTTAAGATAAGAATTTTTTGTGGGCTGTTGAATACTACTTTGTATCTATTTATCCTATTATATAACTCAAATTCTCATTGGGTCACGTAGCTTATTTCTTTTAGTTTAGAATCATATTCTTGGTGCCTATGTTTTCCGACACCAGCATGTGGTAGGTCTCTGTGACAGTCACTAACCAGTCATGAAACAGTTCGGTATTAATTAATCACTTCCTCTGTGCTACTTCAAGTAAAGTTTCGATCAATACAGAAGGTATAATCTCGATGGAAAGGAAACTCTTCTACTAAACGCATGTCGACACTACAAACTGCCGTTACTTCACAGAATGCACAGGATAATAAGGGGTAGAGGTTACACATACGGGAAATGAATGTCATTAAAGCGGATTTTTTAAAGCTAAATCCGCCATTGCGCAGTTTGTATTATTCTGGAGGGATGTTAAAACTTACGAAATCTGTTCACAATATTAAACACAAACTTACATTTTACAATGTTTTATCAGTAGGTCCTATCCAAGTAGATATTCAGTATAATCCCTAAACCTGGGAAAATTAGAACAGGTACAATATTTCACAACTAATTACTGCGGAGGTCCTGGACTTTTACTCGTGCCCTTTAGCATAATGTCCCGTATATACAAGATAGTATGCAGTTATTGCTACTTAACTTCTTGAAGTACTATACCATCAAGTTTATTTATGATTCACGAAATTCATTTGTCGATATAGATATTTAGGAAATAAAGTAAGATTTAGGTGCCGCATGAGTGTTCTTTAAGCCCACGAAATTCGCAGGCATTCTTTGTTAGGAGACAGGAGCAAAGATTTATTAAAATCACTGACATTTCAAGACATGCAAAACTTACGATATCACCGTCGTCATCATAATCATCATCGTTTTGTTGCCACAGTCATCATCATCATCATTATCATCATTAAGTTTAAATTATCAATAATTAAAGAGTAATTCAGATTTACTTTATCAGGCTCCAACATCACATTATATATCTTACCTTTAACTTCAGCAGTTATTTCTCATGTCGTTATTTCTTCAGTTACAAACAAGTGGTGTCTTTCAGTCTAAAACTAGAATTATGTTAGTGCTAATGTACTTATTTACAGTCAATTCCAGAGACGACAACAATTATCATCAAGCCGTCAGCAAGAGATAGGCCAAGCGTAAAGAACTTCTTACGAACTGAAGTGGAGATTAGGCCAAGGAAACAAAAAGCACAATATTGGAGTCATCTGACTTAGTGGGGAAAAAAAAAAATTGTAGCAATTCCGATGCAAGGAATAATTTTTACAAAAAATCATCAGGATCTTTATCATATAGCTTCCAGTGTTTGAGACCTCGCGAACTATTCTGGTCCCATTAGTAGCCTAGACGTCTTTTGAGTGTTGTTGTTGGATTAATTTCCCACAGAGTTGATATTTCATAATTAAACGTGGCAGACTGTCTGTCTCTGTAAATGCGCCGAACATGCTGTAACAATTTATTTCTGTAATTTTGAATTTTCTTCACAACTGGGTTAGTTTTGAGTTCTAATAAAATGTCTTCATTGGTTTTGTAATCTTTCCTTACGTATTTTGCCCCTCTCCTCAACAATTTCATTTCCGCTGACGTTATCATAAATATATCCTGTCCTTTAATTGTCTCAGATTCGCATCCGTACAATAAGGTAGGTAATGCCGAAGTGTTACATATTTTCAGTCTAGTGTGGGTTTGGACTTTAGAAGGTTTGAAGTTCTGTTAACAAATCCAATTATCTGGAGAAATTCTGATATTTTAACAGTAATTACTTTTTCATTCTGGTATGCAATAGTGCAACCTCTGCAATTGAATGTGTTTATTCCTTCTATGATATTATTTATTATAATTTGACTTATGACTGAACTTCTTCCCTTAAAAGCCATTATTTTTTTCTTTTTTGTGTTCAAATATTTTGCCCATATTTGGAAATAACTGTATCAAGTTTATGTGTAGAAGTGTATATTGCATCTTTTAAACCCACCAATATAATACGGTCGTCCGCGAAAAAAAAAGTCTTAATATCCGTATTTCTTGAAATTTTGATTCCTTTTATCTAATCTTCTTTCCATTCCGTACGAATATACTTTATGTATAGATTTATGTATGTGTTAAATAGCGTCGAACTTCTTTTGTTAATTTTCGTGTGTTTTAACAAAAAATAATAAAATTAAATTAAAACCACAAAAATAGAAAATTTTAATGCGATGTCACACGTAAAGACGCAAAAGACAAATTCATTTTTACAAATAAGTCGTCAGGAAAGGAAAAAATATTGTTTTCGTTTCTTAAATTACTATAATGCCAAATCTATGAATAATATGAGTGTGAAGTTTTTGTCGCGTATGCAGTGTCCGCTACCATGAAACATGCTTTGGTGCGAAAGGGGAAAAACACTTCGATTGTGGTAGATGTCAGTGATTAGATTTGTACCATTGTACCACTGAGGTATATTTTTGATCAGTTTTAAAAATTTCATATATACTTACTATAATATAGTTTGAATAAAGAGATTAGACACATAAGGAGAGAGAGAGAAGAAATAAATAATTAAATGGATTGATTGAAGTGGTGTTACTTTAATTAAAATGTGAAATATTAAGCAGTACAAAACTACAATAAGGCTCCGGGCTGAAATTCAAGAGTGGTTGACGTAAAAGTTACCTGTTGTGTTTTTTACAGGTACTAGCTAACAGTTGACACTCAGGCGAGTATAGAGTAATGTAATGTAATGTACAGCAAATCATAACACTTGAGAAATAAAATATAAATAATTATAAGATATTTCTATGTAATATTGCATTTTGATCATTACTATAACTTTCAATCCAAGATACAACATAAAAAATATTACAAAAGCTAAGCATTTCAGTGCCGTCATTTTATCGCTATTGGTGTAAGTAAAATTTACTGAAACATATGCTTTATAGAAGGCCTTTTAAAATAATTAAAAACTTTCATGTGCCTGAATTTAATAATTATACTTTTTCCAAATTCCTCAACGAAGTATATAAATGGGAATTTTAGGTGAAAATATTACAATTATGTTTAAATTTTTTCCATGTGATCTAGACAGCAGTGGACCATTTTGAAATGTGTAGAAGTTCGTTTTGTAGCTGAGAATAAACACAGTCCGATTCTATTATAAGAAACTGTCAGCTAATGCTATACAGGGAAATAATCGTTGTTTGTTCTGAGATCCGTACAAAGCGCATAATTATGCCATGTAGATGGCATGGGCAGGTCGTAAATGTTAAACTCGGTTGTATATTAATTAACTGCAGGGATTAAAGAAATAAGCTAACAGTTCAGTACACGAAATTAGTTCGAATTCCTCACACTGGCTTAGAATTTCAAAATGAAGCAATTCCTGGCGTATAATGATCCAAATATTCTTTTCATCATACAACATGAATAAGAAAAAAGGGATAGCATGAATGCAAATAATTAAACTAAAACTTGTTATGTTTCGGAGATAGGATGAAATGTTTATAGACAATAGATTGAACGGAAGATTAGCTAAATACCAATTAGTAGGGAAGAAATTATATTTGAATGAATTACTGTGGTACTTTGGTAAATTGTGATATATTAAAGGGATGAGTTGGATTAATGTGTCTAAATATAGCAGTAAAATAAGAACGTACTCGTATAAGCCACAGAGCTGTAAAATGGAGTATTTTAGTCACGGAAAGATGTAAAATAAAAATATTTTAGTTGTAAAAGCTGTGAAACGAAAATATTTACGTTCTGTAAAATAGAAAATGTAATTTATATGCAGTTGTAAAATCAGGTTTAATTTTGAGTTGTTTTGATGATTAGTTGCGGCAGAACCAATAGTAACACTTCATCATGTACTTGCCTTTTCCTAACCTACACCTCTTTTTTAACTCCTGTCCTTTCATTCTTTATGTAACTCCATTACTTACTTACGTACTTACTTACTTAATCCATGGAGCAGAGTCCTTGAGAAGCTAACCGGTTTTCAGCTATTCAAGAATTTCAGTATATTTTATGAAACCGAAAAGTTCATTACCGCATTCACGAGTGCCTGCCACCTGTTCCTATCCTGATCCAGCTCGATCCAGTCCATAACCCCACATCCCACTACCTCAAGATCCATCTTATTATTATCCTCCCATCTACGCCTGGGTCTTCCAAGTGGTCTCTTTCCCTCAGGTTTCCCCACCAAAATCCAGTATACGCCTCTCCTCTCCCCCATACGCGTTACATGCCGCCCCCATCTCAATCTTCTCGATTTTAACACCCGAACAATACTGGATGAGGAGTACAGATCATTAAGCTTCTCGTTATGTAGTTTTCTCCACTCCCTTGTTACGTCGTCCCCCTTAGGCCCAAATATTCCCCTCAACACTCTTCCACCGTTTCAAAGGAACTATTATCAATATTTATACTGTGGCTTCATCCTGCATTCTGATCTCGAAAAATGGCCATGTAATTAGTTTTATCAGCTATTACTTCTAGCCCAATCACCCTACCAGCCACTATCAAAGCTTTTGCGTTTTCCTGTATAGTACGAATATGTACGCTTCCTCCCAGTAGATTAACATCATCAGCATAAACCAGAAGCTGATGTGTACCATTTAATGTCAAGCCATCCTGGTTTACCTGAACCCTCCTAATGGCGTACTCTGCAGCAAAGTTGAAAAGCAATGGCGACAGATTATCACCTTGTATCAAAGTATTCCTATTATGGAACACGTCAGACAAATTCTTGCCTACACGGACTCTGCTATATGTTTCAGCCAGACACATTTTTATTAGCTTTACCAGTTTCATGGGGATACCAAACTCAATGAGAATATTATACAAGACATCCCTCCTAACTGAATCATAAGATCTCTTGAAGCCTATAAAGAGCTGATGCACTGCTTCGTTGTATTCCCATTTTTTCTGAAGCATTTTTGACGAATGCAGAATATATGATCAGCAGTTGACCTGTTGCGTCGAAATCCACGTTGATGATCCTCGATGTATTCCTCTGCATATGGAGTTAACCTTGCTAGCAAGATGTCGGATAAAATTCTGTACGCGGTTGGTAAAAGTGATATGACCATATAATTACTACAATCTATTTTATCATTCTTCATAGATAGGCACAATGATCGACTTCTTCCACTCCTCAGACAATTCCTCCTTATTTCAAATAGAAATAATAAGTTTTTGAATATCATAGCGAATTGTTCTACCCCCTGTCATAATCAATTCTGGTGGAATTTTATCAATACCTGGTGATTTGTGACATTTTAGCTTTTCAAAAGGCAACTCAGCTTCAAAGGTATTTTGCTTAGGCTGTAGTGGTTTTGCTGTGTGTATTTGTGTCTGCCTAAAATCATTAACCCCATGTACGTACATTCAATGGCTGAGAGATATGGTTCCTCCACCTAGCCAAAATATTGTGGGAGTGTGCAACCAATCACCCTTCTCACCAATTTCATGATTTCACCGTGCATTTTAAGTCAATCACTTTTATTATCCGACTAATGCACTTAACTGTATAAAACTCATAAGGTTAAAATCTACATGTATCAGTATTTTAAAAGACAATTAAAAACTCCGACATGTTTCGGAACCTCTGGGATCCATCCTCTGGGAGTATTAAAAGTGCTTCACTGAAATTACTTGTGATGTTTTGTGTGCACACAAAACATCACAAGTAATTTCAGTGACAGTACCATATGCTGCTTGTGTACAACTGTATCCTCCTGAAGATGAGCACTTGAGGCTCGAAACATGTAGGGGAGATTAATATTTTATGAATAAATAATAATCAGTGCACAAAAATTGGTAATTAATATATAGTCAATTGATGATGCACGGTCAGAAAAACATCAAGTTGCCCTCTTTTGTTCATGGAAAGTCTGCTAGCTTTACGTCTTACCTTGTTTAGGTTATCTACATTGCTTTGGCTTGGATTCTGTACCACTGCATTTTAACCTGCTTGCTTTGATCTAAAAAACTTAAACCTTCTTCATCAAATCATGGTTTATGCTGCTTTAATTAGTGCAGACCTAGACTCTCTTTGGCTGAGGTTTTGATATCCTCTTTAATGTTCTTCCAAGCTCTATTTATTTCCTCGCTATCACTTACGTTCTCCAAAGCTGCAAACATGTTTGTAATCTAAATCTCATACTGTTTCCTAACCTCCAGCACATTTAGCTTCGTGAAATTAAATCTTTCCCCATCAACCTTCTCTGCTGCTTATTTAATTACTATCCATCTTTCCATAAATTTGCCATCACCAGACAGTGATCAGTATCACAGTTAGCTCTCGTGATACTTCGTAAATCTCGTACTCTCGAATACCATCTCCTGTCTATCAAAATGTGATCAATCTGGTTGTGAGTCTGCAAATCAGGAGAAGTCCAAGTGTACTTATAAATGCTTCGGTGCGGAAACAACGTGCTCTTGACAACTAGATTTTTTTGATGTAGCAAAGTTTACTATTCTAGCACCATATCATTATTATCCTGATGCAGACTCTCATTCCCAGTTGCCGGTTTGCAAATATTCTCTCTCCCCTATTTTTAATTAAATTCTCCTATTAGAATCTTCATATAGTACTTAGGAAAATTATTAAAAACCTGCTCTAATTCCTCATAACACTGTCTTTGAAATCATCACTATGCTCCTCACTTGATGCATGCACATTCAGAAAAAAGATATTACCCAGCGACCTCTCAGAAACATATATAACATCTTGTCACTAGCAAACCCTACTCTCTTAACAGCTGATACTATTCTGTGTTTACAAAACTTCCGTTCCGGTTGACCGTTACCGTGCTCCCTTTGTCCCACTTAACTTCCTTCACACTCACTACATCTAATTTATAACTTGCTAATTCCCTGACTGCTGCTGTAAAGTAACCTGCCGTTTGCAGGCTCCTAAAATTCCAGGTACCGAGTTTCATACCTCTTTTATATTGCTTAGTTCGTAGCAAAGGATCAGTCCAGACCCGAAGCACAAGTTTATGTTTCGTAACGTGATAGTTCTTACGGTGAGGAGGTGTCAGCACATCGTCCGACCCACAACCTGGAGAATCATCCCTTGTCGGCGGTTCGCGACTGCTTATTCAATATATTCGCAGCTACTCTTCATATTGGAAGCTGTTCCTCCATCTGCAACCTGCGGACGTGCCATTACGTTTTGACATGAACCGACGTATCATGCTTTATATAACTCCATACTTTTCTTTTTGAATCAGATAAGATGAATTGAAAAAAAATCTGCCGAGACATTTGATGTATTTGAGCATTCGGCAAAGATATGTGTTGGAACTGATTTAAGTGAAACATTTGATCATATTTTTTACCCTCTTGCCTCCCATGACGGATATTTCTGTTTCGACACTCTTTCACATACCTATCATGCTAATGTGTTTCATGCGGCTATCTTTCGTTTTTTTGGTAAAATGTTAGAATATACCCTTAAAATATGTTATGGCCATTTCCAAAAATTTTTTTGTTTTTTAACAAATTATTTTACATGGGGTTAAAAATGTGTAATTCGTTTTGTGTGTTTACAATACTATTACAATATTTCGTTTCAATTCTGGTATGTGTATTATTACGTAGTAATCTACCTCATGTTACTTGGTTTTTCTGTGTTATCAGAATCCTTAATACGTATTCTGGATTTAGAGTGCGGCACTAAGCTTTACACTTGTAAATGGAAATAGTATGCCCATTTTTTATACGTCCTCAAAACTTGGACATGTGTTTGCGAACTGTGAGTGCTGCATTAAGAGAAGACAAAAGTGAACCTTCCCTGCATGCTGCGTACTTTTTATTTCTTTTTCCTAGAATGCGTTGGAGTTGGTTTCGGTCTTTTAGATGCATGTACTCTTACTCAACATTTCAATTTACTTCACTCAACAAACTAAAACTTAGTTCAAACAGCCGGTATGATCACCTTGCAGAAGACACGTTCTAGCACTATAGCGCCTTCGTTCTTCCTATCTCTTCTTTATATTCATTTTCCTTGCTTTATAAATTCTTCCTCTTGACGTTTATACAAACTTTATTTTCAGTCCAGGTTTCCATAATTTTGAGGTGGTCAAGTTAACACTGACGGTTTCTGTATTAGAAACATATTTTTTATTACCACTAGGTCGCCATTTCACAATCCCTTTAGAATTGGACATTCGACATTCAGAGGACCGTGCATCCTGCCCACGCTAGCAGACGCCAACGTCCTAGCATGACAAATACCTACTGCGTGTATACAGTGTTGAGATACTCCTGATGATGGAGAGTGGACTTGTCCGAAACATGTAGAGTATTTTATCAAATAAACTTGAGAAATATTGCAACTCTTTGACTTTCATTATAAGAATATTTTAAGAATACTCCCTTTAGAAGTTGGCATTATTTATGTAATAAGTGAACTTTTATCATATTTTGGAATTTGATGCTTAGCATCATATTGTAATTTAATATTACACGCTTCAGTTCAAGGTAAAGGCGCTGTTAATTATGACATTAGCAATAAACACATGCTAGAGATTTCCGCGATCTTGTCATTTTCAGGCATGCGGGCAAAAATTTATTGCTTCTGGAATTTGTATTATGTATGAAGAAGATTATTTAAGTATATTACAGTTGTCGCATGTACTTACAACTTAATACATCCAATACTTCGGAACTCTGAAAAAAATGTAGGTGGTGGAAGGACATTCTTTAAAGCCTTATAAATTCAGCTTTAACGTCCTACTCCCCAGGATTTTGCTCACAGCACCAGACAAATTGTTATACAATCGTTGTGTGACTGCATTTACATGCACATTGTACTGTGCGGCTTGCTAGTAAAATATATAGAATAATAGCTGTCATCTTATGACGTAGTTACACTCAAATGTACAGCTATTATTTCTCTCAGAATAAATGGTTGTCCGTAGGTTGTCATGAACTGTGCTGTACCATTTCAAGTTTTTAATGGTACCTAGAGGCGATGATGTGGCATGATTGTTTTGTGACAAAAACAGGCAGCGTGCATACATTTTAAATGTAATAATTAATTTATTTAAAACTTGGACTGCAACATTTAATATTTAGAAATACTACATTTTATTTCGTTATAGATTTTTATTGATTAAACTTTTTGTTACAGTAATTACATTTTGTTTATTAAAAGCGCCTGTAATGCTAAAGGGTAATAAGTGTTTATTTTAAACTATATTATATATCCAGTTATATAGAACCATAGCAATTCAGTTGGCCTAATGTCATCCGCTGGAAATAGCTAATATATTCTTTATAAATTAAATTTCTTTACAATTTTGTTAAATATTTTAATATTAGTAACTTTGTTTTTTTTAGCTTTGCACATTTCGTCTGACCAACTTTTGTGATTAGTAAAAATAATACTGAGCATTTTTTTCCTATGAAATCTTAAATTAACTTTTCGCATTTTCTTAAGTTCCTTGCATTTATTTCACGTTTTAAAAAAAACTCCTTGTCTTAATGATTAATCGAATACCGCGGACACGTTGGAAATATTTGTTAAACCATCTGTTATTTTCCTTACGTTCATCTCACGTTCTCATCTTTAAGATTATCAAACTTCCGTTTTGGTCTGTCCGTACTATTTTAGTTTTATCCGATGTCATTACTCTTGGCGAAGACAAGATGCCATTTATGCCGAAAAATGCAGGTATTTCTCAGCACATGTTATAATGAAATGCTTATGCGAAATTTCGTTCATCGAAGTTAAACATGTGAAGTGATTTTTATTTTAATTCATGTCTGTCACTAATGTGTAATATAGGTACTACAGTGCTGCCAGTAGTTTTCTTTAATTTTCATAAGATAATGCATTTTAAGGGCTCTATTTTAACAAAACCCGTGGTTTATGAAAGAAAGAATTAATTGTATACATATACACACATAACAATATCAAAGTTGTGGAAATGTGTAACGAAAGTAAAAGTAGTCAGAATAATGCCGAAAGTAACAACAAAATGTCATTTAATTCCGACCCTTCTGATTATGATTTGAGCCTTATATTTATATTACGTAGTTTACGAAAATTTCAAAATCTTATGACACTTAATTCTTACTTAAAGAAAATAAATATACAGGGTGGCGCCTTCAAAATATTATATATTAATGTACATATGTGAGTCCACCATACCTCCCCACACAGAACTGCAGTCCACCATACCTCCCCACACAGAACTGCAGTCCACCATACCTCCCCACACAGAACTGCAG
>JGI20166J26741_11631807_pt1 | contig 11406 bp, 8 predicted proteins | sample TergutCu122P5_FD_26741 | JGI IMG/M metagenome (IMG submission 26741) | reverse complement strand
AGTAATTGCATTGATTTTAAGTGTGGTACTTGATGACACTAATTTTCCCAGATTTTATATCATATAATTTGAACAGAAGAAGATACAGTTTTTTGGAAAATGAAACAGAAGATGAAATGCAGTAAATTACCTCGTTACCTAAATATATACAGTGAATTTCTAGGGGTGTTTTTGTGCGTGCATTTGCCTGTGCAAACCTGAAACGGGATTTTGCTGTAATCTGAGATATTACAAATATAAGTACCTGAAGAAATACACTTTTAATTAATTTAATAATTTAGTTTTGAAGTATTTTTGTATAGTTTTAATGTGTTTGAAAATTTAAAAGTTGCAGTAATATTTTAAGAATGCATGACATCTTAAGTATATCTTTGTTGGCACAGAAATAGCATTGGCATTTTAGTCATTAAAATTAAAACTGTCACTCTGTTTTTGAATAATTTTTTGGTATCAAAATCCATACTTTGTTTAATTATACCTTCAAATGGTCCAAAAATTCTTCTTGTATTGCTTTACCTTCGAAGGTAGGACCTCTGGGCTTCCGCAAATGTCGGTAACTAACTACCAAAAAATGCTGTATAGCATTCCAGAAGAGTGAAGATGTCAACTACACTGTGGCGCATGCCTGAAATTTTTCTCTTGTGCTGTAGAAGACTAAAAAAAGGTGTATGTAGTTTTAGTCCTTTTTGTTTCATGTGTAGATACGAGACATTCATCAGTTGGATCGTTTAGAGGGCCTTCGTCTGGAAGACTTGGTGCTGGATGGAAACCCACTGTGTGACAAATATCAGGATCAAAATGTATATATAAGGTAGGATTGCTGTGGGTATCAACAGGGCTGCTAGTAGAATTGGTAAGATGGATGAACCATTCAGTAAGGGGTTATGCATATAGATGCACTTGCAAACATCAGTGAAACATATGCTCAAGATCGTAACCCTTTGGTGCCAAAAAGTGCATAGTGTACTCTGCAAAAGACCAGGGATTTAAATGGCTGCCCATTACATTGCTGATGAATTCAAGTGACATTCATTTTTCTGAGCATTACAGCACACATTGACTAAAGTTGTCTTCGGTGCCAAAGGGTTAATAATGTGGTATTCAGCATATTGTTTTAAATCTGCAGTTATTTTTAACCAGCTGTCTGGGAAGTCAGAATGAAAGGAAGCATTTATACTTTCTGTTGCATTACAGATTTTTGGGTTCTGCTTATTGGTCTCCCTCAGTATGTGTCACCAGTGGGTCTCATTTTGCTAATTTCTTCTTGCATGGTTTGGCTGTAACACAACTTTAAAATTTACACCACTTTTCAAATATGGACAATAATTTTTTTGTTTAATGTGATTTGGCATAGACGATCTGTGTCCGCACTTATCTTCTGTAGGAGACTAGCAGAGAGTAACGTCACTGCCTTGCTGTCAGTCACGTGTATGTAGTGATGGCGCTGATGATATAATCACATGTCTCATTTAGTTAACTCATCAACGGCAGTCGCTTTTCTTATCAACATGAGTGAAAAATGTGAATCTACTTCACCTGGTGCAATCTAAATGAAATTTGGCAAAAGACGCTTGGTATTGAAGAGAAATTAGACGTAATAAGCTGACTTGAAACAGGTGAACAAACTGTTGACATACAAGGAGGTGCTGATAAGTCCTTAGCCCGACCTACTTCCTGATGTCGTAGGATGGAATCGATAGTGTCGTTGGAAAGAGGGGTCTGTTCACGTGCCGAATTGGAAGTCTTTTCTTGTAACAGAGGCTGAAAGGAAGCATGTCAGGCGACGCGATTTCAGCAACATTGAGGCACGAGCTGTCAAGTTTCTTTTCCCACAAGGCAAGGCACCAAAGGAAATTCATGCCATTCTTACAGAAACATTAGGGGAACATTCACCATTGTATGCCACCGTCAAAAACTGGGTGGCCCAGTTTAAAAATGGTGATTTTTCCACCTGTGATGCGCCTTGTCCTGGACGACCCAAAACCGTGACCACCGCGGAGATTATTGATCAAATTCACGAGCTGATCTTGAAAGACGCCAGATTTCTGCTACAGCAATAGCTGAGCAACTGGGCATCTCACGTGAGCGGGTTGGATCCATCATTTATGAAGATTTGGACATGCGGAAGCTCTCTGCGGAGGGGTTTCCGAAATGCCTGAATGCGGATTAAAAATTTCAATTGGGCCAGCCATCTGAGCAACTTCTGGAATTTTTCCAGCATGATTCAAATGATTTCCTGTCACAATTGGTGACCATGGACAAAACCTGGTTATATCACTATGATCCGGAGACAAAGCAACAATCAATGGAGTGGTGGCATAGCAGCTCACCCTGCCCCAAAAAATTCCGAGTGCAAAAATCTGCTGGAAAAGTTCTCACCTCAATTTTTTGGGATTAAGACGGCATCCTCCTTGTTGATTATCTTCCAAAGGACCAAACTATCAACACAGAGTATTACTCATTTCTGCTGGTGCAATTGAAGGACATTTTGAAGGAAAAGTGCCGTGGGAAAGTCACCAAGGGTGTCTTGTTCTTGCACGACAATGCCCCATCTCATCGGGCACTTGCAACCCAGAAGAAACTGGCCTACGTGGGCTTCCATTGTCTTGATGACCCACCCTATTGTCCAGATCTGGCCCTGTCGGACTACACCTGTTCCCTTGACTGAAAAAACAATTGAAAGGTTGCCATTTTTCATCCAATGTGGAGGTCATTCCTGCTGTGGAGACCTGGGGACAACTTTCTGAATTTTTCTTTGAGTGGCTTGCAGAAGTTAGAACAACGGGCTAAGAAGTGTATTGAGCTTCATGGGGATTGTGTTGAATAAATCCGGAGTTTGGTCGCTGTAGCTTGTTTCCTTCCTGGTCAGGCTAAGGACTTACCAGCACCCCCTCATATGCCATAATGTTACACTTGTACTGTACATACAATTCATGATAATACTGATAGAATTAAAGCAAGTGCTGTGTCAAGAATGAGAGTGACTGCTAAAAGAACTTATTGAAGGTGTTTAACTGTGGAACCTATGGGAAGAATGTGGGAGCACTTGGATAGAGGATCAGAATTGATGCCACATGCCTGTAAGCATGCTTTTGGTTCAAGCCAAGGCTCATTCTATTTGCAAGGATCTGTGAAAGCATGATGATAATGTTAGAAACCATTTAGTGCAAGTGCAGGTAGGTTTAGCAGGTTCACTAAGAGATATAATCTTCTTAAGATTAAAGTGCCTGGGGAAGCTGCCTCTGCTGACACTGTGGCTGTTATACACTGTGTGGGATGAGGTTGTCAATACCTTAACCCGCGGGAAGTACACTGTTTTAAATGGGAGTATTCTGTTCGATTTGTGCAGCATTTTTTAGGAATGTAACACTGTACACTATAGATGTATTTACATTTTGTAATCTTTAAACATGCAAGAAATAAGTGGGATAGAGATGCTTCATCACAGATGACAAATTACTGCCATCAACGTCAGTGCTGTAAGCATCTTCTCTTAAGGTAATTACTAAAGTAAAGAAGGTAAAGAAGGATGTGGTACACTGGAGTTTGATAGAAATTTACTGACATCTTATTTTAGAGGAACCTCCTGCCTCTGTTCTCAGAATATAAGAACCCCATTCTGAGAATAGATACAGCAGGTTCTTCTGAAGTGCCAATAAATTGTATCAGGCTAAAAGATTTGCACATCCCATATTATAGTTATGTTCACAGTTACCACCAGGAGAACCTCAAATCTTGCAAATGACAGAGTTCATTATGTGAAATGGCTTGGTGTTTTATGTCTTAATGTTTTTCAGCACTCAACATTGAAATGTGTAGTAGTGCAGGATATTTAACATTGTGTACATTTTGAAGTAAGTAATTCATAATCTGCAATACATTCATTCATTCCATTGGCATGGGCTGAATTTGACGATTCCTTGCCATTTTCAGGAGCTTCCTCCATCCCTCTCTGTTGTGTACTTTTTCCTGCCACCCTTCCCCACCAACTATTCTTCCATCCTCTCTCACCCCATCTTGCCATCTATTTCTTGGTCTACCTCTCAATGTTGTTGTTCCCAAATTTATATATAATACTCTTTTGGGAATTCTGTTTTCTTCTATTCTCTGTACATGTCCAAACCAACGTAATCCATATAACCTTATTGTCTCTGTTATAGTAGGTTTTTTAACAAATGCATAAATTTCTTTGTTGGTTATTATAATCTGCAATACAGGCATACGAAAATGGTAAAAATTACACTCCCCTTCCCCTCCACTCCATAATTCTCCTGTCATTTTAATTTCTTTTTTCCTTTTATTTTTATTTTTTTTTTGTTTTTAAGAAATAACCCTGTATATATTATAATTCCTCACATTGAGTGATATTCAAACTGAACCGGAATTATGCTTATTGCTGCAGACATTTTTTGGGGGCAGGAGTAATGTTCTTTCTCATATTTCTCCTTTCTCTGCTTTTTTGAAGACTTCAGCAATTTTAATGTTGCTTTCTTTGTTCTGGATTTCCTGTAGTGTGTATTACATGTTGTCTTCAGTTGACTGTAGCATAAAATGTTAGGAATGTCTCCCTGGAGTTAACCCATTTGTGTGCCTTTAAATATTCCCAGAAATACTGTTTAATTCTGGAGAAGTAGTCAAAATTTAAGATGTTCAGATATTTTCAGTCTTGAATGGTTTATAGTCTCCCTGCTGCTGTGAATGCACTGTATATGTATTGTGTACCATATCCAGTGAAAAGTTTGTGTGTGTGATAGATTTCGATGCCCTCTGGTAATGGGGAACGCCTTTTCATGTTTTACATTCCCATATACTTGTGTATTTTTATTGCTATACTTATTCTGCATTCTTGAGATGGCTTTTGTTGGAGCTCTGTGCTTCAGAAAATGAGTTCAACAGAACAACTTGGGCCCCATAAAGTTCTCAGCAGATGGTCACCCTCTTCATGTATGCTTTGGCATCATCATCCGTCTTTCCAGAGGCTCCTCAGCTACAACTGGTCTAAGTTGGCTACATTTTTTTTTTTGTATGATCTTGTGCAGTGCACGTTGGTATCTTAAAATCCATCTATTCTAAATATTTAGAATATTTGAAATTATTTAAATTATTCATTCACCAAATGCCAACTTATCTTGTTTTCAAAAAAGTACATTCTGTGCTGGCGTAAAATTTTCAACAGTTTACCAATAGTCGTCAAGAAGGACAAGGCAAAGTTTAGAGCAGCCGTAAGAAAATACCTATATACACACTGCTTTTACTTTGTAGATGAATTTTTGTGTGAAAATATCGTAATATAGTGCATTTATTGGTCTGCCCTAAAATTTTAACAGTTAGTGCAAGGATATGAATTCCATAAAATAAACGGGACTCTCCTCAAGAATGACAATGCAAAATTTAGAGCAGTCGTAAGAAAATACCTATATACACACTGCTTTTACTGTGTAGATGAATTTTTTTATGTGTATGATTTATAATGTTCTTATAAAATGTTTGTAGTATTTTACAGTGTAAATTTGTATACATGTAATTATTACTTTTTCCACATCCTACTGTCTTTATCAGTGGTGTACCGAGAGGGGGGGTTTGGGGTGTTCAAACCCCCCCCCGAAATTCCGAAGATATCAGTGGAGTCCTCGATCGCATGAGCAAGAAGAGCCGGCGTCTCGATTTTCTTTTGAAGTTCACTGTGTTCTCATACGGTTGTAATTAATTTAATAAAGGGTTCTTTTAATACAAACTGTCTTGCAGTGGCATAATTGGTTTCGGAGTTCAAACCCACCCCGACAAAATCAAACTGGAATGCAAATTGGACAGAAAATGTTTGGTGTTCCATTCCAACATCCTAATTAGTTTAAAAATTGCTGAATTTAGGACGCCAACACCCCAATATGTTCGGAAAAAAGGCAGTTAAATTCTAAAACCACCTAGGTTCACAATTGTTTTACATTAAATTTTACTATATGAAATGAAATTTCGTGTACAAAATTACAGCTGCCTCCAGAACCCCTGACTAGGGGGCTACCGCCTCCAGATCCCTGTTCTCTCTGTCCTCAACTGAATTTGTTGAACCCACCCACCCACCCCCGAACAAAATTCCTGGGTATGCCACTGGTCTTTATGACGCACTTATGGATCCATGTATGTATGTACGTACATACTTAGATGCAATTAGTCCTGTACTATTTCATTATCACAAATTATGTTTTTTTTTAAGAAACAGACATGCGTCTGTAGTAGATGTAGAAAAGTGTAATTGTGTAATAGTACAGAATTGTGTCATGAGCTCAGAAATTGGCAAACCCATAGCAGCACTTTATTTTGGGTTTATGAAATTGTTTATTAAATTGCAGATAATTTTGATTAATGTCCTCAGCACAGTTATTAACTCTTTCCGGATTATATTTTTGATGTGGGTGTCCTTCAGAGTATTATTGAAGATGCTGATTGATTCACTTATTGTGAATGTTCACATATAATTCCTTTATTTCAAACATGATTGATTTAAAATTGGGGGTTGTGTGCAGTGTAGGTAGATTTTCCACAATGTGGGTAGAATTCTTAACTGCTCAGTGATTTTTTAAACTTCTATTTCAAGCCTCTTTGCAAGTTGATACACTGATGCACTTACGTAGTTGGCCATGGGTCTGATGGAGATATTTTCCTTATGTACTTTCAGTTGTGCTGTAATACTGGGGCATTGGGATTGATTTGCTACATGTGTGTGTGTGTGTGTGTGTGTTATTTTGTTAGAAAGCTTTCCCTTTTTTTTAACAAATTTCTGTATTTTGTTTTTCCATGTTGGCTGTTGGTCATGTCCAGCTTGGCAGTGAATATGCCTTTGTTATATATTTATTTTTGTTAGATTTTTTTTGTCTATTTTCTACTTTAAATTGTATTACACGTGTTTTATCATATTCTGTGTTACAGTTTGAAATTCCAGTGCTGTTGGCTCGCCTCTAACAGGAACATATTCCTAACCTTGTCATTTCAGTTATACTTTGTGGGAAAATTGTTCTTATTTTGTGCAAATTTGGGTTTTGCTTTAGTTGTCAGGAATACATGAACCACACAAATGGGAGTTACATATAGCTAAAAATTTGAAATACAAACGTGAATTTGCCCTTCGTACGGTTTCGTGCAGAAAAAATTATTTAGGAACATGCCTCTGCTCGTATGTGGAAGTTAATGGGGCAGTAGTAGTAGTTGTAGTATGAATTTCACAGTGCTCACTTTTAAGAACATATTCTTTGTATGTGTTCTTCATTTCCTATTTTTTTGCAAATTTACTGAATTTTTTATCATTCATTTCCAATAGTGTAATGTGGAATTAGTTGAAACATTTATTAGCGGTTTCACATGCATTTTATGGTGTTTACACATTACGCCACGTTTCCTTATAAATTTCATGCTGTGAGTCAGAATACTTGTAAGGACATTTTTAAATGCCCCATGTTGTTTCATATGTACACAGATATGTTTTACAGAAGAGGCTCATCATTTGTAGTGCAGCTGTATTTATGAATTCTGCAGAGTAATGACAATAACTCATGGAGCAGAGCCCTTGAAAAGTTAATCGTTGCTCACGTAATTTTTAATTTTGAGTGTTTTTTTTTTCACTCATGTAAAATGTTAGGATTCACAGAACAGGCAACTTCCAGTGATGCGTGACATAAAAGTGAATTATGATCCATGTCTAGACAACTAGAATCAATATGACAGACATATGTTTTAACCCCTAGAAAATTCTTTAAATGGAACCCTGCGTGCTCTTGCTGCTATGTTTAAATGGCTGAAAATTTAAGCTGTAACAGTGTTATCTTGTTTTTTGGCTCCTCGTTGGCGTGTGTCAATAGATAAAACACGTTATGTGGCCAAAGCAAGCCCGTGAATATATAGGCTTGCATCTGTCGATGAGATCAAATACTAACACAGCTTAAATGCAGACTCCAAACTCTCTCTTAGATGTATGGCTGTTTGGATAAAGCTGCTGGCTCACATCTCAGAGATGGTCTTATTCTTAACCATTATTATACAGATCTTTTAAACATTATAAAATTGAATACTTAGGGTTAATACTTATAGAAAAGGTACATTAATTATCATGTCTCAAATGTTTCTTTCAACAAGATAGATCTTATGATCCATATAGTATGTTTGGTGAAGGAAGCAGTAGGCATTTAAGATGGGGGGGAAGCCATAATAATTTAATTGGCAAGATGAAGAGAACATCATAAAGTGGGATTTTTGAAGGAAGAAGCAGAAATTAAAAGACGAGCGAATATTAAATTAACAGCTGCCTTTGAGGAATCTGGTGATCTACATTCATGTGACTGATGATCTTCCGCCACCCTGCATCATTCACATGTTTTAGGTACAGCGACAATATAAATAAAATGAGTGAAGAACAGTAGCCAAGTGTTATCTTGGCATCTGCAAATTGTGAACGTTGGTGACCCAGGACGGTGACGGGGTTAGTGAACTAACCCCCGCTAGCAGGCACCCATTATAACCCAGTCTGGCTAGGCATGTCTGTTGTGCGTCAGAGTATGCCATTGGTACACCATGTGTAATACGGGGACAGGAGGGACATCTTTAAGAAAAAAATAGTAGTTAAATTTGTGGGGGGGGACTAATGGATTATAAGATCTAACATAATTTTCAGTGGTAAAATAGAATATTGGTGTAACTTTTATTATTAATGGCAAACTGTCCAAATAAAGAGTAAAACTGGTGTCATATTGGATCTTGTTTTCACATGGATTTTTTTTCAGAAAATTTATTAAATATTAAAAAGTCATAACTGCAAGTGAATTTTAACATTTTTTGTAGTCATCCTATGCATGTTTATCAATACAGCTGTGATAATTGTGTGCATTTAAGTATTTTTTTGTTTTAAAAATGAGAAATGGTACATGTGAAACAACTTTTAGTGACATGGTCACTTAAATACATATACCAAACATGAATATGTTAGTGTATGTTTTCCGTAATTATGTCTTATTAAGACTGAATTCCATTTAAGGGGTGATATGTATGTAGAATAATCAGTGTGGAAATCACACTTGAATTTAGTTTTTAAACCCATTTGGGAGCAATGGAGATAAGGTAGCACAAATTTAAATTCATTTTTATCATATTTTCTGACGCATGTAATTTCTGACAGTTTATTTCCTGTTGAGACATTTCGAATAAAAAGGGAATTAATTGAAATGTGAAGGTTTTTTGTGAGGCAGGAATATGCACTTTTTTATTCATGTTAGTTATTGAAAACGTTCACATTTCTTATAATTCTGTTTGTTTTACTGTGTGGCATGTGACAGATTAGGTCAATGAGGTTATCTGCACCATGCCACAAAGGGAAGTCCCTCCGCGCCAAACAACACAGCTGTTCTTTTATTAACCGTGGTGTAATTTGGACAGATTTGTGGTGAAAAGTGGTTGAAATTAATTCAATGCGAGACTTGAGGTTCTCACACGGTTGTTGCTTTAGAAGAAAGTCTCTGGGATGTTATGTTTTGTTGGGGAAGTAATTCCCAACATTTTGAACCTGAAGAGGAATGATCTAAGATTCTTTGAGACGTCATACACTGTTCATCCAGCGACAAAGCATAACGTCCCAGAAGACTTGAATCTTCAGAAATTAATTTACATTGCAAATGATAGGTAGTTTTTGTTGGTATCAGGTCCTCTGATATGTGGACCACGTCAAGTTCTGTAGTGAATGTTCTGGAAATTTCTTTGTGATATGCATGCATGGTCTGGGTTGTGGTATTTTAATGCTGTTGTGAGATGTTTACAGGCGTCCTCATAGGTGCCTCTCTTAACAATGATCAAACCCATTTTACAGTGAGGTGAGGAAAAGATTCCCAAAAGTCGTGAAGCTGGTGAGTGCAAATTATATATACAATTTTCCTTTTGTAGAATGCCCCAAATTCCACTTGTTCCTGTACATTAGGAGAAGTATTGAAACAATTTTATGTTTAAATACTGATTATTGATATATTGGTGTTAAATCATCATTTTATGTGTATGAATGACAAAAATTGACTTTTAATATCCCCTTCAGTCCCCTGACTGGATGAGTGCCAAACTTGTGGTACTTTGACATGTTGTGTTTATGTGTACTGAGTGTTTCTCATAAATGGCTTTCCTGGAGTATTTGTTTGAATGGCCAGTTAAAATCTGAAATAGTGTTAGGAACTGAAGTTAAGAGTCATGGAGATGCTGCAATTGATGGTGTACTATAATGGAAGTGCTTCAAAATGCAAAAAATTTATTGACTGGCTGAGTCAGTATGGTGCTTTGCACACTCTTAAAGCAGTAAACATCTGCCTCTGTCAACAACTACTTTTCCAGCTGCAGAACTTCATTGAATGAAGATATGTATTTTCCTTAAGGTGATTTCATCACTACTGAGTTTTCGATATCAGAATAAAACTAACATTTGATCTAATCAAACACAACATTTATTTCAGTAAGTTTAAAAACAGCTTCATGTTTTGGCTAAAGTAAATAGTCATTATCAGGTTGTACAGAGAGGAGAGTGGAAAGTTATTGAGGTCTCAAACTTGACAATGCTATGATTCTTATGTGAATGCAAAAAATATAAAAGATATTGAACAAGGATAAAAAACAATTTTTTTTTTGTCATGAACTATGCTACCCTGTTTTTTTTCCCTGCTGATTCTGGTGTCCACGTGGTCTAAGGCATGGGTCTGTGTCCAGTCACTTGTGGGGATTGTGGGTTCGAATCCTGCCCGGGACATGGATGTCTGTTGCTTGTGAGTGTTGTGGGTTTTCAGCCTGAGGTCTCTACATCAGGGCCTGTCACTAGTCCAGAGGAGTCCTTGTGGTGTGGCTGAGCATGATTTTGAAGCCTCATTGAGGAGGCCCATGGTCCACTAGGGGCTGTTGCACAATGGAAAAAAAAGATTTTTCTAATTTAATGTAACCACAATTTCAGATTCAAATATTCACTGTTTCATTGCAATTCAAATATCCAATCAGTCATTAAGTATTTACACAATTCTGTAACACATTTACATTCATCTTTTCCTTGATGTCTCACATAAGGATGTATTATTAACGAATAACACAGCATGATATTCCAAATTTGTTTACTTTTATTTTATTTTAACTGTGTCTTCATCTTTATTTTATATACCGTATTTATCTCCTATTGTTGATGATAATAGGCATTATCTGTAGATCACATGCAGGATTCGGAACAAAAGTACATTCACATCATCTCCACAAGTCCAACTAAATTGACTACATACTCATATGACTTGATTCACACAATTTTAATATATATAAACTTGATTTTTGTTTGACCGTGCATCATCAATTAGGTAAAGTAATACAGATGAACCAACTAGATGCAACAATGATTTATTGATCTATAAGATC
>JGI20166J26741_11631696_pt1 | contig 11406 bp, 8 predicted proteins | sample TergutCu122P5_FD_26741 | JGI IMG/M metagenome (IMG submission 26741) | reverse complement strand
CTACGGCTACGCCTCAAACAATTCGCTGCAAATCACGCTGTACCACGCACTTGGGAAATTGCCCGAACCAAACTTCACCCACAGATTTTGGTAGAGAGACCACAAAAATTGAAAGGACAAACCCATGAAAAAAACACTGCTGATTGTCGTCATGTTATTTTTGACGAGCGGGCAGATTCAAGCCCAGTATTACGGCTTTCGCCAACCCCTGCCTTATGACACGCGGTCGCAAATCACGGTCACGGGTGAGTCGGCGGTTTATGTGAAACCGGACAAGGTCGAAATGCGGTTCGGTATCACGACGGATAACATGGAGCTGGTCAAAGCCAAAAATGAATGCACCAAAATTCATCAAGCGGCCATGAAAGTCATCAAAGAACTCGGAATACCCGAAAAAGATGTTTGTACGGACAATCTTTTTACCGAACCGCGTTGGCAATATCCATATGATGCGGTACAAAGAAAATTTCTCGGCTATTTCGTTCGCAATAGTTTCGTCGTGACGCTTTCCGAAACGGACAAGGTGGAAAAACTGCTCGACGGATTGCTGGCGGCGGGCGTCAACAATGTGATCGGCATCGAATTCCAAACGTCGGAGTTGAAAAAATACCGCGAGGAAGCGAGGGAACTCGCCGTCAAAGCTGCCAAAGAAAAAGCAGACAAAATGGCCGGCGTTCTCGGCGAAAAAGTCAAATCGGTGATCAATCTCCAGGAAAATCCCGTTCAAAGCAGTTACTATTTTTCAAATTGGTGGGGATACTCCAATCAAGGCTCGTATGCGTCTCAAAATTCCGTACAAAGCTATTATGACAATACTCCGGCAAACGGCAGTGACTCTGTCGGCGACACCGTCGCAATCGGCAAATTGGCCGTGAGAGCCAATGTGACGATCACGTTTGAACTTGAGTCAAAAGAATAGATGAGAATGTCAGCCGCGTCACCCTGCGACGCGATTGGATGGGTTTTGTGTTCAAGGTGATTTATGGAAATAGTAGTCCCTTTTTTTGTTTTAGGCGTCATCGCTTTTGTCATTTTTGCCCGTGTTGTTGCAGGGTCAATGGATGGAGACCGCATCGACCGGTATATTTGTGAACGCGGCGGACGAATCATGGAAAAACACTGGAGCCCGTTCGGAAAAGGGTGGCTCGGCGAAAAGGATTCCAGGATTTATGAGTTGACCTACGAAGACGCGGAAGGAAACCTGCACGAGGCGACATGCAAAACCAGCATGTTATCCGGCGTTTATTTCACCGAAGACCGAATCGTGCGAAAACGTCAGCAACGTGAAAAGCACGATTCCCAGAACACGCCATTGTCTCATGAGGAAAACGAGGTTTCATTACAGGAAGAAAACCGCCGACTCCGCGAAGAAATCGAACGCCTGCAAAATTTTCGGCAAAATGAGTATAATGACAACGATTCCGTTTGGAATTGATTTTATTCGATCATTGTTTGCCCGGAAGTTGCGATGCGCTTCCGTGACCACAGATCACGGCTCATGCGTTTCACTTCCGGCTCTTGATGCGGCATCTCCTGATGAATCGTGAAATCAAGTGTTTTACACACGTTCGCTGATGGACGTTTGCAATAAATTCATCTGGTGTTTCATGATGCTGATCGCCGTGTTGAATTCCTGATGGTTTTTCGTCATCTCGGTAACCTGAAATTCCATGCCGACGTTGTTGTTATCGTGATACAGGATCGGAATGTCGCTCGGCCAGACGCCGCCGCCGGCGTTCGACGGCGTTTTGAGCGGATAGCGAACGTCGGTCGAACCGCCCGGTTCGTATTTTCGTTCAATCGCCCGTGCAAGGTCGTTTTTGAACTTGTCGACGTCCATATCCCGCGCACGGTAGCCCGGCGTGTCGTAGTTCGCGATGTTGCCGGCCAACAGGTTTTGACGCGCTTCGTCGAAGTTAGTCACCTGTTCCAAAACCGGAACGGTTGTTGCACCAAAGATCGCATTGAACATGATTCGTTCCTCTTGATTAATCCGTTCACGGATTTTTTTCTCACCACGAAGCACAAGAGGGTACAGGGGACAGGTATCAGGGGGCAGGAATACAAAGTCCTGCACCCTGACAACTGCACCCTTTTTCGTGCTCTTCATGGTGAATACTCCGTGAATGGTTATGAATGATCTTTCATTTTGGCAATTTTAGTCGTCAGCGTTCGCAGACCGATGCCGAGCATCTCCGCAGTTTTGGCCCGGTGACCGTTGAAATGTTCGAGTGTCATTCGAATCAGTTGGCATTCCAGGTCGTCGAGCGTCATGCCGACAAACGGAAATCCGGCAGATTGCATTGTGACCGGTTCTTCCATCAACGTCACGACATGTCGTTCCGGTGAGTAAGTGCCCGAAATAAGTCGCGTTGGCGAATTGACAAGTTGTCGCGATTCGAAATGTTGCGTTGAAATCAGTGTATTCGTCATCCTGTTTTTCGAGTTATCTTTTGAAGGCGTCATTCCGGAATGTTCGAATAGCCAATGACGCAGTTCGTCGGCACGGACTTTCGGACCGTCGCAAAAAATCACCGCGCGGGTGACAAGGTTTTCGAGTTGCCGCACGTTGCCGGGCCAGTGATATTCGCAAAGCATGTTGATCGTCCCGTCGTCGAATTGCGATGGTTCCTGATGAAGGCGGTCGGCGGCTTTTCCGGAGAAATGCATCACCAGTTCCGGGATGTCTTCCCGACGCGCCCGCAACGGTGGCACTTCAATCGGCAACACGGCCAGACGATAATACAGGTCTTCACGAAATCGCCCGGTTGCGATTTCCGCCGCCAGGTCGCGGTTCGTCGTTGCAATGACACGCACATCGACCGTGACCGTCTCACTCGAACCGACGCGTTCAAACGAACGTTCCTGTAACACGCGAAGCAGTTTCGACTGCAAAAACAGGTTGATTTCGCTGATTTCATCAAGCAACAACGTTCCGCCGTCAGCCGATTCAAACCGCCCGATACGGTCCTGATCGGCACCGGTGAACGCCCCTTTTTTGTGACCGAACAATTCGCTTTCGAGCAGTTGGGCACTGAGTGCCGGACAGTTGAGCGTCACCCAGGGATTGTCGTTGCGTCCGCTCATCGCGTGCAACGTCCGTGCGACGATCTCTTTGCCGGTCCCGTTTTCCCCCGTGACAAGCACGGTTTCCGAAGTCGCCGCGACCCGTTGCAATTGCCGTCGCAACCGTTGCATCACGCCGCTCGATCCGATCATCGGCGGAAATCCGGATTGTATACCGCAGCCGGTACGGGCGGCAGCCTTCGGCCTTGTGCAACCGCCTTGCGTTGCAGGGCTCCCATGTTCCGCTTCCGGAATTTCTAACCGGCTTGAGTATATCGCTTTGCTCGAAAACATGAAGATTACGGTTCTGCAAACCGCCGCTAAAATTTTTTAACTATTGGTTGTCTCATAACAATTGGGACAATCAATCAGAGCCGCGAGGGTTACCGAGCGGTCAAACCGGGGTAACCGCTCCATAACTGTCGCGGCTCTGATTTCTTGTGTCTCATCTTTTCTGCGACAGACACTTTTCACTATTCACTCAATAAGGCATACTCGTCGTTTGGGGCCAATAGACGGTCGGGCTGTAGCGAGCGTTGGTTCCAAATGAAAAATTGACACCGAAATTGAGTGCCCAGTCACTATGGGTTTTTGTCATTCCTTTGCCGAACACAACGTTGTTCACGACATCGGCGTAAACACTGACCCGGTCGCTCCACCAGTATTTGAGTCCGAGGCCGAACGGCGCGCCCCAGGTGTTGATCTTTTGTCCCACGCCGGAATTGTCCGTGAAATTTTCCTGCATGGTGGCAATCCCCAACTTGAAATAAGGGCGCCAGCGGGCTTCACCGAACGGGTAATAATGCACGCTGACATCAAGTGCTGTCAGTCGTTTACTCCGGTCCGGAGCTTTGGGAATGTTTCCTGAAATGTCTTCGAGATTAAGTGACGCACCGTACAAACGTCCCTCCAATCCCCAATAATGGTTGAGGTTCCAGCCGAGCGCGCCGCCGCCGTTGCTTCCGGAACCCTGGTCAATTTGGCCGCCGACCAATTCGGAGCCGCTATTCCAACCTCCGAATATGCCAAAATAATAGGGACGGTCGAGCCAGCTTTGATCTTCGAGCGGATGTCCGATGCCGCGATCCGGGGCATCCGGAGCGTTAAACGGACTCATCAGCTTGGCCGTTTGATATGTCGTTTCCAGCAACGGCGAACGAAGAAGCGCGTAAGGGCTTCCTTCCTTTTTTTTCGAGCCGTTTCCTGATTGATTGGATGGTTTCCCGTTTTTTTGTGACGCCGCTCCCATCTCCCGGGCGTTCATCCATTCCGGATTCATGCCGTAGTAGTTGGATTGCGCGTCATTGGGCTGTCCATAATAGTAGGGTTGACCATAATTGGGATAACCCTCATAGCCCATCGCCATGCCAGTGCCATATCCGGGTCCGGGTGTCGCAATTTGCGGCATATAACCATAAGAAGTCATTTGACTTGCGTAGACCGGCTGGTTCGGCATCATCATCGAACCATTCAGCAGCATTTGACTCGGCAACATGATCTGACCGGGCGATGGATAGGATGACACCGGATAGGGTGATCCCGTTTGCATTTGCGGATACGCTGCAACCTGCGGGGGCGTGTTCACCCCGTTTCCGGACGAATAGATTCCATAAGGGTATGTTCCGTAAGAGTTGGAAATCGCCCCTTGATTGTATGTTCCTCCCGTCTGACTCATCATCGGACTCATCAGATTTCCGGACGGCATCGGGGCCATTTGAGAATTCGATGCAAAACCGCCGGCCGGATTATATTCGGTTTGGTTGTAACCGGTTTGAGCGTCAACGGGTTGCGTTGAAAAAAGTGTTTCGCCGATACATAAAATTGCAATCATACAAATGATACGGCAAATCGCATTGCTTTCCCGGCAAATTTTATTGTCCGAACGTACACTTGTCATTTTATGGAACACAGCAAATAAATTACGTTGTTTTTCAACGAAACACCGCCCCGTTTTCCCAAAAAGGGCGGCGGATTATGCTGTATTTTTAGACAGGTGTCAACGGATGTTTGGCGAGATTTTCCGGAAACTTGAAAAAGATACTGTCGCTGATATGGCCGTGTGCACAACCGCCCTGTGATGCTGGGCTTCCGTATCCAGCTTCAGGAGTTCTAACCCCGGTTCGAGTCTATCACCGTCAAAAAGAAAGAATCAGAGTCACCGAGCCGATATGCGTTGTCGTGTATCTGTTGAGCAGCATGTCATAATCGACGAAAGCGTTGAGCAGTTTACCCAATTTCCACTGTAAGCCCGTACCGCACCAAAACCAGTCACGACCGGGATGACCGTCAAAGAAAAGTTGCGTCGAGGTTGTCATGTCGGAAACGGAATCAAATCGCAATGCATAAATGGGCGACTCCTTCAAAAACTGGTGAACCCAATGGGTACGAATTTGGACGTCAAGCATCTGGTCGAGAATCGTGTAATAGGTACGCGCACCAAGAATGGAATGCAATGCATTGTACGTTTGATCGCCGGAGAAAATACCCTGATCATTCTTGATGTCATTGTGTTGCAAAAAACGATAATCAAGAGCCACGCTCGGTTTCAACGTCCATTTTTGGATCGGAATGGCAAATTCACCTTCACCATACAACCCAGTTTGCCAACCATCTCCATTGTATGGGTCTGTATTGATATTCGGCGTACTGACCGTATATTGGTCGTAACCGAAATTACCATTCACCAACATATACATCGGACCAAGTTGTTTCGAGAGCCGTAAACCAAATAAATGATTAATCGCGTCAAATTTCGAGTCGTCGTATAAGGAATCCGAGGCACGGGCAACATAATGTCTGGGAGAACCATACGAATAATAGAGGCATTTGGCCATTCCCTGGCTTGGAAGGTCAATTCCGACCTGCATTCCCAAATCGGAATTTTCGATTTTCTCAAATAATGTGTCTTTTGGTCGAATCCGGCCGCTGAAACCGTAAATATCCCCCCAAATTCCAAAATGATTTCCTGTATTGTTCGAACGATTCTGTCCACGAAAAAGCGTTTCAAATTCAATGGATGTTTGGGAAATTTGTGAATTTTGGATTGACTCAAGCGGAGAGTAAAAATGGTATCGCATGTCTTGCAAGGAGAAACAGGTCATTCCGGACAAAGATTCCCATGCGCGCAATTCCTTTGTTTCTGCCATGAGAAAGCAAAAGAAAATCACTCCAATAAAAAATAATTTTACTATTTTTCGCATTTTACTTATTCCATCAATGAAAATGCAGTCACACGTAACTATATTCGGCCAATACATTCATGATAATCATTAAATTTTGCCAATTCCCTCTTTTTTGACATTTTTGTGTTTGTTGAGCTTATTTTTTATTGAGCAAGCTCGACCGCTAACATCAGAATGCTTGATTTTTACACGACACCAGGCATCCGCCTTTCTCAAATTGCCCTTTTGTTACAAATGAAATATTGTTAAGATACTGATTGCGCCGGCGGTTCATTTTTTCTCCTTCGAGAGTGTGGTTTTGTATTCATTCATCCCAAATAGAACTTCTTGTAAATCCGTTCATGCCTTTTTGTTGATCAACAAGAAGACAAATATTATTGTATGCGCCATTATTTTCTTCTTCATGGTTTCCTGTTCCGCTCTTTTCGCGCAGGCGATCAGCACGATTCAGGTCAGCGAATCGTTTGACTCGGATCAGCCGTCCTGGGAAGTGCTCTACGTCGACCCTTACGGCAAATTTTTGGAACGGGCGCGAACGGCAAAAGAGGCGTGCAGCGGTCAGTCGGAAACCTATCGTTTTCAATTTTTCCGTCCCGGCGTCTTTTTTCTGGGGCATGTCATTCGATACCCTGTTTTTCTGGATAATTTGAAAGCGGAAATTTGGCTCAAGTCCGAAGAAACGGAAATTGATCTTGCTTTCGAAGTCGTATTGCCCAAGACAATCGGACGGGACGGCAAACCGGTGACGCTTCTCATGCCGGGCGACAAATACACCAAACACGGCGAATGGCAAAAACTTGAAATCGTTGCCCAACAGAAACTCCTGGAACATCAATTACGGCTGCTGCGATATGAATTGCGTTCGCCTGTCGACGAACGAGCCGCTTATATACGGCGTTTGATTCTCTGTTGTTACACCGGTGCTTCGGAAAGCCGGCTCTGGATTGACGACCTGAAAACCGGAACCATGGTCTCCAGCGATCTCAAACAGATTCAGGAAACCGAACAAAACACAAGTTTTACGCCGCAGAACATCCCCTGGTTCCTTTGTGAAATCGGATTGCTTGTCGAATCCCAACCGGGCTTGCAAGCGGAAACCGAAACGGTTGCCGTCGCCGATGAAAACTGGTCAAAATCGCGGGATGTCAAAAAGGAAAATTACCTAGATCGATCGCCGGTCGGTCTGGTTTCACCGGAACTGCGAGCACGATTACACCTTTTGCAGCAACAATACATTGTGCAAAATCCGCAGGTAAACAGTATCATACAACCGCAATATACGGAACAACAATATACGAAACAATGGAACAGAGCGGAACAACACGAACAACAACATATCGTCAACCGGACACAAAACCTGACGGATGGAACGATTCAAATTCCGGCTCAGCCGTCTCAATCCACTCGCGTAATCCAGGCGACCAGCTCGGCGATTGTGTTGCCGGCACAACAAAATCAAGTGACGCCGACTTCGTTTGCCAACACGGCGGTGCCTTCCGGAACGACCGGAATCATGGGACAGACAGAGCCAGGTTCGATACTTGCCGCGCAGCCGGACGGTTATGAATCGTCGCAACAGGGGGAGTTTCCGCAATACGAAATCGACGACCGCATCAAACGGGGACGCCCTCACGACGGTTGTAATATTCAGGCGGCAAACGGTCAGTTGTTTATCGACAATCTGCCGGTCGGCATCCGGGCCGTCGAATATCGCGGCGAGCCGCTTTCCTTTTTGGCCGGTTTACAGTTTAACGCCGTTTGGTTTTCGTCGCCGCCGAGCGAAGCGTTGCTCGAAGAAGCCTGGAAAATCGGTATTTGGGTGATTTCGCCGCCCCCGCCTCCGGGATATCTGCAACCGTTCCTGGAACAGGTCAATCGTCAGGGAATGCCGGACGACGGAAAAGGTTATGGAATCCTCGGACGCATGTTTGCAAGAAACCGCAACCCGATTCTTGCGTGGGACGTGGGAAAAAACAGGACGCTTGCCGTTTATGAACCGATGAGCGACTGGGCCAATCAGGTGCGGGACGCGGACAGGTCCCGACGGATTCCGGTCATTTGTTCGGCGGAAAACGGCATTCGCGATTACAGCCGGCTTGCCGACATCATGTTGACGCGTCGTGAACCGATTCTGTCGTCGCTCGAACTCGCGGACTATGAAACATGGCTCAACGAAAAATCTCTTCGCGTCTTGCCGGGAACGCCGAACTGGTTTACAATCCAAACACAGCCTTTGACGGCAATGGCCAATCAATGGCGGGCGTTCGGCGTCGCTGAAATTCCCGCCGCCGCCGTTTCGGAGGAGCATGTGCGCAACCAAATCCGAATCGCGCTCGGGGTCGGGTGTCACGGTCTGTTTTTCACCTCGCAATCACCGCTCAACGCCGATGATCCTGAAACGAAATATCGGGCCGCCGTGCTTGAACTGCTCAACATGGAACTCCTGTTGATCGACCCCTGGCTCAGCACGGGAAAAGCGGAGTCAATCATCGGATCGAACGTGCCCGAAGTGTCGGGCGTCGTTCTCTCCACGGACCGTTCCCGGTTGCTGCTGACCAAAGTGGCGCGAACGTTCGGGCAATATGTCATGGGGAACACGACATGGCGCAATGTCGACCTGATCGTTCCGGGAAGTCTGGAAACGTATCAGGCGAATCAGATTATGCCGGGGGGAAGCCGGCCGTTGTATCACGAACGCAAAACCGGCGGGGTCCGGCTCGGCTTGGACGAAGTCAATCTCACAACAGCCGTTTTTTTCACCGGCAACGATCTGGTCATGCAGGCGACGATTCCCCGTGCGAGACATGCGGAACTCAGCAAGCGAAGTGCGGCGTTGGCGATCGACCTGGCGAAAATGCGGCTTGAGCAGAATCGAAAGACGATCGAAGCGTTTCGAAACTTGCAGGCGACGGGGACCGGCATTCCGAAATTGCCGGAGGATAATTTTCCGATCATCACGTTTTCGGACCAGACGATGTTGCTTAACGAGACTGAAAAAGCGATCCAGGCGGCTCAATCGCTGTATCAACAGGGGGACTGGTCGTCAGCGTATTTGCAAGCGGAACGATCGACGGACGGTTTGCGGCAATACGAACGCCTGAAATGGGAGGAAGCGATTCGAAAAGTCCCGAACCACAACATGATTCCGACGTCCGTTTCATTCGTGACGCTTCCGGCTTACCTGGCCGCGATTCAAAAAATGGTCCGTTCGGATTTGGGCGCCAATCGCCTGCCGGGCGGCAATTGTGACGACACCAATCTGCTCCAGTACGGTTGGCGATGTTCCACTTTGCCGACGGATGAATTTGTTGCCACCGTTTCGCCGGGGAACACACATGCCGCGCGAACCGGAAACGGAGGATTGCAAATGCAGCTTGTTGCGAAAAATCAAACGGTATCGGCATCGCAAACGACGGGCACAACGGAAAACCCGGCGACGGCACTCCTTTCAAACGGAAACAATACACCGGAACTTTCCGTCGAAACGGCGCCGATCTGGGTCACGACGCCGCCGATTCCGGTCAGTGCCGGCGAGTGGATTTGCATCACCGGTTATATCAACATTCCGCAAAAGCTCCAGGGAAATCCCGATGGCTTGATGATTTTCGATTCGCTCGGCGGTGAACCGCTCGCCCTTCGATACACGGAAACAAAAGGGGAATGGCGGCAATTCGTTTGTTATCGCGCCGTACCGGAGATTGTTCCCGCGAACGCTTCCCTTGTCGTGACCTTCGCGCTCAACGGCGTCGGCGAAATCTGGCTCGACGATCTCGCGGTTTGTCCCGTCGTGCCGGGGACTCAACCATCCCCTCAACAAACACCGGCACCACCGACCGATTCCGTTTGGCCGCTGTTTCCCGGTTTCAACCAGCTTTTTTCAAAGTGATCCTGGCATGTGCTGTTCCGATACCTCACGTTTTCAATTTTTGAATCTGCCGGTCCGTTGAAATTGAAGTTGCTGCAGGTATTCCATGGCTTCGTGAGAACGGAGCGTGGAAAACACGGCAGCGGCGACGCGGAATGGTTGATCATCGTCGAGCGACCGGCGGGAGGCAAAGTGAAACACGATTATTACACGAGTATTGTGGCGGCGAGAAAAAATGCACAACGCTTCCATGGCTGCCGGTTGCGCCGGAATACGAAAGTTTCGTAAAACAGGACATTTTGTTCATTTCGGCGAGACCGGCGATGAACCGGACACGCTTGTTTTTCATTTCCAGCACAATAATGCAAAGAACGGCACGATATACGACGAGTTCGCGCGTGATTTTGGGATCACACCGCGTGGAGTTTGCTTCCAACGTGCCAAGAGCGGGTGCGGCCTGGCGGATTACGAGGTTCAAACGTGGTACGGCCGGCCAGCACTTGCCAAACTTTTACGTGACGGGCAATAATCAAATGAAAAATTCATTTTTTCTTGAGCAGGAAGAAATTTTTACGGATTTCGGTTTCAATGATTCGCAAGTTCTCGAAATGCGAAAGCGATTCGGGAAAAACGAATTGACGCCCCCCAAACGGGAACCGTGGTGGCGGCAGTTTCTTGAAAAATTCGAAGACCCGACGATCCGGATACTGCTTGCGGCCGCTGTTGTGTCTCTTTTGATGACGTGCCTCGAAAAATACCTGTTGCGACATCCGGAAGCAAGTTTTGTCGATTCCGTCGGGATATTTCTCGCCGTTTTTCTTGCAACGGTCGTCGGTTATTTCAGCGAGTGGAAAAGTGCCCGGGAATTCGAGTTACTCAACAAGGTCAAAGACGACATTCCGGTCAAGGTACTCCGAAACGGTCAACTCGCTGAAATCCCGATTGCGGATGTCGTGGTCGGCGACATCGTGCGCATCGACATGGGGGACAAAATACCCGCCGACGGCGTGTTGATTGATACGCTGGGCTTGCTCGTCGACCAGTCGTTGTTGACCGGTGAATCGGTCGCCGTTGAAAAAAAAGCGTATCACGGCAACGGAAATTTGGCCCCGACATGGAATTCCAATCGTGACGGAAACAAAAAAGAATGTCACGGCGGAGTCGAAGAGACGATGCGTGTCGCCCGGGGTACGATGGTTATGGACGGACACGGCGAATTTGTCGTGACGGCGGTCGGCGATGCAACGCAAATGGGGGAAATCGCCGAAACGCTCAAGGAAAATCCGGAAACCG
>JGI20166J26741_11631585_pt1 | contig 11407 bp, 8 predicted proteins | sample TergutCu122P5_FD_26741 | JGI IMG/M metagenome (IMG submission 26741) | reverse complement strand
TCGATCAGCATGTGCGGGTCGCGGACCAGGATGTAGCGATCCTTGAAGGTGGCCGGTTCCGACTCGTCCGAGTTGACCGCCAGATAGACGGGCTTGTCGCTGTTCTTCGGCAGAAACGTCCATTTCAGCCCGGTGGGAAAGCCGGCGCCGCCGCGGCCCCGCAAGCCGCTCGCCTTGACCACCTCGGTGATCTCCGCGGGCTCCATGGCAAAGACCCTGTCCAGGGTGGCGTAGGCCCCATGCCGCTTGGCGACCTCGATTCTGTTGGCGTCCGGAATGTCAAACCTGGCGCTGAGTACTTGTACTTGCATCTGTTTGCTCTCCTTATTGCAGCGTGGCCAAGAGTTCCTTGAGTTTGGCGACATTCATGTCCTCATGGAACTCTCCGTTCACCTGAACCACGGGAGCGGTGCCGCAGTGCCCGAGGCATTCCACTTCTTCCAGGCTGAATTTGCCGTCCGCGCTGACCTCTCCGGGTTTGATGCCCAACTCCTGCCGCAGGCAGTCGACAATCTCCTGCTTGCCGAGCAGATAACAGGAGAGCGTCCGGCACACGCAGATATGGTACTTCCCCTTGGGCTGGAGGTGGTACATGGTGTAGAAGGTGGCCGCCTCGTACACCATGCTGGGGAAGGTGCCGATCCGGTCGGCGATGTAGGCCATGGCCTCGGCGCTGATCCACCCTTCCTGCTCCTGCGCCAGCCAGAGCGAAGGCAAGATCATCGATTCCCTGGTGGGATACCGCTTGACCAGGCGCTCGAATTCCGCATCCCTCTGCGCATCGAAGGCAAAGGGTTGTCCCGTTGCCATCAGGTGTGATCGATCACTCATCTGTCTAACTCTCCGCCAATAATATTGATGCTGCCGAGATTGATCACGGCATCGGCAATCATTTCGCCTTCAACCATTTCGTGGAATCCGCCCATCATGTAGAAACACGGCGGCCGCACCTTGCACTTGTAGGGCCGGCCGGAGCCGTCGGAGACGAAATAGAAGCCCAGCTCGCCGTTCGCGGCCTCGAACGAGTCGTACCATTCCCCGGCCGGCACCTGCACGCCGTCGAACACCAGCTTGAAGTGGCCGGCCAACGCCTCGATGTTCCGGTAGACCTCGGCCTTGGGCGGCAGAACCACATGGTTGTCGCTGATGCTCACCGGTCCCCTGGGGATGCGTTTCATCGCCTGGCGGATGATGCCGATGCTCTGGAAGATCTCCTGGTAGCGGATCATGATCCGGTCGTAGATATCGCCTGTGGAGCCGATCGGGACGGTGAAATCGAAGGTGTCGTAATGGTAGTAGGGGTTGTCCTTGCGCAGGTCGAAGGGGACGCCGCTGGCGCGCAGGCAGGGCCCGGTGTAGCCGTAGGACAGGGCCAGGTCGGCGGGCATGACGCACACGTTCTGGGTCCGGTCGTGGACGATTCTGTTGGTCAGCACCAGTTTGAGCGAGTCGTTGACGCCCTTCTCGATGCCCCGCAGTTGCTGCTCCATGTCGACTTCCCATCCCTCGTAGAAGTCGCGGACCATGCCGCCGATCCGGGTAAAGGAACTGGTGAGGCGGGCCCCGGTCAGCCGGCTGATGAAATCGTAGGAGGCCTCCTTCTCGTTGTACAAATACCAGTAGTTGGTCAAGCCGCCCATGTCGACCAGGTTGGCGGCAATGCACACCAGATGGTCCTGCACCCGGAAAAACTCGGACAGAATCACCCGCATGAACTTGGCGCGCTCGGTGATCTCGATGCCAAGCCAGGACTCCACCGCCTTGGCGTAGGCAATGTTGTTCATCAGGGCCGAGCAGTAGTTGAGCCGGTCGGTGAGGGGAATCACCTGGTTGTAGGTTCGGTGTTCGGCGGTCTTTTCGAAGCCGCGATGGAGGTAGCCGATCTCGTTGACGTTGGCCAAGATGGTTTCGCCGTCAAGGGCGGTGAGGATGCGGATCGCGCCATGGGTAGCCGGATGGGAGGGGCCCAGGTTGAGATACATGATCTCGGTGTTGATGTCGCTCATCACGGTCTGATCGACCCCGTTGTGCGCCAGCCGGGCCTTGATCTCCTTTTCCAGACTGTCGCTCTCGTAACAGACCTGCCCCTGGTCGATGGCATAGTCCTTGCGCAGGGGATGTCCCTGGAACTGCCAATGGTTGAGGATGCGGCGCAGGTCGGGATGTCCCTGAAAGTTGATGCCGTACTGGTCGTAGACCTCGCGCTCGCCCCAGTTGGCCGAGGCCCAGAACGGCGTGGCCGAGGGCACGCCCGCGTCCGGGTCGGCGACCGGAACCCGGACCTGGACCAGCATGTTCCTCTCCCAGTTCCGCAGGGTATACACCACGGAAAAACGCGCATCCCGCGGCTTCGGGTAGGTGAGATAGTCGACCGCGGTCACATCGAGCAGCAGGCCGAAGTCAAAGGCCGGATCGTTTTTCAGGCGGGCAAACGTTGATTCGAGTTGGCCAGGCTGCACCGTCAGCACCGCCGAGTCGATTGAAGTCGTGCAGGATGCGTCCGGAAACGCGGCCTTGAGTCCTTCTAGCGCCGTCGTATTCATATCAGTCGAGAATCCCTTTGAAATCTTTGTGGCGGTCGCGCAGCACCGTTTCTCCCTTGATCTGATCCTGGATCCGCATCAGGGCATCCAGCACCGCCTCGGGCCGGGGAGGACAACCGGAGATGTACACATCGACCGGGATGATGGTATCGATCCCCTGGACAGTACAGTAGTTGTCGTAGATGCCGCCGGAACTGGCGCAGGCGCCCATGGCCACGACCCATTTGGGCTCGGGCATCTGCTCGTAGATCTGCTTGAGAATCGGCGCCTGCTTGTAGCTGATGGTGCCGCAGACCAGCAGCAGGTCAGCCTGCCTGGGCGAAAAACGCACCACCTCGGCGCCCCAGCGGGAAATATCGAGCTGACTTGCGGCGGCGCTCATGAATTCGATCGCACAGCAGGCGGTCCCGAATACAAACGGCCACAGAGAGTACTGACGCCCCCAGTTGATGACTGCATCGAGCTTGGTGGTCAGTACCGAATCACCCAGACTTGCTTCTAATCCTAGCGCCAATTGAGCACCCCTTTCCGAAGAATGTACAGTAGTCCAGTCAACAGCAGCACCATGAAGACGAACATCTCCGCGAACCCGAACCAGCCCAGCTCGCGCACGCTGACCGCCCATGGGTACATGAACACCGCCTCGATATCGAACAGCAGGAACAGGATGGCCAGCAGGTAAAACTTGACGCTGAACTTCTGATCCGCCAGGCCGATCATCCGCCGGATGCCGCTCTCATAGGGCTGATTCTTGAGCTTCCCGGCGGCACGCGGACCAAACACCGTTGTCGCCAACATGATCACCGGGACAACGAGGGCAATCCCGATTAAGGCTATTGCCGACAACACCAGTTCCGTCACCATGCGTTCAACCTCTTTTTCAGATGTGAAATGGAAACATAAACCTTTTATGAACAGCAGGTTATTCCAGTCAACTATAATGAATGGCTATTCATTACCGACAGCCATATCCCCTGTCAAGAGAAATACTCCCGGAAAAATGTCATCCAAATTTATCTAGTAAATAAAAGTAATTACGCTACGAGCGACTTCCAACCGCTCCATACCGTGATTGTGCGGCTTGTGCGATGAGGGGCCTTACTTGCCCAAATGACTTCCGGGGTTGTGCAAAAAGACGACAAAACCCCGGAACCAGGGGTTGGCGGCAAGCTCGGCCGGTTCTTGCCATTCTCCGTCCTGGAGAAGGCCGATGCGGAAGGGAATCTTCAGATGGCCGAGCCGGGCCAGATAGGTTTCGTAGCCCGGAATCACCCGTCGTCCCTGGTAGATCTGGAGGACAACCTCGTCCACGATGCCGGCCAGGGCGTCCAGGCCGCGCGGGTCGCCGTTGGCGCTCCAGTCGAGCAGACCGGTGATGCTCAAGCGGCAGTCAGCGGGCAGCCGTTGGCGAAGGTCGTGCAAAAACAGGACATACTCTTCGAGATGGCGGGTGCGGGCGTCGAAGTCGATCTGGATGCCGGCCATGCGGTTGCCGGCCTGTTGCCAGCGGGCCAGATCCGCCAGCACCTGGGCATAGATGGCCGGAGGCCATTGCAGCGTGTTCACCCGCACCACCATCCAGACATCGGCGTGCTGGACCTGGGGCACAGACGGGCGCTGCGAGATGAAACGCACGGGCTTGCCGGGCCGGACCTCGGCATCGAGCAGGTAGATGCGGCTGGCGCGCGCCAGCACAGGCTGCGGCTGGACGCCGGCCCACAGCCAGAAGGCGTCGTATCGGCCGGCATCGACCGGTTCGGCGCGGACGGCCGTGCCAGCGGCAAACAGGAGCAGCGCCGGCACGAGCGCAAGAAAAAAGCAGCGGTTACCAGTAATACTTCAGCTCCTTGGCCCACCGCGAGGCGGGGTATTCTTTCTTCAGACGCAGAAACCACGCCTTGCGCTGGTCAAGGGCAACATCCGCGCCGCCGCAGCCGTTGTTGCCTCCGGGCGCATAGCACCTGATGGACCGGTACAGCGCATAGGCCTTATTGTCCGCGCTGGCCTTGGGGTCGGTCAGGACGGCCTGGTAGGTCTCCATCCGCACATGGGGCTTGCCGGCGAATTGCGACGGGCTTCCGCCCAACTCGTCGGCCGGGGGCGGATGGTCCACCACGGCGGCGACCTCGCTGTTTCTGCGGACAAAATCCGACACGCACAGCAGCGCCTTCGGGTCGCGCGGCTCTTTGGTCAGGAGGGTTTGCACCTCGACCAGCGAAGGACAGCCGTACTCCCCGGCAATGGGCTGCCGGAAGATGCCCAACGGCACACCTTCCTTTGCCGACTCGTACCAGATCGCATCCGCGCTGCCGTCGGGAGACATGCCGCCTTTGACCGGCGCATCGGCCGGCGCCAGGGCAAGATCCTTCAGGAAATCGGCGGCATGGCCGCGCGTGGCCTCCTTATACAGCAGGATGAACAGGGCCTTGTCGCGCTCGCGCTGCGGGGCGTTGTTGTCCTGTGCCTGCTTGCGCAGCAAGGCGGCATCGGCGCTGTACAGGAGCAGCGTCTGGCGCAGATAGGGGTAACGGACCGGCGAGTCGGCCTCGAAGACCCTGCTCGTCATGCCGGCGCGTTCGTGGTGCAGGGCAATGGCCAACTCCAGCGCCGCCCGCTGGAAGGGCATGGTTGCGCCGGGCAGCATCTGCGTCCAGAAACCGAGGGCGTTGCGGTCCTTCATGGCCTCAAGCGCCAAGCCGCGCAGCATCTGGCGGCTGAATTCGAAATAACTCAAAAAATCCTGCCGGCCCGCATCCGGGATCAGGCGCAGCACCTCGGCTGGTTTGCCGTCAACAAAAAAGGCATAGGCCGCCAGCAGGTATTCGTAGAGCGGCATGTTCCCGGCAAAGAGTTGCCGCTGGGCTTCCAGTTCGGCGCGGGTGATGGTCGAACCGACGGCGTCCTGATCGCTCCCCGGCTTCCGCATCCGCTGCAGGTCGAGGACGGCAAGCAGCGCCGGGGTTTGGGACAGGGGATCCCACTTGGGCGCCGGACCGTTCGCCTGCGGGTCGTAGATCGCCATGAGCAGCTTGTTGTCGATCTCCTGCGCCAGCTCGGGGTCGCTGACCTTCCGGTCGCCGTGGTCCACGGCCATCAGCGCGCCGTATTCCTTCGCCAGGGCATCCTTGGCGCCGGCGAGCCAGGGGCAGCGGCGTTTGAGGCCGCGCGCCGACTGCGCATACAGCCCCTGAGGATAGGTCTGCAAGTACGTGTCGAGCGCGGCTTGCGCATCGGCAATGCGCCTCTCGTCGGGCTTCCAGTCGCGGTTGAATTCGCCGTAGGTGTCAAAGGCCCCCTCCTGCGCGACCTTCAACGCGGTCCGCCCGAGCATGTATTGCGCGGTCTCCTTGAGCCAGGGAACATCCGCCTTGGCGAGCGGCGCGAAGGCGGCCGCGGCCTCCGGGTAGGCGCCCTGCCAGAAACGATCCGCAGCCGCAAGGTACGCCAGAAAGGCCCTGCCCGCAGGGGTTGTTGCCGCCTTGGCCGCCTTGGTCAGCGCTTCTTGGCTCTCCTTGCATCGCAGGGCAAGACGGGCGGCGAGCAGCGCCTCCCGCTCCTCCGGCACAAGCGAAGCATCGGCCCTGACCGCGCCAGGAAAACCGTCCGCCGGGTCAAAGGTTGTCGGGCATTTGTCGTGTTCGGCTTGCGCCTCGTCGTCGGATGGGGCCGGCTGGGTTCTTGGTGGCGCGAATCGGGCGGCGATCTCCTCCCAACTGAACAGAGGCGACTCCTGGGTCGTACTGCGTTGCGAGTCTGACCAACCGGGGATCATCTGCCAGCCGAACAGGGGCGAGTCCGGCGATTGGGTAGCCGGCTGCGCGGCAAAGGTTTTTTTGTAGCGGGCGGCATGGAGGTCGGCCATGAGCAGGAGCAGGTTGACCCTGGTGTCGTTGGCCGGCGCGAGCATGGCCTGATTGCTGCACCCTTCGTAGCTGCGATGGACCAGCTTCCAGGTCTGCGTACACATATAGTCGAGGCTGGCCAATGCCTGCTGGCCGCGGACCAGACCGGCCAGCAGAAAGATGAACAGAACCGCCGGGATGCGCCGCATACCAATACCTCTATGCTGAATATGTCTGGCAGGAACCCAATCCTCTTGATCGCAGGGGTGGCCCTGCCCCCTCCCCTGCCCGCCGGGCCGCCCCAAGCCTGGGCATACAACATCGCAACCCGGACGGCACAGGCCATCCGGGTTGCGGGTTGCGGATGTAAACAAAAAAAACAAAAAAAAACGGGGCGTCAGAACGGCACATCGTCACCCATGGGCGGCGGTTCGGCAAAGGGCTCGGCGCCGTAGCCCTGGCTGCCGCCGCCGTGCTCGCCGCCGCCGCTGCCGCCGCCGCCGGAGCGCGGCGAGAGCATCTTCATCTCGCGGGCGACAATCTCGGTGGTATAGCGGTCATTGCCGTTCTGATCCTGCCATTTCCGGGTTTGCAGCTTGCCCTCGATGAACACCCGGGAGCCTTTGGCCAGATACTCGCCGCAGATCTCGGCCAGCCTTCGCCATGCCACGATACTGTGCCATTCGGTCTGCTCCTGCATCTGCCCGTCCTGGCCTTTCCACCGCTCGGTGGTCGCTATCCGGAACGAGGCGAACGGCGTTCCACTCTGGGTATACCGAATTTCCGGATCCGCTCCCAGATTACCGATTAATATAACTTTATTGATCATGATCCACCTGCGCTGAGAAGTTGCTGGAAACTCGGCATCTTTTGCATCCCATGCCGCACCCTGCCCGGCATCATAAACCACTTGCCCGGAGCTTGTAAAGCCTGTCGCAAGCCATCGGGCCATTGCCGCGCCCCAGGCCGCTGGCGAGGCATCCTTCGAAGCAAGAAAAAATACATCATACATTCACTAAAAGGATCGCCCCGCGCGTGCGGGGAACATCGCAGTTCTTTTACGGTGCGGTAAATCTCGCGCAGCCAAGAAGAGAACGCGGAAAACGCGCCTTGCAGTTCCGGCGTCGGCGCTTTGCCGTCCGTCATGTACTTCTCGAAATCTTTGGCAAGCTGCTCATGATAGGGCCGCTGCTCTTCGACCGACATGGAATGCCATTGGTCCAGGCTCTCGACGCCCAAATGCTTGAACAGCGTCTCGACGTCGGCCTTGATCTCTGGCGGCGCATCTTCGAGCGCGGCTATTTTGGTGTAGGCATCAAAGAAATGATGCCCCAGCTCGTGGGTGAACGTGGACAGGTCGGCACCCTTGAGTGCGTCCGGGTGCTTGAGCAGGGTGATGGTGTTGCTGGCAGGGTTGAACGTGCCGCGAGGGGCGGCCCCTTGCTGGCGCAGGATATTCGGATTCGTCCCGTCAAATGCCCCGGTGTTGCCGATGGCGGATTTGATTTGGGAGCGGTTGAGAGCGACAACCGACGTGCCGCCAAACTCTTCATCCTGGATGATAACGCCGTCGTATTCAAGGCCTCGTAAATAAGAGGCGTATTTCTTGCCGCTTTCCAACCCGTTCATCTCGCCGGCAGGGTCGCCATCCGCGTCCAGAGCTTCTACGGGAGTGCGCTGGGAGATGTCACGTCCCAACGACTCCAGATTGCCGGCGTTGTACGGTTCTTCAATGCGCAGGTACAGCGGCATGGTCGCATCGTAACCACCGCGTTCCGACACCTCTTTCCCCGTGTTTGCCCAGAATCCGACAGCCGATGTGGCCAGCATCTCATTGTCAGATGCGTTTCCCTCGGTGTTCCAGCCAAGACGTTCACGGGAAAACGTATCGAATCCGGCATCATTCGTCCCGTGATACACCACCAGCGGCCGGCCTTCCTCGTCAACCACTTTGCTGTCGCCAAACCACCTCCAGAAATTGCGCGTACCCTCCTCGCTCCAGTGAAGCGGCTTGCCCTCGCTGTTCAGCGCCGACCGCGTGACGCCATCCACCTCGATGTGGGCCTGGCCTGCGGACATGGGTGTGGCGGCAACTTCGCGGCCGTCGAAGGGTTTGGCGGACTGTTCAAAATACGGTTTGCCTTGCGCGTCCTTGACGCCAGAGAGCATTTCGCGTATAGTAATAGTGTCAGGATGATCCGAAGAAGGGTGGCTTGCTTCGGAAATCCTTTGCGGGATGTCGCTCGCCCGGCTCGTCTCGGAGGCCACCCTTCCCCGACGGGAGGGGCGCTCTCGCATGACATCATAAATTTCCACTCCGTCTATTTCCGCTTTGTTCCCCTCCAAAACATGCGTGACAATCCGCAATGTTGCCGGATTGTCGTTGTACCGACGCACAGGAACATAAAAACGAATGGTAGCGCCAACGCCTTCGTGTTTCCCTGGCGCATCCTCAATACGTCTTGCCCCTGCCAACACACGATCCAGCACGGTTAGCGCCGCCCGTCGGGTTTCGTTTATGCGTCCAGCATCATTTGCAGACCAGTAAGGATGATCTGGATCTATAGATGATAGCCTAGCCGAATATCCCCCATCAGAAAGCGTAAGTTCTGCCCCCTTCCAAAGCTCAACAAATTTATCCGCACCCTCTTGGGTAAACTTCTTTATCCCCGGAATAACGTCGTCAAGATTTACGACAGGAATGCGCTCGGCTGGATCAACACCAGGGTTCATCGGCTGCCCAAACCCATCGCCGCCCGTCACGCGGTCAAGATGGTCGCCAACGATCTTGGCGCCCCATCGCTGATAAAACTCCAGCGGCGACATGCCCAGCCGGTGGGCGGTGGTTTGGAAGAAGGCCAGGGGCAGCTTCGCGTACTCCTTCGACACTGAGGGCGCGTAAACGCCTGCGTCGGTCAACTGCCTGGTGATGCTGTCCTGTACCTCCTTCACCTGTTTCTGGTACTCGGCGTCCTTCTCCTTGGCCGCGCTCAGCTTCTCGGCCGCCTTGAGCATCGCTTCATTCTGGGTTTGGTAGAATGCCTGCCCCTCGGCATAGGTCATGCCTTCCGGGTCAACCTTGATATGCGGCAGGACTTCCCCTTCCATCGGGGTGCCGGCAACATGGGTGAGGTAGTCCGCAACCGGGATGGTCACGTCGCCCCTGGTCGCCAGCGCCTCTCCCAACCCTCGGGCAACGTCCGGCATGGTCGCCTGAAGTTGCTCGAACGTCACGCCGGCCTTGTCCATGGCCTGCTGAAACTGCTCGCCATCGATGTGAAGCTCTTTCACGTCGCTGTTGTCGGTGAGCGATTCGACCATATCCTTGTAGGCGTCGGGCGCGCGCTCCCGGAGCTTGCTTTCGGCGGCAGCCTCTTCCGGCTGCAACTCGTCCGGTCGCTTGCCTCTCATCTTCAATCCGGCATACGACCCCTGGTCGCCGTATATCCACGAGCGCCGCAAACCAGGGTCCGCGCACTTGGTGAAATATTCGTGGATCTCTCTGTCCGTGAATCCAACAGCGGCCAGACGCGGACCAAGGTATTCCCGCGCCTCTTTGTGCGTGAATCCAAGCTCGATTATGCTGCCGTAGTCGTCAACAACGGGGTCATAGTCCTCTGGGGTGAGCCCCTCGGCGGAATAATGCACAATGCCGCTGGCTGACTGTTCAGCTTGCCAGTCTTCTCTGGTGGTGCCGTAAGCGTCGACGTTGTTGATGATGTCGGAAAGCGTCGCGTCAGCTTTTGCCTGGACGTTTCGCAGCTCTGTGGTCTTTATCCAGTCCTGATATTCGGACTCTTCCGTTTGGCTGCGAACAGCTTGCGTGTCCTGCACGGCAGGACTGGACTGGGCATCGGGAGTGACCGGCACCGCGGGTCGCACTAGCTTCCCCTGCGAGCCGGGAACGGAGATCACCCCGCGCGGGCGGGGAACATCGGCATTGAAAAATCCCGTTCAACGGGAAGGGAGCGACATCATCACAGGCGAACGTCTGTTCCCGCCCCCGCCTTCGCGGGGGTGACGTTCTTTCGCGGGAATGGCGGGACGGCGGGATTGCGGAGAGGCGGGGGAAAGATTCAAAAAAACTCATGGGCACATATTCTCGATTTGCGCCGGCGGATACGGCGTGCCGTCCGGCCAGCGGCCCAGGTAGGTCTGCTGCGGCGTGCCGTCGCCGAACACGCTGGCGGGCAGTTCGCCTTTTTCCAGGCTATCGGTCAGGGCGTCGATCACTTTCCAGTAGCCGTAGAAATCCAGTTGATTGAGCGAGGCCGACGCCTCAAAGCCCGATCGCCCAGGAATGCGGGTGGGAATATCCTCGCGCGTCAGGGCAAAGTCATAGCGGCTGTCGGGCGCGCCGGGCGAACCGTGACCGGCTTTGACTTTCCTGCCGTCGTGTTCGCCGCTGGGCAGCACCATCAGCACGCGCCGGTCGGCGCGAATGCCGCACAGCCGCGCCGCCAGCAGGCGGGCGGTGGGCAGGCCGATGGAGGTGTCCGCCTCGCCCGTCAGCAAGGCGATTGGCAGGCGGGAGGGCAATTGTTCCACCGGGCCGATGATGCTGCGCCCCTCAGGACCATGGACGACATGATGGGCGTTGCCCGGCGCCACCAGCATCAGCGCGCGCGGCGCAGGGAGATGGTAGGCCGCTGGATCGAGCGCGAGATTGAGCGCGATGGTCGCGCCCATCGAATAGCCGTAATACAAAATACGTTGCGGATCGGGCGTCAGCTCGTAGCGTGCTTTCAACGCCTCCAGCGCGCGCCGGTTGGCGTCCGCCGCCGCGGCGGTGACGAGTTGCGGCGAGGTTCGCGCCGACTGCTGATAGACCGGGTAGATCACCACCTGGCCGCTACGGGCGAGGTGGTCGATCAGCCCGCCGAAATTGAGCGGATTCATGCCCTGCCAGCCATGATGGAAGAAGACGATGGGCGCTTTTCCGCGCAGCGCGGGCTGCGCGGGCATGAAGACGTAGACGCGCTGGTCGCCTTCGCCCAGCGTCATGACATCGACGGCGGCATG
>JGI20166J26741_11631474_pt1 | contig 11408 bp, 9 predicted proteins | sample TergutCu122P5_FD_26741 | JGI IMG/M metagenome (IMG submission 26741) | reverse complement strand
ACAGGCAAAGTCCCTGTACTGTGCCACCACAGTATCGCTGCGGTGTACAGGCAAAGTCCCTGTACTGTGCCACCACAGTATCGCTGACGTGTACAGGCAAAGTCCCTATACTGTGCCACCACAGTATTGCTGACGTGTACAGGCAAAGTGCCTGTCCTGTGCCACCACAGTATCGCTGACGTGTACAGGCAATGTGCCTGTACTGTGCCACCACAGTATCGCTGCGGTGTACAGGCAAAGTCCCTGTACTGTGCCACCACAGTATCGCTGACGTGTACAGGCAATGTGCCTGTCCTGTGCCACCACAGTATTGCTGAGGTGTGACAGGCAAAGTCCCTGTACTGTGCCACCACAGTATCGCTGAGGTGTACAGGCAAAGTCCCGGTACTTTGCCACCACAGTATCACAAGCAACCGTCGCCTGCGTGATGCATTTACAATCCGACGGGATAATAAATTTTACTGCCATTCTTACTGCCAATAATACGTTTTGTAACAAGCGACCATACAGTTCTTTGTGCCACACCGTTCAATGACCCGTTACAATCACTTTTTTCTTTTTGCCTAGTTACCATTCTCCCAACGAAATCCGAAAGGCTGCTTCAGGCACCCATAGTTTCGCACGGACACCATATTGGTGTTAGGAGCTGGTGTCCAGTAGTGGGAACAGAGATTACAGGCTACGGGCTAAACAGTCGAGTAATCGTGGTTCGATTCCCAATGGGGGCAAGATATTTCTTTGTTTGCTCCGAAGCGCGCACACCGACTATGGGACCCAGCCGGCATCTTTATTCACAGCGTACCGAAGGATCGTCCCCTGGAGGTCAAGCGGCCAAAGCGTGAAGCTGCCCACTCACCCCATGTAATGCCAAAGTTAGCGTGTGACGATATCTCCAATTCCTCTCACGCCTTCACGGCGTGTACTGGGGCTTCACATTTTCATCGCATACGAACAACTTTCCTGTCTTGTCAATTACCATAACCACCCAGGCAACCTGCTCGGTGCAGATAATAAGAATAGCATGACCTTCCCCATCCTACTGCCGATCACAGCCCCACAAGGGCCCCACGCTAGACATCACCGACAGTCTTGGTCAATGACTTCCGAAATCAAGCCAAGAAACTAATAAACCCGGGCCGCATTCCGGCCGCGAGACCGTCTGGCCTAACCGCCAAGTCACTGCTACTTCCACTCTGTAACGACAAATGGTAGTGTAGTGACAGCAAACTCGAAATACAGCGCTTGGTTCAAATTCACCTAATTCCTTCTTTGAAATACACCTACTTCGAATTTCAGTCTGCTCAGATATGCTGGTAAGTGCTACGACTGGCTTTTTATCTTAGTCTTTGCACTTGAATGTTATGTAATATTCGTACATATTTTCTTCATATGTAAATTTACAACATCTTTAACAACAAATGGCCAATGTCATAACCTACTCCGCCTCTGGCCAAATTCCGCTAGTGCCGACACACCAATTAAGAACATAAAACTACCGACAAATCGTCAGACAAGAATGCTGGGGGTGGGCACTCGGCCATGGCTACATATAAGAAGAGCAACAAAACATGTTCAAACTACCATCTTTACATTACTTAGCTGTAACGTTCATACAGCAAGGACAGAACACTCAGGGCTCTTCATTCTGTTTCGAATTTAAACATTTTCTAATCCATATTTATTAATTAATTACGTGCCCTTCATTTCCCATACTTGGACCACACACCGAAGACATGAATTAAAACATATGCCCTATAATACTGAAAAAATGTGTCAACTGATAAAATTAGTGTCCACCCCTGCACTCGGTACACCTAAGCACATACAGGAGCGTAATATTACATCTGAAATTAAAGGAGAGTGGTACGACAATGTAAAGTGGATTAAAAAGGAACAACATACGCCACTTCTGTGATAACGATGACAAACATTCGGAATCTGTAAACACCTGTCAACTGAACCAGCAGTACTTACCCTACACTATACACCTCGCACATATACGGTTAAGAAGCTGGCCAGTATTTAGCCAGACGGTGAACTGCGTTATCTGAAGACGTGATTAGTAAAACCAACCTTGTCAGTGGTCGCAGATGGTTTTGTGGTTAACACAAACTTCTCTCACTTCAAACGGGTTCAAATTCAGGATGAGGCACAAATCATTATCTTATCATATTATATCTTATATCATATCTTATCATATTATCATATCAGGATGAGGCACAAATCATTATCTTATATATTATCATATCAGGATGAGGCACAAATCATTATCTTATCATAGTATATCTTATCATATCATATCTTATCATATTATCATATCAGGATGAGGCACAAATCATTATCTTATCATAGTATATCTTATCATATCTTATCATATTATCATATCAGGATGAGGCACAAATCATTATCTTATCATATTATCATATCTTATCATATTATCATATGCTTATCTAACTACTCGCAAAAATCTCACTCACTGAATGCAACGGCGGCACAATCCAAAAATTGCCCATTTGGAGTTACTACTACGATTGAGCTAAAGAATATAGAGACTACGTCCCACAATAACGGCATCCAGCGTGCCCGGTTTGTTGCATGTAGTTGTTACGTTTTTGAGCTCAATCGTAGTATTACTTCCAAATGGCAATTTTTTAATTGTGTCACTACCGCATTCAGTGGGCGATGTGTATTACCCATCTGTCAGCCTACCAAACTCCCAGACTATTGGCGTACACACATAACTGCACAGGAACCAGCGGTAGATTACCCATCTACTATACAGTGTAGCCCGATTATCCGTGAGTACGGACCTATAATGTCCTGAGGCTAGTGGCAGATTACTCACTCTTCCTGTAGCCTACAGCGTACTTGGAACAGCCATATGTATGTCATCGCAATAGTACTGGGTCCTCTGTGATTTCCTATTATTCTTAAATGTGGTGTTAATAAGCACGCATCTTTTTCAAAAACAATCGAAGGTGAAAAGCAATACGTGTTACTTATTCTGAGTGTGTGTTTGTGGCCTTAGTTATTCAGCATGCAATGCGCATGCCCCATATTTTCGTATGTGGCCTGCCCGGCTGTACAATATTTTTCCACATTATCTCATAAACGGCACTATTTCCGAGAAAAAAAAAACGTTATTGAACACAAAATGTGTGTTACGATTTTCTCTACAATTTTTGTCCAAAACATTTCTCATTCTAAGAACCGAGAGAGATACGATCAAAAATGTATATTGGTCTTCATAAAAAGCGCCCGCTCTTCTTATCAGATTTGAATGAAACTTGAATTTTCTCGACACATTTTCCAAAACATTCAAATATAAAATTTCATGAAAATCCGTCCAGCGAGAGCCGAAGTGTTCCATGTGGACGGGCGGACGGACGGAAAAACGGGCAGACATGACGAAGCTAAAAGTCGCTTTTCGCAATTTTGCGAACGCGCCTAAAAATTATAATCTATAAATGTTTGCATAGTGCAGGGTCTTCCTTGGAAACAAATCACAGCTGCTACACCGTTGGCATTAACTGCCGCTACAGAAGCATATACTGTACTCAGTGGGGTGAATCCAATCCACGTGTTCACATCGTATTTACCTTAAAACCTGCTTTGAATTTCACTTGTCTCACTCAACCCCCCCCCCAAAGTGGTCTTCCCTCACCCATTCCGGCCCAAATTTCAGAATTTCCTTTCTCGGAGGTTTGCCCGACATATTCCCTACCCTCACATCTAGTTACTCCAAATTTCATAACGAGGCGCAGTTCATTTATGTTAAGATAACCACATACCCTGCCCTCGTCCACTTAATTAATGTACATTTCGTGAACGGCCGAAATTAAGTTCGCTTAACGTTTAGGGTAAGTTTCTAGAACCCAGTATCATTAAAATCCGTTAAATGTTTTGGGATACGACAGGTGACTGGGTGGATATGAACACACAAGTCGAACAGCGTTTGGGACAGAACCGGACCGTCACGTGCCTGTAGAGACTCGGGCTGAATCGTGACCCCCTACAGACGATGTTTCAACCTAGACTGCATGCAGTGCGTTCACCCCGCGTTTCAAACCTGAGAGATGTGGAATTGGACTTCTGCACGGTAATTATTCCAGGAAACGACAGCATGAAACGTGGCGTGTCTCATGCGTTCTGGCAGCTGGAAGCTCGAGACATATTATGTGGGTCTTGCACAGGAATAAAATGACGTCTCACAGTGACTTATTACTATTTTTTTCTCGATAGCACAGTAGCATCTCCCGGCTATACAGTTCAATAACACACAAAAAAAACCAGGCACATACAGAATAAACTGCTATCAATTACCGATGGCAGGTACACTTAAAACAACCAAAATTGTGTCAATTTGTAAATAAGGTCCACGTCTCAAGCAGCTGCCGACAGAAGCTTTAACTAAATTGTGAATCACGGCCCAGTGTGAGACAGCAACCGGGTACCAACACATTAGTAGTGAATAACTATTCCTGTAACCAACAAATACACCATTCTATAATTTACGCGTACAATCTTATCATAGCTACTACATGTTTCGGTGCTATTATCTCGCGATCTTCAGGAAGCTGACACCAAAATTTATTTCAAACATACAGCAATAAAATAGGTCGCAATAAACATATATATGTTATGGTATCAACAGTGCAGAATTTTAGACGTATGGGTTAAAATTATTTACATAAATTTAATATAATGTTGATTAAACAATCGTAATTCGGTTTGTTGTTAAAATGGTTAAAAACTGTACATGTGCACGATGTAATTATTCTTTGCGTACAAACATCCATTCTTTCTTGATCCAAATGGATCACGTCCCTCTGTGGTGTGTTTTGCATGGTGTGTGGTGGGAGACTGTACACATAACTCATAGAACAGTGCACTTGTTGGTGCTACAGAAGTTATTTACTTCATCGCAATGTACGGAATAAACAACGTAATGCACAGAAAGTGTGAATGATGGTAAGGTCTAAACTGGTAGCTGAAAAAAGCATTTCATAGTAAATCATGTTAAAAGCGAACACAATATTGGCACCAGCATGTAATATGCATGTGATGGCCTGGCCTCCCATAGCAGCCGGGTACCAACACAGAAACTACATATAATGGCCTGGCCTCACTTAACAGATGGTTACCAACACAGAAACTACAAGCGATGGCCTGACCTCACTTAGCAGGCGGGTACCAACACAGAAACTACAAATGATGGCCTGGCCCCACTTAATAGGCGGTTACCAACAAAGAAACTACAAATGATGGCCTGGCCTCACTTAACAGACGGGTCCCAACAAAGAAACTTCAAACGATGGCCTGGTCTCACTTAAAGGGCGGGTACCAACACAAAACTACATATAATGGCCAGGCCTCCTTTGACAGAAGGGTACCACACAGAAGCTACAAATGTTGCCCAGATCTTTTAAAAAAAAAAAGTAACAGCTTACTTCGTCACCGTACAAGCGATCAACAAAAGCTGCTAGTGACTTCACATGACAAGTAGCAAATTCTATTCCTACCTCACAGTAAACAGTCACACAAAGGCTCAAGAACAACCGGCTACTGCTCGCAGTTTCTGTGGGAATCGTCAGGAACGCATATACTTTACGGGAAAATGCAGCAGAGTTTTTAACGTTAAACATGGTGGCACATACATCAGCCACTACGCTACGCGTATTAAGTACTAACAGAAGATGAGTCATGTTCTAATTCCACAGTTCCGTAAACGATGAAGTGCTGAAGCGTGGCTACAGTCTGGATATGCTTGTGGCCGGCTACTAGCACAAATACAAGTACGCACCCTGGAAACCATTAGGAAAGTTACAGTACGACGGATAATATGCAATTCTTATGCATCGATTTTTAAAACTGCAACGGAAAATGCAGTCCTATGGGGTCAACTAAGATAATGAAGTACTGTTCATTACTCACCCTTCAGACAACTTGACTTCACACCCACATCACCTGCTCATCTCACCCAACCAACAGTCAGTATCTGGGAGCACAACCGAACTCTGTTGCGCCACACATGCAACAATCATTCAACGCTGTAAACCCACTGCTATCCTGGATCCCACTGAGCCCATTGTGTGGCTCATCGCTGCCCATTACCGCGAACCGATTTCATTTTCATGGAAGAATTCGACTTGTTACATTACGTGCCTCCACTTCCTAGAAACAGTCGAAAAGCTGGCACACCACTGCAGTGAACAGGGGGCGGGGTAATGACAACGAATTTTTAAACTGTGAATGATGTGAACCAATATTACCCTACTGTGGTGCGTGAATCACTTGCTGCAGGACATTACTCGGAATGACAGAGTGCAGCAGCATATTCTGCAGGGAACTCTCCAGAACGACATGTACGTGTATGATTTCGCTGTATTCATTTTATTTAGAAAAAGGGTTCCCGTCCTTTAATCTCCACTGTCGAGCTGTAAAATGCCATCGGATCGCTCAGTCGGGCTGGGCGACCTGACGAATGGTGGATCGACTCACGTCTAAGGCAAGAGATTTTTCTCCTCTCCAAGACGTCCAGACCGGGTATGGGGCCAGCCCCACCTCGATGGCGACCCTTTTCGAGGGCGCCTGCCTAAATTATGTAAAGATTTCGAAGAAATCTTATCCCATGCCTCCATGCCTATGGGAATTTTGAAGAGTAAAATAAAGTCTTCCATAAATTGTTATTAATTACTGCATTATTAACAATAGATAAAATTATATGATTAATGCAGAATATAATATAATTCTAATAAAGGCCTCCTCGAGGAATGCGGTAAGACAGAAAACATGGAAGTAACTGGGGCTGCTGCTACTTCCTGTTTGAAAAGCAAATAGTAAACGTTTTGTCCGATGTCACGTATTCGGCCAGTCACCGCCGGGCTGGCGCCCCAACAATAAACATCCAGTCAGCACCTCGCAACGCTCCTGATTTGTGTAAAAACGTTTCACTTGCAGTATCGTATCATTTGGTATCAACGGTAGCTCACATACAATCACAACGCAGTCAGGTATGTGTATATACACACGTGTTCTTCACAATATACAGACGCAAGTCGATTAAAAGACAAAATAATCGGGCAGCAGTGCATGCCGCGTGCCAGTGGTTCGGCAGCCCTGTTCTAAAGATACAGGCGGGGCTCTTTCCAGTATGGTAAAGCTCAAAGACGTGGGTATGACCATTCACACCCACATTGTGCCAAAGTTACAAATACATGGACTTGGACCTCCATTCCACCAGTGTTAACTTCATCCTTTACGTTGTACACGTATGATCAGGGGTTGTAAAATGTTTCCAATATATAAATTCCCTCTCCCCTCCCCGTAGCATTCCTTCTGCTGAAAACAAATACGTATACACTTTATAACAAATCTCCTTACACCCACCAAATGAATGAAACTTGCAGGCTTGCCCCAATTTTTACTCACCGAACGGTATCATCTACTCAACCCGGGACAGCAAGATAGTGAGTGGGCTTCTCAGTCGCTGGTTACAATGTGTTCTACCCACGATACGCATACAAGAGAAGCGTTGGGTACATTATCTATTCATGCATATCCGTCCGCATGTTGCAACTTAAGAATAACTGGGCGTATTTTGATTCAATCTTATGTGCATGTAACGTCACTAAGCTTCTACGTTTAGCCTACTTTCGTTCACCACATAAACAAGCAGGTTTGTAATACAGCCAATGCTGTCCTTTGTGTCTGCTCCTTCAACTTGTGAACCACCTGACTGATTAACACAGCCACTTTCCATTATGCCACTATAGGCCACCCACACGTCGAACTTCGTAATTTCACATTATCTCCAACATCAAGACGGCAAACGCGCCAACTAGCGCCACATACGGCAAACGCGCCAACTAGCGCCACATAATGTCTCGAAATTATCCACTGTTAGACATAAAAATAAGCAAATTTTATCGACCTTCGAACACCTTTTGATGGAATGCAAATCAACACATTGGCCATGCAACATTTCCCTCAGTGTCGCGTTTCGTGGTTACAAAAATGGAACCAACTGCGATAAGCATATTAAATGTGGTATGGAGATAACCTTACACATATACACGTTACGTACGAAACATTGATTTTAAGCCAACAATTAGAAACACGTTAAACAGGCGAGACGATCAGGTTACATCCGACAATTCAGCGTAGTCAAACTACGTTTCTAGACCTTTCAGTAGTAGTAGTAGTAGTAGTAGTAGTAGTGGTAATAATAATAATAATAATAATAACCTTGTCAGAATAAAATGTAATGTTATACATAGGTAGGTTCTATGACTTCTGTCTGCTCTGAATGTTTTGCAAATTCCCTCACGCAGAAAGTGACGACATGGAGGAAGCATGAAATTCCGATGTAGGAGCGATACCAGCGCCACTTTCGAAATCTACGAGTAACAACAGTAATCAGCTATAACCAGAGGAACCGCAGTTGTCTAAACCGCACACCAAAGGAATGCACAGCAACCATTGTTGCTGTGAGCCTAATACTAACGTCTTGACCAAAGCCCAACGAAACATCAGTGTGCAAATAACGTACTCCAGAAAGGACTGGAACTTTACTGTTTTGAATAAGAAGCGTATTTGCTTTATTCGTTTACTTATTTGTTATTTACCTATCCATCAGTGCATTACTTAACAGCACTATCAGCGCTCAGATTAACAACGCTGCATGGTGGAAAATATAGGAAAGGAAGCGGCCGTGACCTAAAGTGAAGTAATATCCCGGCAGTGAACGGGAAGGACTGAGCAAACCCATGAAAACGTCCCTCTCAGTAAAGCTGTCCCTCAGGTTTTAACCAGGCAGCTTCCGCATACTAAGATTTAATGCCACGTTCGGTGGACTGATAGGGAAACGACACGTGGTTACCTGGCTACGGAAAGTTGGGGACTATCAACAGCACACCCGGACAGACCAGAATGGCCACAATATCACACGTAAGCATCAGCATCGCCGACTAAAAACCTGACCTGTTCCGGTCACAAGCATTTAAAAAATCCTATTTTCCTTCCATCTTTGAGGTCGATGTCCCTCGTCATTTTCGGTACTCCCATTTATTAACCGACACAAGTATTTTAACAACGCAATGACGGCGAGCGAAGACCGCAGAACGGGCGGCGTCATCGGTCGCTATACTGCTACAGTGTCGTCCGCTCTACGGTGGAAAGTCCCATGATAAAAAAAAAACACCGTATAATCTCAGAATGTGCACGCTCTACAAGCGGGTTCCCCTTTAAGCTGGACACCAAGATAGCCACAAAGGAGAGGGAGAAAAAAAGCACTTACAAAATTACTGTTTCGGTAAAACTTGTTTATAACAGAGTCCCAAAAGACTCGTTCAGTCCTCCGGTTAAGAAAGGTTTCCATTTAAACAGGTGATTCGATAAACACAAACTTAATTATAACAGCATGCAAGGGAAATGAATATTTTGTGTCGTTAGAAACGAGTGCTGTTCTAGCCAAGGAGTATGTTATGGTTAACAGTGAGGAATTAGTTGCTACGCTATAGACAAGGTGTCGCGTGAATCGATGTCGTTATAACCGGGTTCGGCTGTATACTGCACACACTACTGTCATGAGTACCGCAGGGAACAGAACCTTGTACTAGTTCGGATAAGCTAGGAGATAAATTGCGGAATACCCGGTAGCTCAGTTGGTTGAGGAACAGCGCTACAAGCCGAAAGGTCGCGGGTTCGATGTCCGACTGTGTCACTGGATTTTTCATTGGCTTAATCCTGCCAGCCGCACTATGGCCCCGGGGTCCATTTAGCCTCTAACAGAAGTGAGTACCAGGGATGTCTCCTGAGGGGTAAAGGCGACCGGTGTCATCTTCATTCAGTCCAAAACGGCTTGACGTTTCAAAATGGAACCGATAGGTTGTCCCGAAACGCCGGTATATAACTACTAATCTACCCCGCGTAACATCTGAGAAGACCGAAAACCTCACGAAGGCTTGTTACTATGACTTCCAACAAGTCTGCGTGTTTCTATCAACATTTTGGTCGTCCCAGGTCTTGTCATAAATTCCGAAACACAGTCTCTTTCCTAATTTTGTTGCTACCCATGTATCCCTCTAAATACATTCGTAACTTTCCAAACCTCTGACGTCGACATTTCTTTGCTGGTCTAACTGTAATAATTTGAACTGCCTCTTTTACGTTTCTGTGGCGCAACAGCCCAAATTGGGCCTAGGCTGCCTCATTGTTGATGAGGTTCCTGGATCACCTCCCCCCCCCACACACACACACACACACACACGATAGGACTCCTCTGGACGAGTCATCAGCCCGTCGCCTAGGCTGCTACCTACACGACATACAAGATACCAACTACCTTCAGTGGGATTCGCACCCGCGATTCAAGCAATCGAGCAGCTTCAGACCTACGCCTTAGACCGCACGGAAACCGTGCATCAGTTGTGCTACCTCCGTTTTTGGGGATTCCATTTTAAATGTCCCAGTTTCACCGCCATAACTTTTGTTCGTGATGTGAATTACCGGTAGTACTCGTATAAACCTTATTACCAGTAAACCAGCATTTCCTATGGAAAAATTCGTCCTATCTGTTACGTTCATTATGTTCCATCTTAGTGTAAACTTTGCATCAGTATTCTTATTCAACACCGAGTGCTTGTTTCCTTGAACGTAGTTTCCCATTACAAGTTTCTGGCAACGAACCTGCGACTTTGTTTAGGTGCAGTGCTCGTCAGGTTGTGTCTTTGTTATCTGATCACCTGCATGTAATATTGCTCGAATCAATACGCTACGTGCCAAACGAATTTCCATTTTTGTCATCAACACTCCCACCCCCCAACCAGCACGTCCTTTTCCGATTACTGGAAATAAACGTAATTTTAATTGGTCGTATCATTCTACACTCACGGAACAACAGGGATTTTTCAGTAATGTAGGTATATAAATTGCAAAATATATAGTCTAACGCAACTCAATTAATGGTTATTATTAGGATTAATGGTATATTTTACATTATTACTCCCAGCTACATGTTTCGGCTCTCTTTGAGTCATCTTCAGGGTGAAGTATTATAAGATGGTAATATATACAATTGACAGTATTTTAACAATACAACGGGGATGTCTCACCTGAAAAAAAAAAAAAAGGATTTTTCAACAAACATAATTTACTTACAATCCTTGTTACGTAAACGTATACTCTAATAAGGTAAAAATGCCTTCCAATTACAGCAGTGAGTGAACGCGTCAGAACAGACACGGCCTCCCCATTATGCAACTCCTGCTAACAATTACACCTCAACAAGTTTCCGAACCCACTATATAATCCTGTTACACGTACCCTTCACAATGGCGTAAGTCTCAACAGTAACAAAGACATCACGCGGAAAAAACAGTTAACTCAAGTTACGAACTCGCCCACAC
>JGI20166J26741_11631363_pt1 | contig 11409 bp, 8 predicted proteins | sample TergutCu122P5_FD_26741 | JGI IMG/M metagenome (IMG submission 26741) | reverse complement strand
GACGGCGTGTTTTTATGCCTGTTCTTCTTTTCCTCGGGAATATATGTGATAATGTCGCAGATACGCAGTTGTGTCGGCGTCAGGCGCAGCGCGCATACATAACTGTATGCGTCGCCGGTGCAGCCCGCGTGTACCAGTCCTTTCAAAGCCCCCATTACAATAATGTTGCCGCTGGCGATAATCTCCGAACCCGGGTTTGCGTCGCCCAGCACCACCACGCTGCCGCTGTACCTTATAGACTGGCCGTTGCGCAGCGCGCCTTCATAATAATATGTCAGCTGCTCGTTTCTCGACTGCACGATGCTGGGCGGCGCCAGGCCCAGGCGCGAAGCGGCGCTGTTATCGCCGGCCGCTTCGTCATCCGGTTTTATTATTGAAATACTCAGATCCGATTCTCTATATATGATATTATACAGTTCATTTTCTTCATCTTTACTGAGGGGACGCCCGGAAAATGTAATAGCTGTCTCGGCGTCCTCAAAAAACGTTTTGGCTTCCCTTGTCTTTATACGCAGCGCTTCCTTCAGGGCGCCAAGTTCCGCGTGCTCGTCCAGCCATATATTTATGCCGTTAGTTGTACCCTTGAATACCACACTGTTCTCGTCAGGCAATCATCCATCACCTCTGGCACCTATTTAATCAGCCTGTTTTCAGCGTCCGGATACTGAGGCTCGCTGTCCAAGCCAAAATACTCGCTCATTACCCGCAGCGCGACCTGCGATGCTAAAGCGGGCATTGCTTTCGTATCCCCGAAGGGAACGGAGACATATATGGCAATCTGCGGGTCATCGTACGGCGCGAACCCGCCGAAGGAGGAATGGTCGTTCCTGGTCGGAACCTGCTGAGCCGTACCGGTCTTCCCGGCTACCCTGACAGGGAAACCCCTGAACGTATTGACGCCTGTGCCGTTCTGACCCTCTGTCACCCAAAGCATGCCTTTATATACGGCATCCCATGTGGAATCGGATATGTCTGTCAATGCCGCTTCCATATTGGGCCGTGTTTTTTCGATTAACTGCCCGCCGGCGCCGCGCACGCTGTCGACTAAATGCAGCTGATAGCGCTGCCCCCTAGTGGCCAGGGTAAGGATGTACCTGTTCATATCGGCGGCGGTATAGTTGCTGAAACCCTGCCCGATAGCGGTTTGCACGGTATTGCCGTCATGCCATTCCCTGTCGTACACAGGGGCGTCCGGAAAGAGGCTCTCCTTTAACTCGGGGGAAGGCATCATGGGGGCCTCCTCGCCGATCTCCACGCCGGTTGTTTTATTTAATCCAAATTCTGTAAGATAATGATCCAAATCCGATATGCTGTTCAGTTTGTTACCGGCTTTGTCATTGCCCAGACGGTATATTGCTTCGCAGAAAAAGAAGTTGCATGAAACCCCCAGCGCCCGGGAAACGTTGATCGCGCCGTGGCTGACTGGGGACCAGCATCTCAGATACGGCTGCCCGGCCGCGGTAAAGACCGAACCGTCGAAAATTGTGCTGACGGGGGTAATCGATCCGCATTCCAAAGCCGTTATGGCGGAAATCATTTTTATAGTGGACCCCGGGGCCCTTGGTTCCTTAAACGCCCGGTTATATGAAGGCGACAAAGGGTCTTCAAATGTGCTGATAAAATAGTTGTAATCCAGTTTGTTGACAAATCTGTTAGTGTCGTATGACGGATAACTGACCGCGGCCAGTACGTTCCCGTTTTTTACATCGGACACCACGACGGAACCCGTGCATGGGTCCAGGCCGGTCATTTGAGGCGTTATCTCCCCGTTTTTCAGCTTGTCCAGCACAACGCCCATAACGGATACACGGTTGTTCTCCAAATCGCCGGACAATTGGGCGCCGCCTGAAATTATATTCTGTTCCAGCATAATCCTCAGAATTTCACCGGGCGACGCCTGATCCTCCTGTATAGCGTCGGCAAAAGCCTGGCGTATCTGCTTTCTTATATCGGGGTTTTGCAAATCCGGGCTGTTTATCTTTGACAGCGCGTAATTCTTTAAATGCTCCGAGGGGCTGCCGGCCGGCGCGGACATGACGCTGTCTATATCAATGGAAACGCCCTTGACCAGGGAACTGAAGAATTGTTTGACGGTAATAGGGTTTTTTATGTTGCCCAGCCCCTGCAATTCGTTTATTAACGTATCGCGCAGCATATCTTCCAGGATATTGTACGCGGCAACCTGCAGATCCCTGTCTAAGGTAAGATATATGTTATCTCCGGAAACCGCGGGAATTTCTTTTTCGGGTAAAATACGCAGGAATTTTTTCGAGGAGGTGATTATTTCCGCGAACGCCTTGCCGTTTATGCCGTGCAGCCGGGACTCGTAAACGCTCTCAATGCCGTTTTTGCCTACCTGCACGGAATCTTCATAACCTGTATAACCGATTATCTGCGAGAAGTATTTGCCTTCCGGATAGTTCCGCAGCGACTGCACGTCGGCTGAAAAACCGTTGTACTTGACTGTTTCTTCCTCAATTATAGATAATGTTTCCGGCTTTACGTCGTAAGCGACAGTAATGGGCTCCCAGGCGCTGTATCGTTTCAGATACAGCATATTGCACAGATTCAAAATTTTTCGCGCCTCACTGTCAGGCAGATCCGGATTGACTTTAAATTTTTCCCGCAGTTTTTGAAAAGCCTGTTCCGCGGTTAAATTCATGTCATCCGCGTTATCTTTATCGAACATTCCTTCTTTCCATAGCTTCTGAGTCCATCCGGTACCCGTGAAATCAAATTTGTAAGGCTTTTGTTTTGTAAACGGAAACGTGTCTACAATGGTTTCCCCTTTGCTTTCCATTAATTTGATAAAGTCGTACAGGTTATCCGCGTCGATTTTCACGGTGCTGGCGTCCATTTTAATGCCGTACGCCGATTTATTAATCGCCAGCGGCCTGCCGAGCCTGTCGTATATATTGCCTCTCGACGCGGGCAGCGCGACCTCCTTAGAGTCGGTCACATTGGGCGTATCGCGGTATGACTGACCGGTCACTATCTGAAGGAAGAACAGCCTGGCCAGCAAAACATAAAACAACGCCAAAATAATTACAAACATGATGAGGCATCTGTTGGTAATCACTTTGACAATTCTTTGCAGCACTTCGTGATCCTGCAATATTTCATGGTTCTGCAAATATGAACACCTGCGTAATATTTAGAATAATTTACGATTTTTCTTTTCAAATTCTTCCAGTTTACCGTTAATGCCATACAACAGGCTGTATATCGGTACGGTAAGTATAAGCGTATAAACGGTTCCGGGCAGTATAATCGTCTTAAAAAAATACGGCAAATTCAATTCCGCCCGGAACAGGAAATCGACTACATAGATTATAAACTGATATATAAGTGAACTGGCCGCGACCAGCGACAGCGGCAGGATGAAATTCTCACGGAAGAAATTTCTGAACGGCTTGCCGCAAAAATACCCGATCAGCATGCACATAAGCGCGCACAGCCCAATGTACGAATTAAAATATATGTCTGTCAGCAAGCCCGCGAATAGCCCGAGGATCGCGCCCTCAACATCGCCCCGCAGTATACTGTAGCTGACAATGATTATTAAAGCCGTATTAGGCGTTACTCCAAGGATTTCTATATAGTGAAAGAGGGTCGACTGCAACGAGAAGTTAGCTATTAATATCGCCGTCATAACGCCAATCCGCAGCACATGAGCCTTCCTTTCGCCTCCATGACGCTCCCATGGCGGCGCCATTAAACGCGCGCCGTTTGGACGCTCATTGGGCGGGCGTCAACTGTCTTGTGTGAACTCTTGCGTAATTATTAATATGATGTCCAGGTGAGTGAGTGAAACTGTGGGTTCGATTATAGCGTGTTTCGTCAGGCCGTTTGAATCAAGAACCACCTCATTGACGCGCCCGATAATAATGCCCGGGGGATAGAACGCGGACAGGGGGGATGTAAGGATCTCGTCGCCGGGCAGTATCTGAGCGTCAATATCCACATAATCCATGCGGCATAACCCGTTTCGCATTAAATCGCTGTCGCCTTTTACAAAACCCATATCCCCGGTGCGCGAGCACTGCGCGGCAATAACGGAGCGGTCGTCAATCAATGAGATTACCGTGGAATCATAGAGGTTGCATTCCCTTACTATGCCCATAAGCCCGCCCGGCGCCAACACGGCCATATTGACCTTAATGCCGTCTTTCTGGCCCTTGTTAATCTTGTACGCGTCATACCAGCCGGATGAATCCTTGCCGATAATCTTCGCGCCCACCATTGGGTAGTCCGCATACTGATTGACAATGTCCAGCAGCCTGGAGAGTTTTTCGTTCTCTTTCTGGGCTTCCTGCAGCCTTATGTTCTCTGCCTGCAGCCGATCGTTTTCCGTTTCCAGCTCTTTAACCTTGCTGTGCAGCGCGTTCATCTCAATCAAAAAGCCAATCCGATCCGCCGTCCAGTTCCCCGCCGAAGACAGCGCCCCGTTAATCGGGTTTAATATCATTCCCGCGGCATTGCGCGCGGCGGATGAAACATAAGACGGCTTAAGCGTGAAAACGATGGTGAGTAAACATAAAACCACCATTATTATAATAAATATTTTTTTGTGTTTTGTCAAAAAATCCATTTTTAACCCTTTAATTTTAACGCATCTTTAATGAGCGCTGGGATATAAGCACATTCTTCAGCGTTTGTATATGGGTCAGCACAAGCCCTGTCCCTAGCGCGACGCAGTTCAGCGGTTCGTTGGCTATGCTGACAGGCATGCCCGTCTCGTTTTGTATTAATTTATCCATCCCGCCCAGCATAGCGCCGCCCCCCGTCAGCACAATGCCGCTTTCCATTATATCCGCGGCGAGTTCGGGCGGGGTTTTTTCCAAAGTGGATTTGATGGCGTCGACAATGGCCGTTACCGGTTCGGCTATAGCTTCGCCAATCTGCGCCGCTGTTATCGTGACTGTCTTTGGCAAGCCCGTAATAAGGTCCCTGCCCCGGATGTCCTTTGTGGCGTTTGGGCTGGGGTTATAAACGCACGCTATGGAGATCTTTATCTCTTCGGCCGTTCTGTCGCCGATTGCCAGGCTGAATTCCTTTTTAATGTAGTTTATAATATGTTCATCCAGCGCGTCGCCGGCTACACGCAGGGATTTGCTGGTTACAATGCCCCCAAGCGAGATTACCGCGACTTCCGAGGTCCCGCCCCCGATATCCACCACCATATTGCCTGTGGGCTCCTCAACAGGCAGCCCGGCGCCGATGGATGAAGCCATGGGCTCCTCGATTAAAAAGGCGTCGCGTTCACGGGCGCCGGCGGCGATGGTCGCTTCGATAACCGCGCGTTTTTCCACCTCGGTAACCCCGGACGGAACGCCTACCACAACCCTCGGCCTTGAGAGGAAGAACCTGTGGGGCGACGCTTTCTCTATAAAATACCTCAGCATAGCCTGGGTAGTTTCAAAATCGGCGATTACGCCGTCCCTCATCGGACGTATGGCAACAATGCTGCCGGGCGTACGCCCAATCATCTGCTTTGCTTCGTTGCCTACCGCGAGTATATCTTTCGTGCGCGTATTAATCGCCACGACAGACGGTTCGTTAACGGCAATGCCCTTATTCTTCATAAAAACCAGCGTATTTGCCGTACCCAGATCTATCCCCAAATCTCTTGAAAACATATCGCCCTCCGGTTTTCTTTTGTTTTACCCGAATAATATAGTACACTCTTTACCAATATTTTTCAACATTTTCCCAATGTTATCGGCAGAAAACAAATCAGCTAACGCCGCCGGTACATGCTGAACCCCTTATTTCTTTTTTTCCGTTTATGCCTCACAATTAAAAAAATAACAAAAGCGGCGAGAATTATCGCGCCGCCCGCCCAATAGGGAACCATATCCCTGACAAAAAAATGGGTCTTCGCCAAATTCCAGTAATAATAAAAATCAGAACTTATGGTACGCTTATCAACGCCCGCGGCCGCGACGGCGCTGCCTGTATAGATAACCTGCCCATCCAAAGAGTAAACGACTTTTCCCAGAACTTCCCCCTTTGCAATCGGCGCCTGAAGGACTGCCGCCCCGAGCGGCAGTGACGCCCCGGTCTTATCCAGGAAAGCCTCGTCATAAGTAATCTCGCGTTTTATGCGCGCCGCGTCGGATTTATTAAAAAAATCCCTGAAGCCGCCGCTGCTTAGGACATCGAGCGTATCGGGCTTACCTAACTGCGGCCTGCCTATAACGGCCTGTTCCAATAATTCCCCGGGCTTTTGGACATCTGCAAACGCAAAGTTGGCAAAACCGTAATTCAGCAAGGTTTTGGAATCATTCCACACGCCGGGTTCCGGTGAGTTAAACACAACCGAAATCAGATCAATACCGTTATTTTCAGCTGACGCCGCGACACAGTTGCCCGCTTCGTCTGTAAATCCCGTTTTTATACCGTTCGCGTATGTATAAAAATTCTCGTTGCCGGTCATTATGAGTTTATTATGCGTCTTCCAGCCTTCCGGGGCGTTTGCGCCTTTGCCCTTTTCGTTAAAGGCCTGCTCTTTAACTATTTCCCGCAGCAGCGGGACATCCATAAAGGCGCGTGAAAACAGGGCGATGTCATGCGCGGTGGAATAATGGTTATCGTCATGGAATCCGTGAGGGTTTGTGAAGTGGCTGCCTGTGGCGCCCAATGAAGCGGCTTTCTTATTCATTAAATCCGCGAACAGAACTTCCGCGTCGTCGTAATTCATATCGGAAACGCCTTTTGCTTTTTTCGCCGCATCGTAGGCTATTGCGCAGCCGGCGTCATTGCCGGACATTATCATCAGGCCCCGGAGTAAATTTTCAAACGTGATGGTCTCGCCGGGTATAAGGTACGCTATGCTGGAACCCACCGGCGTTTCGCGCAGTTCGTCGCCCAGGGTTATGACGTCTCCCGGCTTCAGATAATCCATTGCGACCAAGGCTGTAATAATCTTGGTCATACTGGCGGGGTACATGCGTTTGTTTTCGTCTTTCGCGTACAGCGTCTTGCCGGTAGCCTGCTCTATCAAAACGGCGGTTTCGGCGGTCAGGTTCAGGTTTGGCTGCGCGGCAATGGCGGGCGCCGCCGCGGATATAATAACTATAGATAAAATAAAAGCGGGAAACCGTTTGATCATGCGCGTCACTCTTTCAGAAGCTTATTCATCTGTATATCATAATACAAAAATTTTACCGTATTTTCCAGTCCTGTCGAAAAGTTTTTATTTCCGAGTATGCTTAAGGCTATTTTGTCGTCCAGCTGTTTATTAACAGCTTTCATAAATGCGTTTATATATATGCGGCTGTCTTCCACAGCCTTATTGTATAAGTCCATAAATGAAAAATACAAATCTACGGAATCATCCCACGGGTAATGCCATATGCCGCGCTGTTCGTTTAAATAGTCCAGCGGCTTAACATTGCTGTAGTGAATCATCTCCGCGATAGCGTCCGCGCCACGGAAAATCTTGCCCACAGCCTTAACGGCTTTTTTCTTTTTTCCCGTCCTGTCCCGGAACACCCTATATACAAACGCAATATCCTTCATAGCCTTTATGTAATCTTCCGGGTACATGAAAACGCCGTAGCCCGCTTTTACCATATCGGATAAAAATTGTCCGACCAGCGCGCGTTTTTTTGATCCAACGGTAATTTTTTCTGCTATATTTATAGAATAGGGATTTGTATCTTCCAGTTTTTTTGATAAAATACAATCAATGGTAGTTTCCATAAAGTAATGGCGTTTTAGGGATTCCCCAAACAGGCGCCCTTCTTCGTCGGAAAAACCTGTTTTATAATAAATATACGGATGCGCGCATGTGTCCAGCGCGTAATGGCATATAAACCCCGCCGTATACGCGGTTATTTCATGCCTGCCTTCATGGCTCGCGGTCTTTCGGATACGGTTTATGCATTCGGCCAGAAAATTATTTACGCCGTCATGGTGCATCCGCTCGCCCAGTTGATTCATCGGCTTATTGCCCAAGGCGAAGAACAGTATATCCGGCCCTTGGGCGCCCAGGTAAAAAATATCGCTGTGCTGGTTAACACTCGTGTAAACGTCGCTGCCGCTCAGCGCTTCCGCGCACGCTTTGGAAAACAGGTAATGCGAGATAATAGCCGGCATACTTTCCTCCTCTTTTCATGTCGTTAAGTGTATAATAATTGTAACGGATTTATGATTGCTTATCTATATTATTACAAAAACCCATATAAATGTTTTTTTATAATAACAGTATACTCACGGGGTTAACCGAAAGGATTCAACAATGGACAATAGCGCGTTAAAGACCTCTTCGCGTCCGAGGGGACGCTTCTTTTTGACTAAAGGCGACGCGGCCCGGCTGGCTGTAAGCGCCATCGGTTTCTTTATCGGCCGGATGGTTTTATTTGATACCATAAACCCGGCGGCCATAGGTTTTTTAGCCTCATTTGCCGGAACGGGCTTCAGTTTTTATTTGACCGCCCTTTTCCTGACGCTGGGGATTGTGAACAATGTGGCAAATAAGATACGCGGCGTCTATCTGATTCGGTATTTGGTCTGCATATGCCTGCTATGCGTATTAAACATCGCGGCCGAGCAAGTACTGACGCGGAAGAAGAATCTGCGCGTCACGGTGTTCGCTCAGGGCACAGCCGGCGCCTTATGCATGCTGATCGGCGGCCTGTCCATTGTCTGGCTTAACGGCTCTGCCGTAACGAAACTGAATTTATTCCTTATAATATTCCTCGAATCCATTTTGGCCTTTTTCTCCGTATTTGTACTGAGCAAGGCATCGGCGGCGCTGATTGCGCCCAAACGAAAATCCGTGCTCAGCAATGAGGAAATAATCAGCTTTGCGATACTGTTCGGCTGTATTATCGCCGGGGCTTCGGATATCCACGTCGGCCCGGTGTCGTTAAGGTATATCCTGTGCTTTTACTTTATTATGCTTACAGCGTATCAGGGAGACGGCGCGGCTGCCGCCGCCGCGGGCATGCTTACGGGGCTGCTGCTTTTGCTGTCCGGCGCGGGGCGCTGGAACGCTTCCATGGCCGTTGTGCTGTCTTTGGCGGGGTTATCGGGCGGCTTATTTAAAAGCCGCGGAAAGCCTTATGTAATCGCCGCGTTTGCCCTCGGGGGCGGCGCCGCGTTTTACTTCCTGGAACCGGGCTTGCTGAACCTGGAAGTTTTATACTCCATGAGTTTCGCGGGTTTGCTGTTTCTGATCACGCCGTGGAAATTTAACTTCCACATAACCGCGCAGCTTAACCCGGTTATTGACAATCCGCAGGAGTATATCTCCGGCATACGCAGCATGGCTGTGGAGCAAATGGGGGCGTATTCCGAAGCCTTCGCGAGGCTCAGCCATAAATTCGGCGAAATGGCCGCGGCGCAGGAGCGCCTGGATAAGCGCGACGTTGTAAAAATAGCCGACAGCGTCGCGTCCGAGGTGTGCAAATCCTGCAAAAAACAACAGGCCTGCTGGGAAGACAATTTTTACGCCACATATCAATATGTATTCGGGCTGTTGGATCAATGCGAAAAAAAAGGCGCCGCCTCGGCGGATGAAGCCGCGGAAGAATTCAAATCGCAGTGCGTCGATCCGGATCACTTTATAAGTATAGTCAATTCCTCCTTTGATTTATACAAATCAAACCTGGCGTGGAAAAATTCTCTTATCGCGGGCCGGGAAATGATCAGCCAGCAGCTTTCCGGGGTTTCCGAAGTCATAAAAAACCTTGCCGGCGATATGGACAGCTTCCTTCAATTTAAAGACGATTTGGCTGAAAAAATTATTCAAGCGCTGGTTAAGGGCAATATAGACGCGCAGCGCGTTACAGTGACCGAGGATAAAGCCGGGCGCTTGACGGTGAACATAAAGCATCAGTTTCATTACGATAAAAAGCAGTGGAACCGAACCGTAATACATATGCTCAACAGCGTATTAAAACGCAGGATGCAAACGGGCGAGGATGAGAGGGAGCAGGTTTACAACACCAGGTTTATTGAGGAAAAGACGTATAATGTTACCTGCGGCGCCTCGGGGGTAAGCAAGGGGCATACGGGTGAATCGGGCGACAGTCATTCGTTTATGGATCTGCAAAGCGGCCATATGCTGCTCATCGTATCAGACGGCATGGGTTCGGGGAAGCGCGCGCGCGACGAGAGCTCCGCCGCTGTGGATTTGCTGGAAAACTTTTTGGCGTCGGGGTTTGAAAAACTTATTGCGGTTAAAATTATCAATTCCGTGCTTACGGTCAGCAATAGGGATGAAAACTTTGCTACGCTGGATATATGCACAATCAATTTATACACCGGCGACGCCGAGTTTGTCAAGCTTGGGGCCGCGCCCGCGTTCCTGCTTCACGAGGGCAAGGTTTCCGTAATCGCTTCCTCGACTTTGCCCATAGGCATGCTGAAATATGTCGATATGGAAGTCACACGGAAAAAGCTGAGCCACGGCGATATCCTTGTAATGGTTACGGACGGCGTTGTGGACGCTTCGGACAAGGCCGACAAAGAGGATTGGATCGCGGGGGCGCTGAGCGAATGCCAATACGCAAACCCTCAGGATATAGCGGATTACCTGCTGTTTGAGGCGCAGCGCCTGTCCGGCGGGGAAATAAACGACGATATGACCGTGCTGGCAGCCCGGGTATGGGAAAAATAAACGCTGCTGCTATGTCAAGGTATAAAAATAAAAAAAAACGTTAAAACTCCTAGTAGATCCTGGAAAATGGATTACGATGGAGGCGGCTTATGACGGAGCAAAATAAGGTTGTACTTATAAGCGGGGATAATTCGAAATTTTTTGATCAGGCGATATTCATTGTAAAAAAGAATATACCCGAGAATAAAATACCGGTTGATTTCGTGGCTGAGGCTGAAAGGATTATCAGCATGCATTTGGCGAAAAAACGCCGCGGCCATGACACATATATTCACTTTGCCCCGGAATTTGAACTGGATATGGTAAAGGAAGAACTGGCTAGGAAAAGACGCGGTTTTAAGATCCATATGACGCTGCATTTTTTGCTGCTGAGCATGTGCATTACGCTGGCTTACTTGCTGGCTATGAGGTTATGAAAAAGGCCGGCGAAAACAACCTATGGTTTTCGCCGGCTTTTTATGTATTTTGGATGTCGATCTTAACCCTGCAATTTTTTATGCTGTGCTTCAAGATTGTTATAACACTTACTTGGGATCTTCGATATAATACAAATTCATAACATTATCGCTTACAGTTTCAGTAACAGTCAGTGTTTTTGATGATCTTTTCGGAACTAAAGAGTATCCATACAAGAGAAAATCTGTAGGATTGAGTGTTTCTCCGACTTTATGGCTTTCTGTTTCTGTTTTTAATGGTACATATCCAATAGATGAAGATATATACTTATAGTAATTTATAGTTACATTTACATATATAGGATCTGCAGGCTCTGGGGTCCA
>JGI20166J26741_11631252_pt1 | contig 11410 bp, 7 predicted proteins | sample TergutCu122P5_FD_26741 | JGI IMG/M metagenome (IMG submission 26741) | reverse complement strand
TGTGTTGGTGTGTAGTGCATTGTGATAGTGTGAGTGTGTTGGTGTGTAGTGCATTGTGATAGTGTGAGTGTGTTGGTGTGTAGTGCATTGTGATAGTGTGTGTTGCGTGATAGTGTGAGTGTGTTGGTGTGTAGTGTATTGTGCAGTGTGAGTGTGTTGGTGTGTTGTGTGTTGTGGTAGTGTGAGTGTGTTGACGTGTAGTTTATTGTGATAATGTGAGTGTGTTGGTTTATAGTGTATTGTGGTAGCGTTAGTGTGATGGTGTGTAGTGTATTGTGATGGTGTGAGTGTGTTGGTGTGTAGTGTATTGTGATGGTGTGAGTGTGTTGGTGTGTAGTGTATTATGATAGTATCAATGCGTTTGTTGTTTTGTTTGTTAACATCCGACAAACAAAACGATAGCGAGTACACTCCCTTAAAAGATACCAAATTTAATCAACATTTGATAAATAGTTTTTTAAAGCGACAGATACGGACAATTTTACAGATGAACATAATGCGCGTAATTGACGTGTTCGTGAGCCAACTCCATGGATCTGATTCATTCTTGGGGAGACGACAGTTGCTTAGGTGGCCAAGAAATTCATTACGTTCTGTACAACCGGAAGGTTTGTTTCTGTGTTCATAACCCAGCTTCTGGCCCATATCCTGAACCAGATCAATCCAGTCCATAGCCCCACACCCTTACTAACTCCACACAGCAGAGTTATTGTTCAGAAGCTGATGGTTCCTCAGCTGGTCAAGAAATTTCCCGAATATTATGGAACCCGAAGGTTCATTACCGTGTTCACAAGAGCCCGGCACTTGTCCCTACCTGAGCCATATCAATCCAGTCCACGCCTTTCCAGCCGAGTTCTTGAAGATCCGTTCTAATATTATTCTCCCATCCACGTGTAGATCTTCTAAGTTTTCTCTTTCCCCTTTGGTTTCCGCACCGAAACCGTGTATATACCTCTCCGGCCCCCTACACGTGCTACATAACCCGCCCATCTCATTCTTCATTTGATCGCCCGAATAATATTTGATGAAGAATACAGATAATGAAACTGCTTGTTAAGCAATTGCTTGTTACCTTGTAGGTTAAAATCTTGTTCTTAGCACCACGTTTTCGAAGCCGTCAGTCTTTGTTCCTCCCTCAGTGTGAGTGACCAAGTTTCACACCCATGCAGAACAACAGATAAATTTGTGGTTCTGTACATATGAATTTTTGTTTTTGGATGGCGAACTGGAAGAAAACATATTGTGTCCTGAATGGTGGCAGACATCCCCGAACTCAATCTGCTTCCAGTTTCTTCACGACTTCTGTTCTGTTCTATTGGTTGTCTTGTCTTCCCAAATATCTGAACTCTACGACATTTTACCTGTCTGCACATTTTGATTATGCATTGCATTCTGTTCACCAGATATCAGCATTCACTCAGTTGCGATTGAAAATGCTTCCGTGTTTGTAATCCCACACTCATTTCCTATAAATTGAATTTTTAACACTACCCTGTCATTTACGCTTGGTTCTACAGAGTGGCTGTTTTCTGCCACCGAATTCTTGCTTCCAACGCGGTAACATTGATGACGGCTTAATCCCCGATATTTGTCTGCAACAGTCAATTTCTGACTACGAAACGCACGCTTACAGATTACAGGCTACAGCCTGGCGCCTACAAAATATAGCATTGTATCAGATTGTCGCTCGAAGTTGTCAGTTTGTGCTTTATAAACGGGTCCTGGAATGACGCAATTCGGAAGAGAATGTATTTGAGAGAATCGATAAATTTGTCTGCTGTTTTGCATACTTGATATCTGTAATTTTTTGCCAAGAGTAAAACGCAAATTGCAGTACGTTTAAAAAAGTTTCATGAAAGGACGGCGCTTTGGGAAGAGAAATGTTAAGTCTCAAGCAGGTAGTTATGCTGTTCTGGGGGAGCACACATCGTAGATGGCAGGTCTAAGAAATGGGAACACGTAATTTGAGGGAGCAAGCGTATTCAAACGGCGTGACTTGAAAACAGCTTGAGTTGAGATAATATTAAAATGTATCTAAACGAAATGTGTATCAAGAGTATGGGTTTTACGGGTCGGTTTGTCTTACTGTTATCAAGCCTGTGATTTGTTTTTGCCAGACCTAAAGTTCAGGTAGCAGAAACAAATATATCTCTGAACACTGACGGTCTTTGTGTTCAGCAGTTCAAGGAAACTCTTCCCAGTTTTAATTATTCTTGTCCTTTGGTTGTAACAAGCCTATTTTCTTCAGTTTTACGTAAACTTGGGATTGTAGGAGCTTCGTCATTTATTCTGCACGTAAAGTAGTAATAGACTGATTAGCTCAAGGAGGGTGGGAAAGGCTGGGTACGTAGAACGCACGTTAATAGAAATGCACGCAAAGTATTGGTCGGAAAAAACTGAGAACCATAAGAGAGCATAGATGGAAGAATAGTATTAGAATGGGTAGGTGGATGTGTATTGGATTTATCTGGTGAGGATGGGTCTAGTAATCTGATCGCGTACATATATGTAAGGTAGGGTTTCATAAAAGGAGAGTAATTTGGCTAGCTGAGAAACTACTAGCTTCTCAGGCAGAGCTCCACTCCCATGAAGTTAGCGCTTCTTTAATGGCGTGTACAGACCAACTCGGCTTCATGAGGCCCATTTTTCACGGTTTATAAGTCTGATTATAGACATTTTTCGGATGCCTTTGACGGGCGCCTGGCTCTAAAGGCAGCTGCGGGTCCACTGCATCGTTCTCAGCCTTGCTCAAGCGGCAACTTCTCCGACAACTTTGATGGGCGTGTAGTCTAAACAAGGCTGCAGGCGCTACAGTCGTGCAGAGTAAACTGACGTTTAGTACTGAGAGTACGTATTACAGGAAAAAGTGGAGGTTGCAGCGAGTTTTGCCATCCCTTCTTAAGGATTTGGTAGTCACTCATGTATTAAAGAAACTCCATATAAATCGAAAGAGAAGGTCCACAGAGGCTGTTACTTCTCCCTCTCCTGAAACACGTGAATGTAACTGCACTCGGTTCTTACCATGCGTGTTACGCACCCTACCCATCTAATTCCCATCATACACTTTTCTAAATCCTCATCGCTTCCCGACTAATAGTTTTACCTGCAATAAAGGAGGTGCAAGAATTCTCTCTCTCTCTCTCTCTCTCTCTGTCTCACACAAACACACACACACACACACACACACACTGTCTCTCTCTCTCTCTCTCTAGCGTCGTTACTGGCGAAAGTATGTGGCCAGCTTCACGCTCCGGCCCTCGGTACCAATTGCATGTGTGGCTGTATGAGCCAGCGTGCCTACGTGGAAACTGAACCAGGATAGTCTTGTAAAGTCACTCCTGATCCCTACTCCTCAGGACACTGTCACTGTGATCCTAATGAGGAATAGGATCGAGTTTGGCAGTACGGTAGCACAGTTCAGCACCGGCATGCTTACATTTGCACGACCGGTCCTGTTTGTGTGTGATTACACCAAGGTCTTTTCTTGTGCCCTCGTTGCGTCCCTGAAGAGCGAACGTTAATCAAAACTACGTACATAAAAATATTTCTATAGAAATAAGCGGTTAGCCTAATAGAACGCAGCCAGCCAGAGGGCGTTAAATCGAAATTGAGAGGGTGTAAATTAAGAGGCGTGTAAAGGCGTACAACAAGGCGTACGTGCATGTCAGCTGTGCAGTTTCGAGCACGCCGAAGTGTACGGCCTGTGTCACTAAGGTCACTGTGAAATGTCGGAATGCCTAACAGCGCTGTGCTGATCAGAATGCAGTATTTATGTTTCTTCTGGTGCCTTTGACAGACGACTGAATGACGGCGATTTCGCCCTGCAGTATTCCACAATTACTGTAGGACTGCTTCAGTTTTGAAACGTCGGTGTCACGAGTGGCAGCCGTCGTACGGAGGTACTATCGTAAGTGCGAAGTAGTGTCCGCAATATAGAGGTGGAGGTACTCTGAAAATGTCAGCACTTGCGTTCTGGGAACTGGCTGTTTTGTGTTCTGACTGCTGTGGCGTCATTCACGTAGGGTCGAGTTTTGTCTTGCGCTGTAACACGCAGCTTTGCTTTCAATTCACAGAAGAGATAAGTCAGTTTCAGGCCAGTCGTTCTTAGAATTTTATTTATACAGGTCGTTGTGGGACTGGTCCCCATTTTAATGCAAACTAATAAAGCCCCCAACCTTCTTCGGCGTATTTTATACAGCAAGTATTGCCTACCCTATTTCCCACCTCATGAGATGCTACATGTAACAAGTCGCACCTTGTAATTAGAAACGTATATATTTTTTTTCCGGATTTAGTGGCCCAATCGCCGGTACCAGGAGCCGCGCGGTCTAAGGCATAGGTCTGCGGCCGCTCGCCTGCCGAGATTTGGGTTCGAATCCCACCGGGGACATGGATGTCTGTCTGTTGTGAGTGTTGTGTGTGTTGCCAGGTAGAGGTCTCTGCGACCAGCTGATCACTCGTCCAGAGGAGTCCTACCGACTATAGTGCGTCGTTATGTGTGATCTAGAAACCTCGTGAATTAGGAGGTCTTGGCCCACTGGGCGGCTGTTATGCCAAAAACAAAACAAAAAAGTCCTAATTATATCCCGTTTTAAAGGGATTTTTTTTTTAACTTTTGGGGGGGGGGGGGGAGAGGATGCGTCTTACGAGGCGGAAAATGTGGTATTTATTATACCAGTGTTATGAATATGTTATGTATATTTACATTCCTCTATTTTATATGCACATATACGCGTACGTACATACATACATACATACATACACACATGTTGTTTAGTTTAGTGGCGCTGCATAGTGATTGTTTTGTGAACTCAGATGTTACTAGAGAAAAAACCAGCGGTGGATGTAGAGATATGTCGTGCGCTGGAAAATCTGATGTGATCACCCAGCAACCGCTGGAGTGACGGACAGAACGACAGATACAAACGGATAACGATGGACGAAGGACTTCATATAAACGCGGATTGAGTCATGTGATGCGATGTCATTTGACCGTGTGCACTTAATAACTTGTCAGTGAATAGGGGAATTGTATTGCACTTCATATTAACCCACCCGAACTTTGTCCTCTTACTGGCGAACTCTCGAATTTGGAGCCACTTAATTGTCTTATAATACAGAGTTTTAGTGGCCATTTATTATCGAAAAAATATGCAACTTGCTTTGAAGTGCTTATTTTTATAGAATATGAAATATTAACATGGCCGCCGCACCTGAGAAGGGAACTATTTTTTAGAGCCGCAAGATTGGATGGCGCTCTCCACCACTTTACCCTCCTTGACAAGTTCAGTCGGCTTTAGATTGCAAGAGCAGCGCCTCTTAAATGGCCCGCCCGTTCACCGGACTTAACGCAGTTAGATTTATGACTGTAGGATATTATCAAAGAACGTGCCAATGGCAGCAGATCAACGGACGTGCAGGAAAAGCAAGCGAGGATTTGCGGTGCGATGGTATTACTACCGGCATAGATGTGATACAACGGTCTGGAGGAAGCGCGGAAAGGGTTGCAGACATGTACCAACGATGCTGGAGCACAGCTGGAGAATGTTTGAAGCAGTGTGTTTGTGTCTTGTATTTAAATCGAATTTAAATAAAGCCATGTGCGTGTCAGCATTTTTAAGCACCTCGTATAATACAGAGTGTAAGGGCGTGACTCATGCGAGTCGTGGAAAAAGAGCGCCGTCTTCTTTTATTAAACATGTATAAATTGTGTCTATCAAGCTTTTGATACTTCGGGGGTTTTGTGGGTGATTATCGTTTCGATATAGCTCTTCATCTCCATTTTCAGGGAAGAAATCAGCCGGACTGCTACTGGGATGAGTTATACGTAGGAACGGCGCTTGTTTCTCTACTTGACTTCCCCATATCTGGCTAAAGAGAGGAATGAAGACAGCCGGTATTTTCGAAACATCGCTAACCATCTACCGGTTTCACAGCCAAGAATATCACAGTGCACATTTTAGCCGTGTGAAAACCTCAGACCGCGTGCTGTCAGTAGCAGTGTAAGCCACGAAGCGATATTTGTGGTCTTGTCGACAGAACACGATCGTATACGAAAATCTCATTAAAGTGAAAAAAGAAGAGAATTCCGGAGTTGATAAAAATCTATAATTGAGGTTAATAAAAAATCTATAATGGCGAGATTCTAGATTCAGTGAATTCAAACGTACGTTTTGCTGGTTTATGACGCCATGTAGCATAAACTTGCTGTGATTGGTGTCGCTCCCTCTGCTGCACCGAAGGTGGAGGCGGTGTAGCTCCGAAACGTGGATATATTGGTACAGATCACACAGCGTCACATCCCGGATGCCAGTAATCTTAACGATGAAATTGGATATGTCATATACAGGGGTGTTGATAAGTCCTTAGCCCGACCAGGAAGGAAACAAGCTACAGTGACAGAAGATTAAACGAAATATTCTCACCATCAAACAAATACATCGGAAAGTAGGTCGGGCTAAGGACTTATCAGCACCCCGGTAACAGTATTGACTGTTCTGGTTTATGTGAATTTTTATAAAACATTCTTTAAAATTGCTGCCTGTTGAAGAAATCTTATCTTATGGTACCTTTTTTGTGTGTTTTGTGAAACTGCACCAAGCAAATGCCAGCTGTTACATTAAATAATCTAGACTTTTTCAAATTACGAACTTAATGCACAATTCCTTTATTCTTCAACAATATGTACGTTACATTACGATCCTCGACATGTTTCGAGCAACACCCTACTCATCCTCAGGAGGACAAATTGTATTACTACAGCCTCTGGTATCGTCACTCTCTGTAAACAGCCGTACAGTATGCAGATTGAGAGCGGACTGCAGTCCGCTCTCAACCTGCATACTGTACGGCTGTTCACAGAGAGTGACGATACCAGAGGCTGTAGTAATAAAATTTGTCCTCCTGAGGATGAGCAGCGTGCTACTCGGAACATGTCGAGGATCGTAATGTAAAGTACATATTGTTAAGAATAAAGGAATTGTGCATTAAGTTGGTAATTTGAAAAAGTCTATACTATGATGCACGGTCAAAAAAACATCAAATTAAATAATCTAGTTAAAGAGCTTGTGAGAACGAAGTGGACAGACACCGCCATAATTTCGTCCAAGAGTGCAGGTGTCACTAGCCTGTCGATTGCATATGTTGGCAGCAGCTGTTCTAACAAAATCAACAAATTCTTAATCTAATTACTCGTCGTTATGGCAACCTGAGATGGCTGGAATTCCAGTGGCGCGCGGTCCTCTCTTTTTCAGAAAGTATTCCTTCCCTTCCTTTCTCGTCTCTTTTATTCACACGTCTGTCTCTTCTGGCGAGCCATAAAATGCGGCACTGTAGCATTGCTTATAATTTATATTGCTTTTTGTCTCCCAGGCACTGTGTGCTTCTTACAATGAAGTGCCTCTTGAAAATTCAATCCAGTACTGCGCTTTATGTGAGTGCTGCTTAAGTGATAGAGTGAAGAGGCACAGAGAAGTAAAGTTCTTACGATGATCAGTAGGGAATCGTGTTATGGAAATGATGTGAGCTTCGAGGTTCAGCTCTACGCATTCTTAGACGTCAGCAGTAGAGGTAATAAGCAGTTCTTCAGGCCACGCCTGTTTTGGGCCCGGTCAGAATACCCCAGGTAACCACTGGGTAAGATATGGGGCGGATCCTAGGGCCAATTTGGACGCTATGTGGAACAGAATAATTTCTGGCCCTACTGGGAATGGAACCCCGATTCGCCTGGCATCTAGGGAGCAAATAAGTAAAGTATACAGCAATAATGTAACATGTATTTTGGATTACAGACACGGACTCATTTGTCTCTGTTCCGAAACGTTCAGACCGACGCTGGCGTCTATCCAGCCACCCTCTCGAAGGGTGCTGTTATTCCTTCCTCGGTGATAAGGTGGCCTGGCGTGACGCTGACCACTAATCTCTAGCGCCAAATTTAAGAAGGTGTGGAGTTAAACCTACATTCCCCACATGACTTCATATCGTGCTTCTTGATTACCCAGTCAATGACGTTGGAGTTTAAATTCCAACTATTTTGCCCAAAATGGAAATGCGTTCAGTCCCACACGGTGTACCGAGGCCGGCAGTATGTGACGAATTAAAGGTCCGTGCATTGCACCAAGCAGGTCATTGAAGGGTTAAGCATGGGAACTTGTACATTTGCGTCTGAATTTAAGACAGAAGGCAAGAGACTTGCTGATCTATCGATCTATCGGGAACTGCAGGCTGTAACAGGGCTGTGACGTTGCGTTTAGGGAAGCGTCTCCGTCCTTTACTAAATGCAGAGAGATGGAATTGAGGTGTTGTGTTGCTGCCTTCACCATCGGCGTGTCAAAACAGTTAAAGCAAAATCAAGCAGCACAATAATAATCAGTACCTTAAGCAGTAGAACCAGAACTAGAGCAAAGGATACAGAATTGCTTCCTCTCCGGGGGTGGGGTGGGGACTTCATACATCAGCTCAGAGACTGTCCAAGCTGACCAGGTGTATTAGAGGTTATTAAACAAATTTTGGGATTCCACCTCTTCCTTGTACACCTTTTCGATTTCTTTATTTCAGAATCACCCTATAGTTCGACACTGTACAGCCTGCAGTGTTCACCACATCGGTAGATTGACGATAAATACAAACACTGTACATTCGACGCAGTTTAACTACCGTGAATTTATAACATAAACTACGGGTGCCCTATCAGGGTCTGCTTTCTGGAGTCATGGTCGTATTGGCAGCTGAAAATGTTATTCTTATGCTTTATGTTGGTTGCTGTGGTTCTTTTGGTTAAGGTTGGTTACAGTGATTAGGGTTGGTTACTGTAATCGGGTCTGGAAAAAGCCGCAGAATTGAAAGTTAATGTAAAAAAACACGTTATTTTGACTTCTACAGTAAGTAGTTTGTGTGACGGAAACTTGTGAGATGCAATGACCACAGATTTTCTCGTCGCATTCCGGTTGTTGCCGGCACTGTGGGTCGGTGTCTACTCTCCCTGTCCCACTTGCATATCCTTCTGTATTGTGTAATTACAACACGGTTCTTGTCCAGTGTGGGCACGCGTGTTTTTACAAACGGGCTGCCCATGTACGCTTACTGTTTTGCTTCTGTTGTGTTAAGGGGAACACAAAGTCCAGGCTTTCCCCACACCAAATCGACGAGTGGTCCGAATTACCGGTTGTAGTACCGGCAGGAAAGCTCAATGGTATTTAGAGATTGCTTTGGTCTTCCGCCTGTTCTCATTATATAAACTGGAAGTGGGGTGAATAAATAAATGAATAGTATTTGGGTTCGAGCCCTTCCGGGCCCGAGGTACCTAGGCCTTAAAACGGGCCCTTTTTGCCCCATAATCTGACACTTGGTTAAAGGAGCTCTGTTCCTTTACTAAAGTTCCAGATGGTCCCTATACTTTGGTTCATAATATCCGCAGGGTCCAAACAGAAGGAATCCAGATGTGCATGTGTGAGTGAAGCTAAGGCCTCACACTCACACAAAATGTGGACTGACGTTTCCTCCTCTCTACCAGACACACCTCCTACAAGTAGGGTTATTACTCAGCCGCATTACATATAGATGTCTTCTCAGGTTGTTGTGTCTTGTAAGAAGACCAGTAGCGACTCTGGATTGTGTCCTATTAAAGGACAGTAATTGGGCCTTTGTAGCCAGATTAGGGCCCGAAATCAATTCTAAGGCCTGTCTCTGAGTACCACTAGGACCACTGGAAGTGGGGTGAAGCGAAGGTGACCTTATGAGGATCTAGTGAAATGGGAGATGGAAAAGTGAGCAGAGTGTGAAAAATATATTTTGTGGATCTAGAAGTACGTAACAATACCCGGCGGTGTCCAGGTACAAGAAGACGAGAAAACGAGAGGGAAATCGACGAGCCAGAGAATATTTGCAGTGGGCTAAATTGAAGAAATGTTTATATCAGAATCTCCATGTAAGAGGCCAGTAACCGACATGTGTGCGCAGTTCCAATGACATATCATACTCGGTAAATTTCGAAGAAGAAGAGCCGTTGTAACGTTCCAGTTTGATGCACAGAATACAAGGAGCAAAGTGGCTTTACAGAGCTCTTAGACTCTCAAGGTGGGTGGAAAACCTGGGGAAATGTGAAGTATCATTTAATTAGGTCCATTAATTATAGTCTTTTGGGAACAGGAGACGTATTGCCGTCTTCTGAAGTATGTACTGAAACAGCTATGTGCAGTCCACCCCACAATCTCCAGGTCTACCAATATATACTGGAAAACGCATTTTGCCTAGCGTGTTGATAATTCGTCTTACGTGTATTTTTGGCATTAGTCATTATGACGTCGTATAGCTCTGGAAATAGCCCCACTGAAAGGGGGTGTGGAAATAAATAATATCTACTTTACCGACTTCTAAAGTATCTGTGTAATAAATGTGTCTGTGTGTGTGTCCGTCTGTCTGTAAAGACAGTAGCGTGAAATGTTGGCAGCAGTTTTAGAGTGATTACGTGGTATGCCATGTCAAGTATAATAACAAGAGGTCGAAGGTAATGGAGTTTATATACCATGGAATTATGGGTTAAAAGAAGTTAAACAGAATATGTTAAGAAGCACCCCATTTGAAATATCTCCCCCTAGCAAACACGATAAGGCATACCACAATGCATTATGTTTTCCGTTATGGAATAAAAGCATAGAGAACGATGAAATCCAGCTGGACCGTGTTTAAGTTTGCTGGCTCTAAAAAAAAATCTGTTACAAGAGGTGGAATTTTAAGGTAAGGGATTGCAAGGGGGAAAAAGAGAGAATGCAACGAAAGGAAAAATAGATCTGTGCCTTTTTTGAATGGCCTCAATTTATCACACATCAAGTTATCTAATTATGGCCCGTATTTTAGAGACTTCGCCGTCTCAAAGATAATGATGTAACTTGGTTGACTCTTTCATGGGAGAAATGAGGAAACGAGGCAGCAAAAGGAAAAGGATGAACGAATGGAAGAGGAGACGTGGAGGAAGAGAGCGAAGTAAATTATTCCCGTTAAAAAATCTGACGCGCATTGCGGCATATTGGCATATTGATGACGAAACATGTCGCATTGATGTTTGTACTGTTATATATGTACAAGATATTGTGCATTTAGTTGGTTGTAATAAACGAATGAACACTATCTTACTGTCTATTGGCACACTAGCCCTCATACTTCCTTATTTGTGCTCTTATTCAGTGTATTGTTCATTGTAGAGGTCTGTTGCACAATGTGAACTGTGTATCTAGATATCGGTCTCTTTTACAGTGTGAACTGTGTAACTAGATATTGCCTCTTGTACAGTGTGAACTGTGTAACTAGATATCTGTCTGTTGTACAGTGTGAACTGTTTAACTAGATATCGGTCTGTTGTGCAGTGTGAACTGTGTAACTAGATAACGGTCTGTTGTGCAGTGTGAACTGTGTA
>JGI20166J26741_11631141_pt1 | contig 11410 bp, 9 predicted proteins | sample TergutCu122P5_FD_26741 | JGI IMG/M metagenome (IMG submission 26741) | reverse complement strand
CATGTAGCACACATGGAAAGGCAAAATTTGAATAAAAGAAACATGTGTTGTGTTCGACTGAATAAGTGTATTTTATTTAGTAAATAATCTGCTGGTGCCCGGCGACCCGGGCAGGCTAGGCACACGAATATCAGCAGTCAATGCGGAAACCTCGGGCAGAAATAATCTTGCAGTGCGATACAACAGTGAGTACCCATTGACCTTGAAGTGAAGTCTATATGCGGCAAACACACGACATGGAACTCTTGCTGTTACGGTTTGTGACGTCCCTTGGATACCGAACTGCTTAATACCAACCTAGTTCACCATATGGGAAAACAAAAGGAAGTGCAGTGGATATTAGGCCGGGTGCGTATCTAACCCCACCTCGCTGGTGCAAAATAATGTCTCGTTCGGCTCGTATATTATCGTCAAGTAAGATGGCGGCCATCTCGTTACACGTTGTTGTTGTTTTCGCAAATCGACTACCGGGGCTTCGTGATTTGCCAATAGACTGTTGAGAACTTCTTGATTTCTTGTAAATTCACCAGCTCGCAGGAATATTTCGACAAATGAGTTCACCTGACTTAACGGCACGCAGGATTGTTACCACGATCTCCCTATTCAAGCCATCCATAATCCAACATCGCAGATTTACTCGTGCTTCCATATCACTACCGAAAACTTACAAATGGGCAGAACTCGGTGTTCTTGTTACAATAGGTAGCAGTGTACCAATGCGATGATATACCATTCCTTGGACACGGAACATTGACACATTTTCTCGGGGGTTTTTCAATTGCTCGCCAATCCTGGCATTTTTCGCAAGCAATGCACGATGGACGTAAATGCAATAATGCTGTTATAGGACCCGACTTTGACTAAAAACAATGGGTCTTTAAACACTGTTTGAATTCTTGAGGAGGATCATGTAACGTTGCAAGCACAAATTTTCAGCTACGAGAGCAACCATCTGCTATTTTATCTTCCCATTTAACAGCTTGACAAAACTGGCATATTCCTTCCATTGCAGGTAGTTTATTACGATGGACTTGTTATCAAAAGACTTCGAGCTCGCCAGTCGCTGTCCACACAAATTGCAGTGCACGCCGCTTTCTTGATGCTCTTTGGTGTGTTGCGTTAATTACTTGATCTAGGATGCTTTCTTCCATTGTCATTTTAGCTCTTTGCTCTGCGAGACACCGACCGTTTTGCTCTCGAATTATCCACGCTTCTGCTGTGTTAAACTCTCGAAGGGTCAGAACTTCAGCGTAGCTCCGCGTTGAAGCGAGAGGTAACATTCTCTTTATTAGTTTTCTTCTTGTATGATCTGCTTCGGTTTCTTCATCAGGTGTTAGATACTTTCCTTTAGTATCAGCAAAAGTTCTCGCTTTCTTGCGCCTTGAAATTGTTAAGCTCTTTGTACCTCGTGCCCCATACACAGGAATCAGAACGTTTTTTATAGTTGCCCTTTCAGGGCATGGAATATTACAGTTTTATCACGTTGAAATAATATCACATTGGTATTCAATTATAATGGAATCGGAACATTTGTTAAAGTTGTTGCGGTTGTATTGCAATCAGATAATTAATTATAGTGGCTCTTGCAGGGCATGGAAACTTAAAGTACTGTAACATTGAAATGTTGTGCTGTTGTTCATACGTGATTCCATCGACAGATCCAATAGCGTAACAGCATAAGACGGCAGTATATTCACATTCAAATTTTGTGGTTGAAATTAAACTGTCACATGGATCTGTGTATTTGCTATTCCTGCCATATTATGGTGGTGAATGAATCCCCCATCTTTTCATATTTGATGTTTTTGCATCTCCTGCTAGTTGGTGGCGATCCATGAACCTGCAATGTGGGAGAGTGACCGGACTGACATTCCTAAGTATATGTAAGATGATGTAAGTAAAGTAAAGGTCTCCCGCGACAGGCCGAGATGGCCCCAGGAGTTCCGGGTAGGTTAAGCCCCTGGATTTTTTGACGTTTCGGCACTACAAGGGTGGTAGGTTGTCAGCCAAAAACACCGGCCACCTTTACCCCAGGAGAAATCCCTGGTATTCACTTTCAGAGGCTGAGTCGACCTCAAGACACATGGTTCTGTCGGGGGTACCACGGAAAAAATCCCCAGTGACACCACCGGGAATCGATCTCGGGACCTCCCGACTAGCAGCGCAGTGCCTTATGTAAGATGACGTATTTGGTAAAAAATACAACGGGATGGCTTATACGAATAAAGCTATTAATAATTCTGATCTTCAGTTTTAATCATTGATACATATATTTGAGCTGTACACATTTATTCCAATATTGTACTAACAAGTAAATGTAAACATAAAATATTTCTGATGTCGTTACATTCTTATACAAAGCGACATATATTTATAGCTCGATGTGAGCCGCAACATGTTGGAGATGTTGTGATGCAAAATAGCAAGATGCATATAACCAAATTAAGTGAATGTATTTGGATTGTAACAAACAGCGACAAAATACACGGACAGTGCAAAATATTAATTGCTCTTAGCAGTGCGAGATAGATACGGCTCCGACATTTAAAAACTCGTAGTTGAGAACCACTGATTTAGATGACCGAGTAATCACATTTCAAAAATACGTATTTTGGGCTAATCGTTTAAAGTACAGTGATAAAACTATGTTACATATTCTAACTAAATACATTTTGCATTTTGTCTCACAGGTTTATTTGCGTGTGTCGTATGATTCTCAGAGTAAATATCAGAGTAAATATCAATCATTTTGCTGACAGCATTAACAGCTTTTTTGCTGTAATGAACAAGGACTGTTTTCTCTGTGAAACACCAACTGAACTATTGTGTATAATATGGCTGACCGCCAGTTACAATTCAGTTCCCATAAAAATTAATAACCCCGGGCTAGAGACACAGTCAACCTTTGCGCAAAATGTACATTTTTGTATAAACCTGAAGTGCATCGAAGAACAAATTTGCAACATCAGAAAGAGGAGAGACATGAATACGAACGGTTTCGAAACTTCGTTTAATAATAGAGTCGACAAAATATAGCTAAACGACTACGGATAACAAGGCAATTTTTGGCAATTTACGTAAAATTTTTTGAGACCTTGATAAGAAATTTTGCGAATTTCTCTTAAGATTTGCATTTCAGAAATGGCTTTCACGAAATCCTGAAACTTCAAAAGGGTTTCCCAATCAGGGATGGGGGATTTATCAGTAAATTTTATCAGTGCCACACATGTTCAACGTAGAAAATTCCAATAATATCACTATTCCAGAAAAACAAATGAGACATCTAGAAACTTGGTAAAGAAAGCTTTTGCGGTCTAATTGAAAGAACTCCCGAAATTGCTTAGAACTACGGAGGAGTACTTCTCCATGATAATATCTACCACTCAGGGTCAAGTCTTCGCAGATTAATCTTTGTCTGCATAATGCGGTTCTTGGCTCGAAAGAAGCGCGACTTTTATTATTGTTGTTTGCATACAACTGAACAGAATGGGCGTGGAATGTAACTAGCACTAGAGAGGTAAGAAATAAATGTATATTCTGATGTGAGAATCTGAAGAAAATACATCAACTGGAATATCTGTAGCTGTAAGTTTGCATGAAGATTAAAATTCTTTGCCTCAGGATCAGGTTCTTTTCGGAAGTTGTTATGAAAACGGTATTGAAAGCTCAGGTTTCATAGAAGGCGGAGAATTTCTCGACTAGCTGAGTGACTGTTAGCTTATAAAGAAGGATTTTGCTTAATGTATTTAATTCTTATACGTGTACTTTCCGAGTAAGTTGTGTGTGCTTAGCTTTGGACAGAGAAATATAAGCTGATCTTCTTCATGTCAGCTAAATGTCACCACAGACACTTTATAAACACGACACTTAATCTAAATCTGTTTAACAATCATATCTTTGCTCATCTAGAATGTTACGCAGCGTAGATAGTTACTGACGTTTTGTGACGATTAACGGTTCCATCTTGAAGGGCAAAGCAGTCCTTCCGATGTGTGTAAGCCATTACATGCACGTCGCTTTGATATGTTCCATATTCTGTGCATTAATTAGATGCATATATAAAAAAAACAAAAATGTTTTTCGGTTTTTGGATGAAGTTTTATTCCATTTTATGGATTTTTAGACATATTTTAATCATGTTTGTACTCTTGTTCCCACCACCCTTATGATGGCAACATGAGTGGCAGAAACATTTTGGTGACCATTATGCAATAAAATTTTATCCATAAAATAACGTGCATTTGTCGGTCTGTTAATATATTTTACACGCGTTGCCACTACTTGACAATCAGTTGCACGAAACGTAACATCAACTTGTGAAATGCCTGATTACTTCATCCGCAACATATCTTGTCTTCTTATATCTAAGGAATTCCATTTATTCTTTCTTTGTAAACCTGTCAGTAAGTAGTAGCGTCTCTCTAGTTTTCGTGAAACCCAATAATACGTGGTGCTTAATGGCGTAAAGGTAATGGTAAATTCATCTGAGTACCTAGTAAACCATCATGCGAAGACAGCATAGAGGGAACGGACGTAGAGCGAAAAGTATTCTTAACCTTGGCAATGGATGAAGGTGGGTAGTCAAGTTGATATTCTGGCCACTTTAACCCTGGAGTAACTCTGGGGATTTAACCCCATTAGTCTTTAAGCAGGGTAGTTTTGTGGACCAAGAACCTGTCTCGATGCTTCGGATAAGAGAAGATGTGTCATGCAGCCTGCAGCCCAATTGCTATGCTGAATACACCAGTGCTTTCCAGTCTCTTTGTCGTCTAGTGCACTATCTTGAACAAAAACTTCACACGAACCGCAAGATAATAAATATGTTAATAATATACACTTTAAACCTTTGTTTGGTTTCATAAATGCTTCACAGTTTTTTTTTCTTTTTATTTAAGTCTAAAGCAACCTTAGTAATGCGATTAAATTTTTTGCGATGTGATTAGGAAAAAGTGATAATTCGCTTAGCACATGACTGTCCGCGTAACATCAGTTGTAGGCGTACCACCTAATATTAATACAGGGTTCCTCATTTTGGTGTATTTGAACTATCTGTGTTCAAGAAAACAGTAAGATTTTCTTGGGAGCCTGTCAAATGGGAGAAGCATTACCGCCGCTGAGAAGAGGTTGAAAATTGTTTTTTCGACTTGCTACGGTAGATCTTTAATTTTTAAGTATACAGTCAAAATATTTTTAGGATATTTTACCTTAATGGCGTGGCAACTGTGCAAAGTACTTTAAAATGAAGATGATTAATTTAAAAAAACTTTGTTACATGAGGTTACTAATTGATTTGTGGCATTTTACACGTCTAGGTGCTGGTAGTACGAATTTTCTAAACAACGCCGTATAATCAGTTGAAAATATTAATTTATCCTAAAAACGAGCAGCGCCGTAGTTCGTCTAACTAAAAGTTAAATGTGATGAAGTAAAATGATGTTGCTACATTGGAGAACTCTGTGCCTTGGTATGGTATGAAGACAGCGTGACCTTACAAAATATTGATATTTTCAGTATTATATCAATCACAACCACGTCATTCTGCCTTCAATTTGAAGCCACTCTGATTATATTACTCAACGTCGTCTCTTCCGTCAGAGGACTTATTTACGCATCCGTTTGCCTCTGCGTTTTTCTCGTAGCTGTTCACCGATTGCCACACACGCTTCCTTCTAGTAATGAACGAGATTCAGAACTCAGCTCACAAGCGGGCCAACGGGAGGGGTGGTGTTCACGATTTCCTTTCTTTGTCCGGACAAAATGTAATTATAATGCATAAAATTGAAAATGACGGCTTTCCTCTAGGTCCGTCGTAATTAATCAGAGTCAGTTTACTTTTCGTTGTTTATAACCGACTGTTGACACGGCGTTTTAAATAATATCAACTTGTATTTTATTACCAAATTCCTATAAGATATGTAAATCTTTTATCTAAAAAGTGGTCCAAATAGCCCTACTAATTTGACATAGGGAAAATTAGCGCAGAATCCCGGACTTTTGAATTACGCATTGACGGCTTAGTAGACGACTATACTTTGGGGTATAATGTATAAAGACCTTTGACAAACACTGTGCATTCTTTTTTTTTTTTACCTCGAAGCAGATACTTACGCAAAACTCAAAACTACCTGTAAATGGAAAATATTCAAGTACATTGGGATCGCATTATAGTTAAGTATGTTTTATTCCTTTGAGATAATGGAGGACACTCTTTAAAAACAACTGAAGGAGCGAGAATAAAGGCATTATTGTTAAATGTTATTCTACGACCGCCAATATTTGCTCGGCATGAAGAAGGAAACATTTGTACATTCGTAAGGAAATCCAGTCCTAGACATCCAGAATGGATAAATTCCATACGCCAAGTTCAATATTTATTGCCTCTGAAGTTCAATAGAAGTGTTTAAGTCATTAATAAACTTAGGAGAACATTGCTTTATATTGGATCCAAAACGTCAATTTAATCATTATGTCGACATAGACGTCTATAGACGGAGCTGACTTGGGGTTTTTAACCACAGTTCAAGGGCAACTTGTGAGGAGACAGAGAGAAACCAGTCACTGCGCTTCGATTGCCGTAATCATTACGCCACGAAGACATGGATTTGTGGATGTATATTCCACGCTTTCCTCAAAGGAGCTAGTTGGCCAGCTTTATAAATCGGCTGCGTTACTCGCGGGTCCAGTTCCAGTTATTGAAGTAGCAGAGTAGAAAAAACTGTTGCCGCAAAGAATTTAACACCGATTCTACCGTCCTTTATTTCATTGTGTACTGACTACAACGAAAGGGCTAAGTGGAACTTTCAGGAATGTTTGATTTTCCTTCATTTTAAACGCATTTTCTCACTTAACAGATAAAAATAAATCCATTGCTGTCATAATTAACCCCATTTTTCCATGTCGTAACAACCCCTACTGAGCCAGACCCTCCTCATTATCAAGAATTCACGATTGCTCACGGACACACACTCACGTAGTAGGAATTCTGTGTACGAGTGATCAGCCCGTCCAAGAGAGCTCTTCCTGACAACACACAACAAGAATGGCAGATAATTATTTGCGACGCCGGTGCTGTAATCAACTCCACACCTCTATCATAACTCTCCGAAAATCCAAAGGCCTTGTCTCTCTCGCCCTGGTATATTCAGTCAAGGTATACCAGCAGTGGGTGTGGCTGACTTTCAGCGTGTAGCCAGAGCTAATACGTGATCGGACAATAAAGTTCGTGAACTCGCTACCGTGTGCTTGCCGTGGCAGCACCGGACAAAAGCCTTAGTATGGTTTGATGACGTTGACATATCAGAGTTTCACAGCTGTGTTGTTGTTGTTGTTCTTGATCTACGACAGTCTCTTTCTGAGTGGCATCTATTACTGTCTGCGTGTATTTTGGTGTGCCGCCGCGAGAATGTCGAAGTTTGAATTAGAGCAACGAACGAAAATTAAATTTCTTGTTGTTAGTTGATGATGATGTTAGTGCAAGTTTACGGCGATAATGCTATGAATAAAACAGCAGTTTACAAGTGGGTGAAACGTTTTTCTGAGGGAAGAGAAAGTGTCACTGACGAAGAGATCAGGACGGCCAACAACAAGCAGAACTGAAGAAAACATTGCAAAAGTTCGTAAAATTTTGCGTAAAAATCGTCGGCTGACTGTCAGGAGCATAGCAGAACAAGTGAACATCGACAGAGGAACAGTTAGGAAAATCTTAACTGAAGATCTTGACATGACGAAGTTGTGTGCGAAAATGGTCCCAAAGGAGCTCACAGAAGTACAAAGGCAAAGAAGAGTTTTTAGCTACTAAACAAATAACTGCGTTGGAACACCCTGCCTATTCACCAGATCTAGCCCCCAATGACTTTTTTTCTGTTCCCGAAGATAAAGGAAATTTTGAAAGGAAGGCATTTTGATGACATTGATGACATCAGGATAAAAGAAGAGCGGCTCTGAAGGCCATTCCATAAAACCAGTTCCAAAATTGTTTTGAAGGGTGGACTAGGCGCTGACATCGGTGCATAGCTTCCCAAGGGGAGTACTTTGAAGGCGACCACGGTGGTAATCAGCAATGAAGCATGTAGCGATGAGTTCGCGAACTTTATTGTCAGTCTACGTATGACTAAATGGTTCCATTAGCAGCAGAAGCTGAGAGAGGACTATGGAAAAAATTCATAGATGAGTGCCTGGGTCTTTTGGTTCAGCAGCATGATAAGAAGAATGGACCTGGGAAGGTCAAGGTGGGAGATGAATTGCTGGTTGTGTATGACAACAAGAAGAGTTTGGACTGACCTTTGGGACTAGTTTTTTCCCTTTTTCTTGCGAGTGAGAGTGAAGACAGCCCTCGGGGAATTGACCAGATATCTGCACCGTGTCTATCCATTAGAGATAAGCCAGACAGATGCCCTGCTCCTTACCCATGAAGAGAAGAACCCCCCTCTGACCGGTTGTATGGAACTCAAGCCAGCTGGTGTTGAAAAGCATATACCTACTGATGTTAAGGAAACTGTGAAAAACCGAAGTAGGAGGAGAGTGATATTACTCACCCGATATTGTGGATTAGTCGAATTGGAGTCCGCGTATAATACTGCTATTGCTGGTCTCAGCGAGTACCTTAAGCATAGCAGACAATGGCTTACCAGATTAGTGCAAAAATCAGAGAAAACTTGCCTACTAATCTATGAAGCCTTACGAGATGATTCAAACTTTAACACAAAAGAAACTGAAAAACTAAGCAAGTAAAACGACCTGGAGATCCAGGTCAGCAGGATGTTGAAAGTTACGATAAAAATTGTGCAACTTAAAATTGGAGTATTAGGAAAAAATAAGAGGATCAGAACCTTCAGTTGCTCCCAGGTCACCGGTCGGCCACGGAACTAAGATTTTACTAATGAACACTGCAATCATCATTCGTAAAGTGCTGGGGTAAATCGCTCTGATCTCCCGTTAAGATCTGGACTTTCCGGAAGATCGCCACCTAATATCCGATAATCGAGAATAAATTAAAAAAAATAATAATAACTTTATCATTTACCACCACAAATAAGAATGCTGACTTTGAAAACATGTAACACAGCTTTATAAATTCCAAAACTAATTATTGCAGCACGTTTCACAAACTTGCAACTTAATTTGTACTTTTTCTGTCATTTCCTTTTCTTGATGCACAAATCTGAATTACAATTAGTTGCAGAATTCGTCACTACATACTGCGATAGTCCAGTATGAGGAGCTGATAGACTTTTACCAGGCCCATTGCCAGGTGTGTGCAATTGGGTGCAATGCGCCGTCTACAAATCCGAATGCAACTACTAGGAATTTACAAAATATCGAAGACAAACATACTGATCAGCCCACTCAAAAGCGCGCGGCAACCTACCCCATCCACATGTTGCCTCTTGAACAGCCGTAGTTCGAAACCATTCATTTTAAAAAATATATGTATAGACGATATGTTATACGGAGTTTTATAAAGCGCATTTTGTAAGTAAATTGCTGATTTAGTATTCCTGACATAGGCATTTTTCACGCGTATGCATACATAATATGCGGTATATTCATAATATATGTACAATATAATAGAGCATTATATACATGTAAAAACATATGTACGTACATTCACCCTCACTAGAACCCGCATCACCCACTGCGTTCATGGTCCGTTTACGGGCCTAAACTCTACCATAACTCTCCATTGTTTTCAGAATCTCCACGGACCGAAAACTTGTCTGGATAAAAGGTATCAATATCCTCTAAATTTTTGCCATCTTAAAGTCCCTCTTCATGAATTTCTTCGCGTTGCCTAGATTTGTTTTCTCTTTCTTGTTGCCCACCAAACGTAGCCTTCTTACCTAGCAATCTTCGCAGGTTCAGTCTGCAAGCGCAGTCAAATTGCAGTATATTCTACGTTGCATAGTTCTCGCCGACTTCTCCTAGAAGCCTGCCTAACTTAAGTGAATAAAGTTATGCATGTAACTGTCCTATCGTGCAACTATTACTTACAGGTTTCTTCATAAATGCAGTTGATAACAAAGGAAAGTAATGATATGCCGGCACTCACTTCACAAGTCAGGAATTGCAGCTTCAGTTTCTATTTCAGTTTATTTGTTCATCCATTTAGTCACACATATAACATAAATATTATACGCAATCTCCTGAGAGCAAAAAAATCAGCGACACAACAAATTATTTTTCTACTCTTGAAACGTAGGTTACAAATTCTTCAGCAACTTTGATAACTTGCTAACACAATGCACGGCATCACATCCCAAAAGTAAATTTTTATATTGTTTACTTCCGACGCTACTCATGCTGTGATTATCATGCGCAGAACTGCGCAAAATATGCTGCGTACTAGAGGGTGCTGATAAGTCCTTAGCCCGACCAGGAAGGAAACAGGCTACAGCGACCAAACTCGGGATTTATTCAACATACTCCCCCACGAAGCTCAATACACTTCTTAGCCCGTTGCTCTAACTTTTGCAAGCCACGCCCAAAAAAAAAATTAGAATGTTGTCCGTCCAACCAGGTCTCCGGGACAGCAACGACCTCCGCGTTGGACGAAAAATGGCGATCTTTCGATTGTTTTTTTTTTTCAGTCCAGGGTACAGGTGGTAGTCCGAGGGGGGCCAGATCCGGAGAATAGGGTGGGTGATCAAGACACTGGAAGCCCACGTAGGTCACTTTCTTCTGGATTGCAAGTGCCCGGTGAGCCGGGGCATTGTCGTGCAAGAACAAGAGCCCCTTGGTGAACTTCCCGCGGCGTTTTACCTTCAAAATTTTCTTCATTTGCACCAGCAGAGATTAGTAGTACTCCGCGTTGATAGTTTGGCCCTTTGGAAGATAATGAATGAGGAGGATACCATCTTAATCCCAAAAAATCGAGGCGAGAACTTTTCCAGCGGATTTTTTTACTCGGAATTTTGTGGGGCGGGGTGAGCCGTTATGCCGCCACTCCGTTGACTGTTGCTTTGTCTCCGTGTCATAGTGATATAATCAGGTTTCGTCCATGGTCACCAATCGCGACAGGAAATCATTTGGATCGCGCCTATCGAAAAAATTCCAGAAGTTGCTCGGACGACTGGCACCGTTGACGTTTTTGATCCGCGTTCAGGCATTTCGGGACCTACTTCGCGGAGAGCTTCCGCATGTCCCAATCTTCATGAATGATGGACCCAACCCGCTCACGTGAGATGCCCAGTTGTTCAGCTTTTGATTTAGCCGAAATCCGGCGGTCTTCCAAAATTAGATCGTGAATTTGATCAATAATCTCCTGGGTGGTCACTGTTTTCGGCCGTCCAGGACGAGGCGCATCACAGGTGGAAAAATCACCACGTTTAAACCTGGTCCACCCAGTTTTTGACGGTGGCATACGATGATGCATGTTCCCCTATGTTTCTGTCAGAATAGCGTAAATTTCCTT
>JGI20166J26741_11631029_pt1 | contig 11411 bp, 10 predicted proteins | sample TergutCu122P5_FD_26741 | JGI IMG/M metagenome (IMG submission 26741) | reverse complement strand
AAATGAGAAACCTATTTTTCAAATATACTTTTTAATTTTTTTTCATCATCTCTATCTTCGTAACCCAGGTAAAAAACAGGAATGTTGTTTTTATCGCAAAAATTGATTTCCGCGCGAACTCCTGTGCTTTCTTCCCATCCTGGAAGAGTAATTACGATCATGGCTTTTGCGGATTTTAGAAAATGGAAATCGAAATTATTAAAAATATACGATACTTCTTCGTGATTAAAGTTATTAATCCTATGAATTACGCTATTATGCAAAACCGGTGCCAGTACTTTGATATCACTATTGGATTTTTTCCCATACAAAACCAAACTGCCCGCTGTTTCTGCGACTTTTTTGATACGGTCATCTTCAACTGATTTGTCTTTATGCCGATACGGGTGGGCAATATAGTAAAATGACATAGTCATGTTCCTTTTTAAAAATTTTTTAAGGTTCAAGACAAATAAATGGTCGGAGTGGCGGGGTTCGAACCCACGACCTCTGCGTCCCGAACGCAGCACTCTACCAGGCTGAGCTACACTCCGAATGACCGCCATGCGACCCCATGGGGACGCGTGCGGATGCGCCTGATTATGCAATGCCGCCGCCCGAATTGCAAGGATTTTTTAGACAAACTTCTGAAAGAAGTTTGTCATTCCCGCTTGGTCCACCCCACGCGAACTTTGTTCGCGCGGGGACCCCGGGACGGGAATAGGGTCTTGGTTCATTCATCTTAACGAAGGAAAGAACAAAATATTATGGCGACGCTATGCGTCGCGTTTGAATGCCCTATTCCCGCCTGCGCGGGAATGACAAAAATTACAAAGTAATTTTTGTAAGAAACCCTCCCCATCGGCTTCGCCGACACCCCTCCTATGGAGGGGAATTACTTACATCGGGATGTCTTGGCACTGTTCGCCCTTGTCATCTTCTTTGCATTTGACGCCGCGGCTGTCCCACAGGCCCAGGAACCCGCGGCTGCCCTTGGTCTCGCAGTCCTTTAAAATCGTATGCGTGCAGAAATGACAATTCCGGGTGTCGCGGTTGAACACCGAATACATGTCCGTCGTGCCGCCGTCGAATTCGACGTGCTGCTTGCTGGTGCCCAGGACGCCGATCGCCTTGACCGCCGCGTCCGCGATCATCGCCGTCGGGGCAAGGTTCAGGACCGATCCCCCCAGGCCGGACAACGCGGTTCCCGCATTGCCAAGCGCCGTTTGGACAGAGTTTTTAACCAATGTCGACGCGACGGTGCTGCCCGCGCCAAGAATCGACGCGCCCATTCCGACGCCAAGCACGGCGCCGGACATATTGCTATCCGCGGATGCGCCCGCGGCCATGCCGGACGAGGTGTCGGATATCGTTTTGCCCAATGTGTTCGACGCGTGCGTGCCGCCGGCGGCCAATGCCGCGTCGGAAACGCCCGGTATCTGGATCGCGATCGCGTACGGAACGCTGACCGTGCTATCGGTAAAGTCCGTTGGCTTTGTGCCCAATGCGGTTCCGTTCGTGAACGGCAACTTGTTGCACATCAATTCCGCCTGGTCCGCGCTGGCATTTTTCGCCGCCTCGGACATGATCTGATTAAATTTCTTATTATAATTATCCTGGGCCGCGCGAATGGCGGACAGCGCGATGGTCATCTTGACCTGGTTCAACAGATTCGGGAACCGCGCGACCGTTTTTTCGTTCTTGCCCGTTACCTGGGACATATCGCGGCCGTTGATGCACATGCTGATTTTCGGATCCTGGCCGATCATGGTGATGACATTGTTGATCGACCCCTGCAAATTGGACAGTTCGTAATAAATGTTGTCGACGACCCGGCCGAAATCCGGCGGCACGCCGCGTTGGCCCAATGCTGTAAAGTAATTCGTCAGATCGATCATGCCGGCGTCGTTGGCGATTTTATTGCCGTTGATGTCGGTCGCTTTGTTGCCGACCCCGACCCGCAGCATGCCGAACGAAATCATTCCGGTGATCGTATAGACGCCGCCGATCTTTGTGCTGTTCAGCGACCCGGTGCCCATCGTGTCGTCCGCCGTGAATTTGTTGCAGTCCGTCGTGGATCCGCAGATCTGGGACATGACCGTATTCACCTGATTCTGACAGACGGTCAGTTCGGAATTGTCGACGTTCAGCCAGAATCCCATCAGCATGCTGTCGACATCAGACAATTTGAAATCCGCCCTGCCCGCCTTGCACACGACCAGGCTGTCCACCGGGCACATATCGTGCAGCGTATTGTAATCCATCCCGATGCAATTGGAAAAATCGGATCCGCAGCGGCCCGGATCGGTAAAGCAACTCTTCACCTCGGTCGTACAGGCGTCGACGCGCATCGCGGCCAGTTTGTCCAGAACGTATTTCCAAATCTGCGGCTCCATCCGTTCGCACGGATCGATCTGAACCTTGCACGCGGCGCGCAAAATTTGCGGCCGGGCCAGGCACGCCTCCATCGGCTGCGATTTGCCCGCTCCGCCGAAATCGGTGTTACAACTGGCGATCGCGCATTTCGAAATGGTATCCATACAGGTTTGGCGATAATTGGATTCCAAACTTAATTCCGCCACATGCAGTTCCGGCGCGATGTCGCGGATAAAGTCGGGCCAGACCTGATCGCGCACCGCCACACATTGATCCAAAACGGATTCGCACATGTTGCGTTTTGAATTCAGCATTTCCTGGGTCGACGCGGAAATATCGAATTTCTGGGTGGATATAATCCGCGTGCCCGCGGTGCTGCGCGCATTGATCTGGGCGTTTTCGGCCGCGACATACTGGGCGCACCGGGACCAATCCGACCCGCAGACATCCGGCCCCTTCATGCAATTTTTGAAATTGATCAGGCATGTCCCGCGGTCGAATTTGTTCGCGGCGTTGAGCGAGGCAAGGCGCGCGTCACGAACGTCTTTTTGCGCGGTGGCCAATGTCTGATCCGCCGTCACCTGTAATTTCTTCACGGCGTTCGCGAACGCCGCGCAATCGTTTTTGATCTGGGCGGTATATAACGGCGTCAACAACGCCAAATCTTTCGCGCACGAATCCGGCAGACGTGTCCGGCATAGGTCGGACGCCGCCCCATACAGCGCGGAACCCGTCTTGGTGCCGATGTCGTCCGTATTGAACAGATCCGCGTTATCGGTCGAATCCAGGGTCGCGTTGAATAGCGCCAATGCCGCCGCCTGGCTATTTTTGGCGGCGGATTGGGACGCGGTCGCGTCTTTCTTTTGCTGGGTGATCACATTCCCCGCCGAATCATACTGGCGATCGCCGCCGAAAACGATGTCGGCCTTTGCGCCGGCCTGGATCTTTTCAACCTCGACGGTTCTTAATTCGTTCGCATTCTGATTCTGTTTGTCGATCGCGGCCAACTGGGCCATGTACGTCGCGTTGTCGTCGCTGCACCCGCAGGCGCCGCCGTTCGTATTATCGGTGATGCAGAATTGATCCATACAGCTGAAATAAGAATCATAGCATGATTGATCGAATAATCCGACGGGTGCCACTTTGGTCCGGACGGTCGTCCCCGTTGCGATGACGGATGTCTTTGCCACCGGCATCACCACCGCGCTTTGCGCGGTACAAATAGCAAATAGCAAAGAGCAAAGAGCAAATAAGGATGAATTTCTTATTTTCATTTTTTATTTTTTATTTTTATGTGTCATCCCGCAGAGCGGCGTAGCCGCGAGTGCGGGACTAAAGTGTGTCATCCCGCAGAGCCGCGTAGCGGCGAGTGCGGGACCCCATGGATCCAACCGTAAACTATTGCCACCACATTACCTCTTCCCACAAATCCTTCCATTCCGGATTAAATTTATTCACAAGATTATTCTTCCACTCCCTATTCCATTCTTTTAACTGTTTTTCCCTGCGTATTGCGTCGGTAACTTCTTTAAAGCTTTCATAGTATACTAATTTTTCGGCATTGTATTTTGATGTCCATCCACCCAATTGATGCGTTTTATGCTGATACATTCTTTCTTTCAGATTTCCCGAAAAACCGATGTACAGCACTTTGTTATATTTGTTGGTCATGAAATAAACATAGTATTTTTCATCTAACATTTTATTTCACGGTTGCATCCATGGGGTCCCGCACTCGCGCTTCGCGCTCTGCGGGATGACACGGGTTTTCATTCTTACTTTCCGTTGACGACAATCGTTCCCGTGGGTGCGGATGTGGTCGTTCCGCCATCAACGAACGTTCCGGTTGCGGCGTTGCACATATTCACGTCTTCACACGATTCCAATTCTTGGCAGAAATCTTTTTGCCCCGCGCCGGACCGGCCCATCAGGAACCCGCCGACCCCGCCGACCACCGCGCCGATCGCCGTGCCCCACCCGGGCGTGATCATGGTGCCCGCCGCCGCGCCGGACGCCAATCCGCCGCCCGCCGCTTTTAATCCCGCCGTGTTTTTCGCTTCGCCGCCCGTTTCGCACACTTTTTGCACGCGGCAGATATGGCAATTACACAGATCGGGTTCGAAATGCACCGACGATATCCAAACGTTGTCCGTATCCTTGTGTCCCGACTTCATCGCGGCGCAGGCCTTGGCCGCCGACGCCTGGCCCTCTTTGCGGGTCAGTTCCGCGACGCGCGCGATGAACGCGCGTTGCGCCCGGCCCTCGGCCGCATAGGTCGCCAGCATTTTCGCGGTGGTAAACACATCCTTGCCCAGATTGCGGCCCGAACTGGTCGTGCATTGTTTGATGGTCGTGTCTTTTTGGAATTGCGTAAAGAACGTGGTGACGGCCGCGTCGACATTCGCCCGCCAATCCACGACGTCGGTCGATTTCTTCATGGCCGCGATCGCATCGTCGGCGGGCAGACATGACATATCCGTGCCGCACACGCGTCCCAGCTGATCGCTGAAGTAATTGATGCATCCCTGCATCGTTTGGAAATCCACCTGCCACATCGCGGCGGATAAAATCACGTCGAACTGCGCCATTCCCTTGCACGACGGGAACATATCCTGGGGGCATAATCCCGCGATGGCGGACAGGCTTTTCCCGACGCATGACGGCTTTGAATAATCGGCGCCGCAAGTCTCTTGCAAACATTTGTCCAAATCGTTCTGACAGAACCGAACGCGCAGGAACGCCAAATTATCCTTGGTCGCGCCGCGGATGCCGGGAATCATCGCGTTGCATTCGTCGATGATCGGACAGATGCCGGCGGCGATATTGATATTGCCCAGACATGTCGAATCCGTCGCGGATTTCACATCGTAATTCACGTTGCAGGATGTTTCCAGACACGCCTCGATCCGGGCCAGACAGGTGCCGCGTTTGTTCATGTCCGCGTATTTCGCGGCATCGGTCAGGATGCGCGACGTTTCGGAATTCCAATCGTCCAAAACATATTGGCGCACGGCCGTGCATTGATTCAAAATATTGTTGCACGCGTTCGCGCGCAGGTTCAGCAACCCGGCATCCAGACAGTTTTCATAATTCGCGCCGCATCCGCCCTTGTCCTTCACGCATCCTTCGAACGCGATCAGGCATTCGCCGCGATTAAATCGGTTCGTGGTATCCATCATTTGAAACCGCGCGGCGCGAACGGCCTTTTGCGCCGCGGCTTTGTTGTTGTCCGCGATCTTCTGCTGATCGCCCAAGAATGCGTTGAACGCTTTGCAGTCGGCGGTGATCATCCGCTGGTACAGCATTTCCTCCATCCCGGCGTCGGGCCCACACGCGGTCAGCCGGTCATCGCAATAATTGCGCGCCATGGCGTACAAAGAATTTCCGATCATCGAATCCGTATCCAGCGATTGGTTGTCCGACCCGCCGCCGTATACCCATGACATGAAATCGATGCCGCTGGCCTTTGCCTTGGCCCCCGACCCAAAGACATAATCGGCGGCCGCGCCCAGTTTTTCGCGTTCGACGCCTTCATTATACAGGCTATCCGCCGCGGTCTGGGTATCGGTTATTTTTTGAATCAGCGGCTTTGCGGAATCGATATTGTCGGAACAGGAACACCGCGCCCCGTCGGTCGTATCCATTAAACAGAATTGATCCATACAGTCGCGAAACGGCTGACGGCATGTCGCGCTGTTACCGATCGGAATCGTGTTCGCGGGCGGCGTCGGGGTCGGCGTTGCGGCCGCGGGCGTCGTCGGAGCCGGCGCCATCGACGTTGAAATCATGCTGACACTGCCGCCGGGTTTGACGGTCGAAACAACGGGCGCGGCGGGCGTCGGCGCAGGCGCGGGCGCGGCGGTGATCATCGTGGTCGTGGTGGGCAACGTATTGCCGGCCGGCAACGATCCCAATCCGGCGACCATATTCGGCGATCGGACGGCGGGCGCCATCCGGTTGGCCATCATGGCGACGCGCGCGGCATCATCCGCCGTATCCGCAAACGCGCCCGCGCACAAGAATATGGAAAAAGCCGGCAGCAACGCCGCAAGTGAAATCTTCATCTCTCCGTCCCTATTGATATATCCCCCTAATTTTATCAGAAAAAACAACCGCGGGCAAGAATGAAATAATGGACGATGGATGAAGGATGATGGATGATGGAATTTTCGAATGTGATTGATTTCCACGCGCTTATTCGGTATTATCCTTCAAAGGAATATGGAATGCCCCCATCGACAGATATCAAACTTTTTGAAAGCAAAAGCATCCGCACGCTGTGGGACGACGCGCAGGAAAAGTGGTTTTTTTCGGTTCATGACATTATCGCGGTTTTAACCGATCAACCCGATTATCAGAAAGTTCGCAATTATTGGAAATGGCTGCGCAACAAGTTAAATAACGAGGGCAGTCAGTTGGGTAGTATGGCTACCCAACTGAAATTGCGGGCCGCAGATGGCAAACTTTATATGACCGACACAATGGATACCGAACAAGTCTTGCGCCTGATTCAATCCATCCCCAGTCGCAAGGCGGAACCGTTCAAACTCTGGCTGGCCAAAGTCGGCAATGACCGCATCGATGAAATGGCTGATCCTGAATTGGGAATCAACCGAGCCTTGGATTATTACAAACGCCTTGGGTATTCGGATGGCTGGATCATGCAGCGTTTGAAATCCATCGAAATCCGGAAAGACCTGACCAATGAATGGGAACGCGGCGGCATAACGAAAAATCAGGAATTTGCGGTTTTGACGGATGAAATGTATTCCGGATGGGCCGGGCTGAATACCCGCGAATATAAAAAGTTAAAAGGGCTGCATAAGGAATCCCTACGCGACAATATGACGAATGTGGAATTGGTTCTGAACATGCTGGCCGAGGTGACGACGTCGGAAATTTCCAAACAAGAAAATCCAAAGGGAATGCCGGAACACTTATCCGTCGCACGGCGCGGCGCGTCCGCCGCCACCGTCGCCAGAAAAAGGATAGAATCCGAAACCGGAAAACCGGTCGTCACCGGCAAAAACGCGGGCGGATTAAAAAAGATAGGGAAACAGTAATGTTGGATTTTGACAATTACAAAAGCGAGGCGATCAAAATAGATACGCGCCCGATATACAAATCGGATGCCGAATCCGACTGGTTTGCCGCCTGGCGCGAAAGCGGCGCAAAGCCCGTAATAAACGAAGATTGGAACAAACAAATCGCGGAACGGGTCGCCAATAACGCAAGGCATATCCGAATAAAATTATTGGACGAAAGCAATGCGCCGGCATTTGAAATTCAAAAGTGCGCGGTGCAAACAATTTACCCCGACCAAATAATGGCCGGCGCGGAATACCGTTTTATGGAGCGCGCCGATTTTTATGATTTGGTCGCAAAACTTTTTCCCGACGGCTGGCGACCGAACGACTTTTGGCTGTTCGATTTGACAGAAGGCATAGAACAATTTTATACCGAAGATTTCGCGTACAATAATGCCGCGCCGATATCTGCGGAAGATCTGCCGAAATATATCGCGCTGCGCAATGCGGTTTTGCAATTGGACAAACTATTTGACATTGAAGAGTTCAAAAAACGATATATAAACATTGCGTAAAAAACATGAATAAATCACCCGCAGATCGTCAAATCTGCGGGATTTTATTTTCATGCGGAATTATTTTCGCTATTCAACCGCATCGGCGGCGGGCTTGTCCCCCGCAGCCTCGGCGGGGGTCGGCGCGCGGTTGCGTTCCGTCCGGGTGATGCGGCCCTTGTCCAGGTCGTACGGCGTCATTTCGATCTGAACCTTTTCGCCGACATTGACCCAGATGCGATTTTTGCGCATTTTGCCGCAGACCGTCGCGATAATCTCGTGCCCGTTTTCCAAACGGACGCGAAACATCGTGTTCGGCATTTTTTCAACGACAACGCCGCCGAAAGTGATGATATCGTCTTTTGCCATAAAAAACCTTTTTACTTTTATTCGTCAGGTTGAGATTTTAACCGGCGGAATCGGAAAAAGCAAGAATATTTATGATTTACGATTTAGGATTTACGATTTGACTACCGCGGATTTCCATCGGCGGCAAAGCCGCCGGGAAATCCGACCCTTCTGAGAAGGGTATTGACTCCCCATATTCTCGAACTTCTTCTCGATGTTCGATTCCGTAGATGCCCTTTTTAGAAGGGCCGGAAAACTTGGCAACTTGTTGCCTTAGTTTTCCGGGGTAGTCAAATCGTAAATCGTACATCGGCAATCGTAAATCAGCAATCCTTTTCCCCTTGCACCGACGCGCGAAAATAATCTACAATCGGCAAAAGAGAGTTATGAAAAGACTGATCGCCATTTTATCGGCCGTTTTTTTCGCGTACACTTGTTTCGCGGCGGCGCCGGTTGACCCGCGGGCGGCGACAAATCCCGCACGCACGGATTCGACGAATATCGGCGCGAACGAGGCCCGCAGCGGCACAATAACGCCCACGCCGCGCGAACAACCGAATGCGCCTATGATGAACGGCGCGCCCGATGGCCCACCCAACGAAAACTTTGTTTTCGTTGGGACCCGGGGTGGTCGCGCCCTACCTACCCCGACAAATTCCGTTTCAACGACCCGATCCGCTGTCCCCCGCGGCGCCATAAATACAATCATTCCCCGCGCCGCAACAAACATGGCGGTTACATCCCGTGCGGCAATACCCACGGTTTCCGCCCGCGGGAACCAACCTATCTCAACTCTTAACTCTCAACTCTCAACTCTGCACGGCGGGGCCGTCGCGGCGCGGGCGGCGACGCTGGTGCCGACCGGGACAACGATGGGCGACGGATACAATGCCTGTCGCGATGCGTACTTTACCTGCATGGATCAGTTCTGCGCGAACAAGGATAGTACGTATCACCGCTGCATCTGTTCGGGGCGGCTGAATGATATCCGCGACCAGCAACGGAAATTGGCCGCGGTTGCCGGGCAATTACAGGATTTCAGCGATATCAACATCGACGCTATTTCCAAATCCGCGAACGAGGTTTCGTCCATGCAAAACGCGACGGTCGGCGAAAAGACCGCGGCAAAAACCGTCGACACATCGGCGTCGGCCAACGCGTTGTCCGGCATCCAATCGGTATTGAACAAGGCGAAAAACAACGCGCTGTCGACCGCGGGGACATTGGACATCGCGGGCGACATCAACGCGATCTGGATGTCGTCCGACCTGATCGGCAGCACGAACGTCGCGAATCTAGAGGGCGCGCAGCTATACGCCGCGGTCAACGAACAATGCAAGGATCTGTCGGCCGACGCGTGCCCCCGCATGGCGACGATGAATATGGTCGTCGCCGCATACGGGATGTATATCGAACAGGATTGCAACACGCTGGCGACTGCGTTATCCGGCCAACAGAACAAGGCCACCACGGCGGTGGCGCAATCCGGCAAAGAAATGGCGCTGGCGCGCCTGCAAAATTACGACGTGCATAATTCCGACGCCATCAACGCCTGCGTCGGGAATGTGCGGACGGCGCTGACCGCCGATTCCGCCTGCGGGGCGAATTTTGTCCATTGCCTGGACGTGACCGGAATGTATCTGAATATCATGACCGGCGAACCGATATACAGTCCGAACTTTTTCAATTTGGGAAATCAGATTTCTTTGGACGGCGACACGCTGACCAACAACGCGAACGTCCGGTACGTTTCGATGTTGGAAAAGAAAAAGAATTTCGCGAAACCCGCGCTGGACAAATGCACCGATATTGCGACCGACGTCTGGGCGGAATTCAAGCGCCAGGCCCTGGTCGAAATCTATCAGGGCCAGCAGCAGCGCATCACCGACGTCAAAAACAACTGCGTGTCCGTCGTGAACAAGTGCTATGACACCCAGACCAGCAATCTGAAAGATTTCTCGAACATGGATCCCCAGGCCTTGATGGGCCAAACGGTCACGGTTGCCGAGGCGATGTGCCAATCGAAACTGGCCGCGTGCTCCAACCTGTACGGCGGCGGCGCCGAGGGGATGGCCGCCCTGACCGACTTTGTCTTTAACGTAGGCAGCTTGAAAATCGCCGACAATTGCCAACAATATCTGACAAAGTATATCCAGAATTATTGTACGCGGACATCGGACATTTCGCACGAATTCCCGTATGATTGCCGCGCGCGCGTGCCGGGGGATATTCAGTGCGCCGATGCGACGCCGCGGGACGAGTGCACCAATTCCGTCTATCTCCAGATCGCCAATTACGCGCGCGAAAACTGTACCCGGCCGGGGGTCGCGACGGGCGTCGCGTTGCCGGCGGCGGTGTTGGCGGCGGTGAATATGGTGATGGATAATCTGAAACTGGAAATGGCAAAGCAACTGCAAATCGAATGCCAGAATTACGGCGGCGCCTGGAAAACCAATCCGACGGCCGATGACAAGGCCAACGCCAGCGGTCAGCAGATCAATGCATTCAATACCGCCGTCGGCGCGAATGTCGGATGGGGCGTCTGCGTCACACCCGTCTGCGACATCACGCAAACCTATAAAATGGACGGCAACCGGTGCGTTGATATTGATTGCAGCGGAACCCCGAATGCCACGAGCAACAACACCTGCGCGGGATTCAAAAATCCGACCGCCGAATGCGCCGCGCTGAATTGCAAATGCCCGACCGGATACGCCCCGGACAACGGCACCGCCGGCAGAATGTCGACCCCGTCCGCCGGATGCTCGGTAAATACGGCAAATCAAACCGATGACAACAGAAACTCGTTCAAATACTCGGCCGCAAACAATACGGGCAACAAATGCTTTTTCCAATGCGCCACCGGATTTATATTAAAGGACGTTCACGACGGCGATGCCGTTCCCACCGGCGCGGCTTTCAATTGCTATTTCCAAACCAACGGACTATGCTGCGTTTGCGATGTGGATCCGAACGCGACGCCAACGAACAACACAAGGTGACAAACCCAGACCCTGTTAATAAATATGGCTCTTGACTAGTATCTCAAATTATTCTTAAAGATTTTAGCAATTATTTTCACTAAATCTTCGTCTCGGTGGTTATATCGGAACTCGCACTCTTTCAA
>JGI20166J26741_11630918_pt1 | contig 11412 bp, 11 predicted proteins | sample TergutCu122P5_FD_26741 | JGI IMG/M metagenome (IMG submission 26741) | reverse complement strand
CTAGTCACATGACACTCTCAGACACGACCAATTACTACTCCTCCCGCCCTCACCGTTTCCCGTGAAAATATAAAAGTGCGGAAACTTTTTGAAGAACCCTTGTACAATACACCTTACACATAATCTCACCTTCATTTGTTAAGTTCAGTGGGCAGAGTTAGGGATGTTGGTAGGACCATATCTGGAAAATATTTTCTTCAGCTAGAACCAATACCCTTTAAAGAACTGTATACCTCACTGGAATGACATAGGAGTAACATAAATGGACACATGGTGTGTATGTCTAATTACTTATCATATTTATATCTTATTTCTGGTTACTTGCTGCATACAAACATTCAGTAAGAAATGTGTGAAGTGTTATTGACATCAAAGTGCAGAAGGATCACCAAAGCAACAAAAATTAATTTCTGTTTAATAAGCAAAATGCATCAGAATATTTTACAATTTCAAATAGTTCCTTAATTAAAGCAGGTAGCTCCAGAGATATTTAAGATATTAATGTGAAATTTCATACGTGACAGACCAAAAAACATTTTTTTGTCTCCTGGAATATAGTGTACAAAAATTTCTTGCATCTTATGGTTTGTAGGTGCAGCAATATCAGTATAACTGATTATGAGCTTCCTGCATGGAAAATTCCCACCCTTCAAGATCAAAACAGGCTCAGTTGTCAAAATAAAAAATTAAAATCATGTTGTTGGTTTGCATGAATGTCAGAGGAATCATCATGGTTGAATATGTACCACCATATCAGATGGAGAACCAGCAATTCTACATTAACGTTTTAACAAAATTATAAGAGGATATGTGTGAAGAAGATCAAATTTGTTGAGTTGTTGGCTTTTGCATGAAGACCCTGCACTTGTGCACAGAGAAATTTTGGTCTATCCCTGTTTAGATGGAAAAGAATTACCAAATCTCAGACATACTCTCTGCTGACCAGGCCTTTTTATCCAACTTTTTTCCTTCCAGATTCAAAAGTTCTCTCAAAGGAACCCATTTCCATTCAGTTGAATACATCCATCAGGAACTGGCAGAGTGACTTAGAGCACTCTCACAAAATGATTTCATGGACTGCTTTGAAGCCTGGAAGGCTTATATGGAGCAGTAGCTTCTAATGGAAATTGCATGCAGATGAAATAATTTCATTGGTGAAGCACCTTTTTAACCCACTCTTGTTATTTCATAGCACACTTAATAGTATGTGCAAGATTCTTTATATGTTTCCTCTTACAGAAGTGTATAATATTTCCATTATATGTTCTGTGCAATATAATTTCCCTGAAATTCCAGTCAGTTACACAGCAAATAAAAACCATTTTAATTTTCTGTAATGGGTCAATCAAAAAAGTTAACTTATTTTTTAAAGTATTACTGTATAGTTTTTGTACTTTTCTGTCTTAAAATATACAATTTTATTGCAAATAAAGGACTGCCTTCCAAGTGATGGTATTACTTTCAGTAATCTGACACTGACTGAAGTTGTTTTTAAAATTTCTCTAGGTACGGGAGCAACACAATGATCGTGCCACATTGTCCAAGTGTCTTTGCATTATATATGAGATGATGCACTCTAAGACAGTGACTGTCTTGACTCCCCATCTGCGCAGTTTAATGGAAAACTTTGTATTACATTACATTGAGGTAAGCAGACATCATATTATATGTACTTTAGTTTGCTTAATCCTGCTCACTGCAGCAGTTATATAGTGAGCAGTGATAACACATGAAGGAAGGTTGCTGACTGGCATGAATTAATTTCTGTGTACAGCCAGCATCTTATACTTCCAACAGGATACTTCAAGTTCTGAAGTTGTGATCATTAAAATTTTTTGCATTTTGTTTCAAAATTACAACAAAAGGTCTTGGACTTGAACTCATTTAAAAAATACCTGCTGGGTACAATTGCTTTTAACTGTTTCTGTGTGTGTGTTAGGGTCAGTACAAAAGTAATGACTTTTTTTCCCCCCTCCCCTCTTAAATGTGGCACCAGATAGAGTTTCTTGCACCAAATAGTGACACTGTCCAGCTCCACAAGGATCGAGTCACATGTGTTCAACATAGTAGGAAAGCAAAATGGTGAATGTTGTGGATATATGTATGAGGCTGAGAGTGGTGACTGAATTTCTTATTGTGGGCGGCACCAGTCCAGTAGAGATTGATGTCTGAGAAGCGTATATGGTGAAAATGCCATAGATGTTGGCTCAGTTAGACACTGGGTCAGTTATTGTACGAGCAGTGAAAAGGACATTGGTGACAGGCCCTGCAGCAGCTCACCAGCTACAGCAGCAACAATGGAGAACAAAGACAAGATTGTTGCGCTTATTTGGAATGACCACCCTATCATGACAAGGGAACTGTGCACTGCAACAGGGATTGAAAAAACCTATTGTTATGGCTGTCGTCAGCAACTTGGCTACAGAAAAGTTCGCACACTGGGGGTGCTGAAAATGCTCACCGTTTAACACAAAACAGCCTGAGAAAATATCTGAGCAGAACTTCTCCTGTGCAGTGAGAAAGACAGAGAAACTTTTCTATCAAGAATAAATACTGGTTGTGAAACCTGGCTTCATCATTGTGATCCATTGATGAAAATGCAGTCAATTGAATAACATTATCAGTCATTGCCGTGTGAGAAAAAATTCAAGGTGCAGACTTTTGCACATAGAGTTATGGCTAGCATCTTCTGGGACAGTGAAGGAATCTTACTGGTGGAATTCTTGAAGAGAGGTGCCACACTCATTTCAGAGTGATGTATGCAGACATTAAATAAGTTAAAACAATGAATTTGATGGTTTGACTAAAGAGGAAGATGAATCAAGTCCTCATGCATGACAATACCAGACCACATACTAGTCTGCATACAAGGGAGGCAATTGCAACAGTGTGGTGGTGGTGGTGGTGGTGGTGATGATGATGATGATGATGATGATGAGCATTTGGGTTTGAGCCCTAACAGTCCCAATGCACCCAGACCTTGTAGGCGGACCCGTTGTGCCCCATAATCTGTTACCAGCTCAGTGGAGCCCTGTTCTTTGCTAAAGTTCCAGATGGCCTCCAGACTTAACTGTTAGTGTCCTCTGGTTCCAAGAAAAAAGAACCCAGATATGCATCCTCTTTTTATCTCAAAAGTCCCAGTAAACAAACCCCTCCAGGTTCCCCAACAGGGCCCCTATGGTGAGAGCTGCCCTTTTACAAGGCCTTTTTTTACATCTCAAATTCCTTATAAAAATTCCCCTAAATAAAGAAATGTGTCTCTTCTCTCAAAGGTCCTAGGAAAGGAGCATCCCTCCATGTTCCCCAAAAGCAGGGCCCCTATGGAAACAGACGTCCATTTCCAGAGCCTTACTTAGCATATCTGTCGGGGTCACCACCAAAGGAGCCCTCCCTCCCGATTCCCCTCATAGAGCTCCCTCAGAGAGATGCCCCATTCCTAGAGCCCTCCTTCATTCATCTTTCAACGTCCCTGGTATACGAGCCCCCTTCCAGGTTCCCCAGTGGGGCCCCTATAGAGAGAGATGCCCGTCTCCAGAACCTTCCTTTCCACATCCTCCAGGGTCCCCAATAAAGGAGCCCCCCTCCCTTCCAGGTTTCCCTCATAGAGAGATGTTCCACTTCTAGGGCCCCTTTCATCTGTCTCTCAAAGTCCCTGGTAAATGAACCCTGTTCCACGTTCCCCACAGTGGGGTGGACTGTTCTGCACATGCAAGTCCCCCTAACTTCCGTCTTTTATGGCATATAACTGTGTAACTTCCTGCCATTCCTGTTTAGTCCAAATCAGACATGATGGGACTGCAGTGGTGCTTGAAAGAGTACACTGAAAGCAGTAAGTTGACATTGTCAAAACACCATGTTAGTCTTCTTTGGATTTATTTACATAGTAGACTCCTTGTCAAGAATGTGTTTATTATAAAACATGTCTTTATCATTTTAGGACTGTGATACGTATGTTCGTTCACTAGCACTTCGAGCCCTTGGAGTGTGTTGTTTGCTTAGTCAGGATGTGGCAAAAAAGTACATACTGGTGTTCTATTTTCAGGTAAGGAAACATTGGCAATGTAGAGCAGATGTACTGAAGTAAACATTTCATTAGTTTCACTCATAACAACAACAACAACAAAATTGTTTGCCACCTAAAATTTCCCATAACATTGTGTGTCATCCAAAATTTGTAAGTACGTTCAATCACTCTGTGTGTTCTTAATATTTCCACTTAGTTTTTTGTCAGTGCCCATGCTCAACACGAAATACCTTGCTGTTCTAGAGCATTAAATTGACAGATGCACTCTTTCCCATATAATGGTTGTTCAGGAATAATCTTAATTGAAGACATTGTAGAACTGTTGAAAGTTTAGCCTTTGAATGAGGTGAACTTAATGTTGTATTGATTCTTATTCAGTTGAATCTAATTATCAGTCTATTTCCGTAACATTTATTTGCTGTCACTGTCCCTCTTTCAAGTTCTTTCTCTGTGAGAAGCTCCTGCAGCAATGTTGTGGGTATGTTACTAGTTTGGCAGTAGGTTATCCTTCCTTTATAACCTCTTAGAACACAGAAATAATCTTAGCCCTGCATCGAAGTAACATGACAAAGCATTTTATGAGAATGAAGGTGACACTTTTTGCATATTTAAATTTGGTTCTAGAATGGTGATCTTTCTAGTAACTGGAGCCTGTTTGATTTCCAGCTAGCAAACAGTGAAGCTGATGAGGTGTGTACAATGGCTGTAAAAGTCATATTTGATCTCTTCTTGCTGTATGGGCTACAGGAATTCCAACTTGAAGAAAATGGTGAAGATGAGGAGCATGGTATGTTAGGAACTTGTTCAGTCATCTATGTGGAGTGTTATTGGGAACGGTTAACTGTAAAAGGGTTTTATGACTCTTTTTCCACTTTGTGTTGATAATATGTCACTAAATATCTCAGCTCCCAGGATTCATTTAAATGGATTAGAATCTGATTTGCACAAATTGTACGAGGGGGTGCTGATAAGTCCTTAGCCCGACCTAATTTCCGATGTTGTAGGACGGAATCAATAGTGTTGTTGGAAAGCGAGGTCTGTTCATGTGCCGAATTGCAAGTCTTTTCTTGTTACAGAGGCTGAATAGAAGCGTGTCAGGTGAGGCATGCAATTTCAACAACATCATGATGCAAGCTGTCATCAAGTTTTTTTTTTTCCCTGCAAGGCAAGGCACTGAAGGAAATTCATGCTATTCTGATAGAAACATTAGGAGAATGTGCACCATCGTATGCCACCGTCAAAAAATCTGTGGCCCAGTTTAAACGTGGTGATTTTTCCACCTGTGATGCGCCTTGTCCTGGAAGACCCAAACCAGTGACCACCCCAGAGATTATTGATCAAATTTGCGAGCTAATCTTGGAAGACTGCTGGATTTTGACTAAATCAATTGCTGAGCAATTGGGCATCTCATGTGAGTGGGTTGGATCCATCATTCATGAAGATTTGGACATGCGGAAGCTTTCCACAAAGTGGGTCCCGAAATGCCTGAACGCGGATCAAAATCATCAACGGTGCCAATCATCTTAGCAGATTTGGAATTTTTTTGACGCGATCCAAATGATTTCCTATGGCAATTGGTGACCATGGACGAAACCTGGTTATATCACTATGATCCGGGGACAAAGCAACAATCAATGGAGTGGCGGCATAGTGGCTCACCCTGCCCCAAAAAATTCCGAGTGCAAAAATCTGCTGGAAAAGTTCTTGCCTCGATTTTTTGGGATGAATACGGCATCCTCCTCATTGGTTATCTTCCAAAGGGCCAAACTATCAACGTGGAGTATTACTCATCTCTGCTGGTGCAATTGAAGGACATTTTGAAGGAAAAATGCCACGGGAGGGTCACCAAGGTGGTCAAGTTCTTGCACGACACTGCTCTGGCTCACCAGGCACTTGCAACCCAGAAGAAACTGGCCTACCTGGGCTTCCAATGTCTTGATCACCCACCCTATTCTCTGGATCTGGCCCCATCGGACTACCACATGTTCTCTGGGCTGAAAAACCAGTTGAAAGGTCGCCATTTTTTATCCGACGTGGAGGTCATTGCTACTGCAGAGACCTGGTTGGATGGACAACCTTCTGAATTTTGTTTGAGTGGCTTGCAGAAGTTAGAGCAACGGGCTAAGAAGTGTATTGAGTTTCGTGGGGAATATGTTGAATAAATCCCAAGTTTGGTCGCTGTAGCTTGTTTCCTTCCTGGTCAGGCTAAGGGCTTATCAGCACTCTTGTATGCAACTGCATATATCCTTTGTGCTATATTTTCATGAGTATTATTTATTTAAGAATATATACTTTTTGCAGGAGAGAAGGAAGTGGATAGGACTGCTAAGAAAAAATTGTTTGATGCAACAGAACTTGAGGATGCTGATAAAGATGATAGCACTAAATCTAATAATGAAGTCACATCAACAGGGAATGGCAACAACAGTGACTTCATAAAGATGCTTACAAGCCTTCTTGATAGCACGGTAAATACTATATTTACTCACAGTTTACATTTTTAACCAAAAACGTTCTTCCATAAGCTGTGATGTGTATTATAAATGTGAGGTTCAGGACGGGAGATTTGTGCCTGCGTAACATTGAGAAAAAAATGTAAATTACTTGAGAGAAAAGAAAAATGTGATTTCCATTCTTCTGCATATTTTACCTCTCATATTTAATCTGCCCATGTCATTTCTATTTCCCAGTGTTTGATACCCTTTCAGGTTACTACTTATGAATGAAAATTTTTCATAATGTACTTGGTATTAATTCTTTGATTTACTGAATACAGTAAAACACCAGACATGTAAAATATTTGATGGGTGATTTTTGACAGTCTTCTTATCTTCCCATCAAGGTTGTAGCCAATGTTCCCTCCACCTATCATGTGGACAACCCAGGTCTCATTTTCCATCATGTTAAAAAAATAAAGGTTGTGTGTGTCAAAGGAGTGATATCCTAATCACACATTTTCCCGTCTTTCTGTTTGATAAAATGATGATGACCCTTAATTATCTACCATATACTGTGATCCTACTTTCTATTTCTTTATGACTTCATGAAAATGTCTCATGAAACTCATTTATGCAGCTTCTCGGCATTTCTTATTTTGGTTCACAGTACCCACGATTCACATCCATGTTTAAAACTTTGTATTAGCACTATATCATATAAATTTATTAATTCATTGTATTTATATGTTTAATTTTTTTTGTCACGCTTCATCTCAATCCACTTTCATAGCATTATGCAGTATGTTGCAGTCCACACATTTACATGTGGACACCTGTTGCAATCACTGTTATGCTTTTTACCTACCATTGTATCCATACATAGCTCTGATATTGACTCTTGACAGGAGAGAAGGTACCCACTGCATGTCTCCTTGGGATGGAGCACCCATTTGGTCCCAGTAGTGAGGGGGCATTAATAATGGTGGTGGCCACTGATAAGACCTGTGGCTTAACAGTTTTGACATTGTCTAAAGTGAAGGGGAAGGAGCACAGGGGGAAATGCACTGGCTCGGGCAGTTAACCTCTGACTGCAAGGTCCAGGTTTGACTCTTAGGCCTGTACACATGGGGTTGTTGTGCAAAAAAGGTTGTTCTTCAAGTCCTTTGGTGTCCCTGCCGGTATCATTCCACCAATGCTTCATACTCATTCATTCGTCGCCACCACTATATAATATAATATTGACAGAACCAATAAGTGCTTAGAATAATCCACATTGGTTCTGCCAAGTGTCATGAACCTTGTATCTTTGGCATTGGTATCCAGGACCTTACCTCTAGATCATCAGGTTCCCAACCTTATGTACAGATTTGTGCTAAGAGTTGGTTTATTACACAGAAGGTATGTTGGACATTGTGGCTAGGTGTTGGCATACAGATTGAGAATTTACAAGGTCTTGGTTTGATCTGAACTTTGCTTGTATCCACAGGTGTAAAAAAAAATTGGACAGGAATCTGGCAGTGGTGTGTGTTGAAGCTGGATTGCCTCAGTGCAAAGACAAAGCCTGGCTCCTTCAGGCTTCATGTACAGTAATTATGATGAGCAGCATAGTAAGAAATTTCAATGCTGGTAGCCAGAATGTAGCTTTTCAACCCATGTTAACTTATGGTGTACCCATAATATATGTGGATTAAATCCTGTAGTGTAGGATATCCAGTAAGAATTGGATTTGAAAGTGCCTGGTGAAAGCATAACAGCTTGACCTCATAACTTGCCGGATGCACATTGATTTTATGTACTGTTGCAGAAGTTTAATTGTAAGGGAGGTTAATAAAATGTGATGTTAAAGGGACCAATACCTTAAAAGAGGCAGAGCTGTTAATAGTTCTGATAAAAATAATAAAAACAACCTTTTTTGATGTTGAACCCTTGTTGTTCAGGCCCCGGTTCATTGCATCACCTGCTTATGTGATGGATATGACCCACAGGCAACTGGGATGAAGTTAGTTCATGAAATGTGTGTAGTGATTATATCTCATTGTACAGTGCTCACCATAATTGTGGTGTAATGCATCATTACTCCAAAGTAACAGAATGTTAAGTGTGTTTGTGTGTGAGTTAAATGCTTCTTTTCTGTATGAAATTTCAGTCAGCTGATATACGCACAGCAGCTGCGAAAGGTCTCTGTAAGCTTCTTGTGAATGACAGAATCAAGTCACCTAACCTTGTGTCTCATCTGCTTATCATGTGGTACAACCCTGTTACAGGTATAGTGGTGTTGTTTATGTTCTATTTTTGCACTGCATGCATTGTACAAGGGCATATCCAAAAGTTCCTGGACTGGTCAGTGATGAAATATATTTGTACCTTTTTAATGGTCACTGTTGCTTCCTTCTGAGTTCATACAGTGGGTCCAGCATTTCTGCCACTGGCAGATGCACCACTGGAAATGACTTATTGGAGTAGTGCGTGAGGGAGGTGTTCCTGAATTTCAGGGACATCCAGGAAATGACTCCTTAGTGGCTGTGATTTCATTCTCAGAAACAAGAAGAAATCGCAGGAGGCCAAATTACATACATGAGGGTAGTAGGAACCACTTTAAAGTTTTGATGGTCCAAAACATATGTTTGACATGACATATTTCTTGATTCAAGTATGGAGAGGATAGGCTTTTGATTGAGAGGACTTCCGTTGGGTTGGCGGGTCACAACAGTTAACCCAGGTATTCTCTACTATTATGACTCAAGAGGAAGTGTTGGTCATTTCTGACTTAATGCAATGGTTCAGTCCCATAAATTCACATTGCTGCTGCTTCTGCTTATCAGTAATCAACAAATGCACAAACTTTGTGGATATCTGCTGTTTGTTGCAGTTCTTTACGATTCACTGGCATGTTACATCTGAGAGTCCTAACCTGATAGCATCTACAAAATCAGACTGAGTCATTCTTCATTTATGTTTTTCTGAACTTTGTCGATGTTTTCCTATGTGCAAACTGTAGAGGAATGGCTGGAGTTCTTACATTTTTCAAATGAAGTCTCCTCATATATAAAACAAGAAAAATAACACACTCAAAAGCATGTATTTGTCCCGTGGCATTGTCTCTGAAAGTTGTATTGAGCACTTACTGCATTTCTCCAGCAGCTAAACTTAATACAAATGCGGTGTCTTTTCAAATCAACCATTAGAAAGTGACACACACAAACAGTAAACTACCATTGAGAGGCAATGCAGAGAGTTATGGCTGAAAACTCACTAGCCTGACATGGATGATTTTGATATTATGGCATCTAGTGGCAGAAAGCTGTGATACTTTTCTTTTTTTATTTGAATGGTGAGTTTGGGACTTTTGGATAAGGCTTTGTAAATGTCAGACACATTTTGTTTATATAATCTTAGAGTAAGATATGACTGCAGATACAAAGATGGACAAACAATGAAATTGGTATTGTTGCTCGATAACCTTTGAAATATACAGAGAATTTCAAATAAAATTGTACAACAAATTTAGAAATGTGACCGCAGAAACTGAACATTTTAAACTTTAAAGCATTCCACTGTAAATACCTTTACAAGTTCCATTATAAGTTTTTGTTGCCACAGAGGGAGATGTGTACCTGCGACAGATGCTTGGAGCATTCTTCACAACTCTAGCATATGACAGTAAGTATGGACAGGAAATGTTGGAGCAAGCATTCTTACCAACTCTTCGAACATTATTTCAAGCTCCAGTTACTAGTCCTTTAGTGGAGGTGGATCAGGACAGTGTCGTCCGTTTGATGTTGCATCTTACTCGGCCTGGTAATAAGAAGGTATGGAAATGACGGTGCAAATAAATGTAAACCCATTTTCACCTATGTTTATACAGAGCATATTTGCCACCCCAAATTTTATTGTATTTTTATGTACACACATTTAAGATCATTAAGAGGAAGATGCAATTAGGGCATTTGAAACTCCAATTCAGAATTTGATACCTCTGAACGCTAGACATTGCTCTTTACATAACAAGGCCAAAACACTGTGAGAGCCATCTTGGTCATTCTGTGTTTGGCATTATATATTCCATATTCTGCTTTCTTTAGGCACTGATTCTTGTGTAAGTAGTTTGTATTCCACATGCTGTACTCAGCAGTCATTTTTTATTCAGTCTTCATATTCTGCAGTTGGCATTCCTCATTATCCAGCTATCCTGCATTCTTTGTTTGGCTGCTGTGAACTGCTGTAATGATAGGAAATTACCTGTAAGTGGACTAATGCACAAACCCCAATGTAGTGTCCCTGTATATATCACCACCTTCACTTAGCACCCATCTAAGTCCATAAGCAGAAGTAGCCTATTATTATATTAACACTGCGGAACTCGTGGTAGAACAACACCCCTCTAGCCAACATTCGCCAAAGATTATGGTGATACAAACCTGCCCATCAGCATTAAGTAATGTCTGATGTAGCACCATATTACTGTACTTCCCTCCTTTGCATCCACTATACTGTACAGTTAAATTTTTTGATTAGATTTTTATCTGTGTATAAGAAGAATATGTCACTTCTTGAAAGTGGCTGGAGGAAGATGGGGTGTTATGATATTTCCTTTCCTCCCCTGGCAGGGAAAACCAGGTATGAACTTTGATCTCCAGACACAAACACTTTCAGGGGTATTAAGTAACAGTGAACACACATTGTGTACCTTCTTTTGTATGGTACAGTATACAGTGAAACTGTATGCAAAACTGTACTGTGTATAGTTAAAAGTAGTTTTTGTGTATTATACTAACCCTATTTCTCGTTAGACTGAACATCTGAAATTAAAGTGGTTTCATGACTGTCAAAATGCCTCCAAGAGCTTCAGTACACAACTGTCCTTTTGAATCCTGTAAGAGGTCTTCAAACAATAAGTAATCAGTTACAATACTTTGATTTATTCCACCAAAAATTGCAGTGAACAGACAA
>JGI20166J26741_11630696_pt1 | contig 11417 bp, 8 predicted proteins | sample TergutCu122P5_FD_26741 | JGI IMG/M metagenome (IMG submission 26741) | reverse complement strand
GGCGCGGGCACGCGAGCTGGTCAGCCTCGTGCCCCAGACCGCCGCCGACCTGCTGTACCTGCCGACCGTGGCCGAGGAGTGCGCCCAGGCCGACACCGAGAGCGGCGTGCCCGCCGGGACGACGGCCGCCCTGCTGGAGACGCTCGGCCTCGCGGTGGACGCCGCGACGAATCCGCGCGACCTGTCCGAGGGCCAGCGCCTGGCGCTCGTCCTGGCGATCCAGCTCGCCGCCCGCCCGGCGGCCGTGCTGCTGGACGAGCCGACGCGCGGCCTGGACTACACGATGAAGGACCGTCTCGCCACGATCCTGGCCGACCTGGCACGTGCCGGGCTGGCCGTCGTGGTCGCCACGCACGACGTCGAGTTCATCGCCGGCGTGGCCGACCGGGTGATCGTCATGGCCGAGGGCGAGATCGTCGCCGACGGCACGACCCAGGCCATCTGCACCGCCTCGGCCGCCTTCTCCCCGCAGGTCTCCAAGGTCTTCTGGCCCTCCGGCCTGCTCACCCTGGCCGACCTGCGCGCCGCCCTGCCCGCCACCCCAAGGGTGCGGTCATGACGCCGCCCCGGGGGGAGCTCGCCGGCGCCGGCGGCACGGCGGCTGACCTGTCAGAGGATCCCGAAGCGGGGGGAGGGGTTGGCTCACGAGCAGGACTTTGGCCGGAGTGGTTCGCGGCGCGGCGCCGCCGGCGACGCGCCGAACTACGCAGGTCACTGAGCGGAGAGCGGCGGATAGGATGCGCGGCATCCGCCGCTCGGAGCGTTCCTGCGACGAGCCAACCCCTCCCCCCGCTGCCTGCTGGCGGTGCGTCCGGGCTCCGACAGGCTCAACCGGCGGACGCGGGCGCTCACAGTGCGGACGCGGCGGACCTGGCGACGGGCGGTATCGCGGCGGTGCGGGTGTCGGCCCGGTCGGCGGTGATGCTGGCGCTGGCGGGGGTGGTGGGGCTGTTCGCCTTCGCCTGGCCGCTGTTCATCGATCCGACGGCGGTGCTGGCCATCGATGCCAGCGGCACCATGACGGCTCCCGTCATCCTGGGCGTCATCATGGCCCTGACGCTGGGCCTGCTGCTGACGCAGCTGACCGGGGACGACCTGGACGTCAAGGCCATCGCCATGCTGGGAGTGCTGACGGCGGTGGGCGCGGTCATCCGGCCCCTGGGGGCGGGCAGCGCCGGCCTGGAGACGGTGTTCTTCCTGCTCATCCTGGCCGGACGGGGCTTCGGGCCGGGCTTCGGCTTCCTCCTGGGCACGCTCACGCTGTTCGCCTCGGGCCTCCTCACGGGCGGCTTCGGCCCGTGGCTGCCGTACCAGATGCTCGGGGCCGGGTTCGTCGGCCTGGGGGCGGGGCTGCTGCCGCGCCGGGCGGGCCTGTCCACCCCGAAGGAGCTGACCCTGCTCGGCGCCTACGGCTTCGTCGCCGCCTTCGCCTACGGCTACCTGACCGACCTGGCCTTCTGGCCGTTCTTCTTCGGCGCGGGCATGACGCAGGTGGGCTTCGACCCGAACGCCGGACCCTGGGCCAACCTCCACACGTTCGTCATCGTCAACACGGCGACCTCGCTGGCCTGGAACCTCGGCCGCTGCGTCACGAGCGTCGTGCTGCTGGTCCTGCTCGGGCCGGCGCTCCTGCGCATCTTCCGCCGGGCCGGCCGCCGGGCCCGGTTCGTGACCGCCTGACCGGGCCAGCCGTTACGCAATCGTGATGAGGCAATCGCGCCCTGGGGCAGCGAAGGCTTGGGTCCGGGACGTAGACTGCCTTTGTGCTGGCGAAGCCGCCGTCCCGGGCCGATGCCTGGGGCGTTCGCTCTCATGGGCACGGCCCGTCGCACACCGTCACGAACGAAACTCGAAGGAGAGTCCTATGAAGAAGGCTTGGGTCGCCGCCGCAGGCGGTGCCATCGTCATGGCCCTGATGGCCGGCTGCACCAGCGGCGCGCAGAACCCGTCCGGGTCGGCCGGCGCGACCGGCGTGCAGGCGATCATCCAGCAGGCCCAGGGCATGTCGAACGCCGACCTCTACAAGAAGGCCATCGCCGAGTCCAAGGGCAAGACGATGTACGGCATCGGCAACACCAGCCGTGGCGCCACCGCCGCGAAGGCCTTCATCGCCGCGCTGCAGGCCATCGATCCCACCTACAACGGCAAGATCGAGTGGAGCCAGCCGAAGAACAACTCCATCTTCCAGACGCTGGACGCCGACATCGCCTCCTCGACGCACACGTACTCGATGACGCTTATCCAGGACGGCAACCAGATCCAGTCCAAGGAGATCAACACGGGCAACCTGCTCGCCTACATCCCGAAGGACTTCGCGGACGCCCAGGGTGTCACGATGCCGGCCGGCGGCGCGCCGCTGCCGCTGCTGACGGTGACGAAGGTGTTCATGTACAACAACCTCAACGGCACCGGTTTCGGCAACATGTGGGACTACGTCGCGGAGGGCGTCTCGCCGATGTTCATGGGCGTCAACTCCGAGCCCGTCGGCAAGAACTTCCTCTACATGCTGACGCAGGACAAGTACGCCTCGATGGTCAAGGACGCCTTCGACAAGCTGCCCGCCGACCAGCAGGCCACGTTCCAGAAGACCGTCGACGCCGTCGCGGGCGACGTGGCGACGCTGGGCCTGAGCGGCGACAACGCGAAGTACGCGCTGGCCTGGATCAGCCGGTTCGTCCAGCAGTACAAGGTCATGACCGACGACGGCCCCATCTGCAACGAGTTGGTGACCAACAGCGCGGCTGGCCAGTGCGCCCTCATCGTGTACTCGAAGCTGCGCGCCGTGGAGGAGTCCGCGAACGCCTCGGCCAAGAACATCACGATCGCGGCCTACCAGGACAACTTCGCCGGCGTCGGCGGCTTCGGCTACTCGATCTACTCGATGGTGCCGAAGACCAGCCCGCTGCCGTGGACCGGCCTGGCGTTCATCGCCTACATGGCCACGGAGAAGGCCGGCTTCGAGGCGTGGGGCAAGGACGTCGGCACGTACTCGCCCAACCCGGCGATCAACCAGGACCACAGCAAGGACGGCGAGGCCAAGGGCATGCCGGCCAACAACGACCCCGGCCTGGCCTGGTGGACGGCCGCGGACAAGGGCCGCCTCGTCATCGAGGATCCGGTCTACTGCTCGAAGACCTCCGTCAAGATGAGCGACTGGATCGACAAGCTGAACGCCGGCAAGTAGTCGCTGATCCGGCTGCCGCCGTGCCCGACAACTGAAGACGGATCGCCCGGGGACACCGACCGCTGAGGGGGTGTCCCCGGGCGTGACCGCCCGGGACACGTGGCCCAGGGGATGCGGAGCCCGCCCCTCCGACGCCGTGGCCCGATGACCCCCACACCCGCACCATTCCGAGAAGGTCGCCTCGTCATGTCATCGGTCGCCCTGTCCGCTCCACCTGCCTCCTCCAGCGGTCTGCGGACCCGATGGCGCCGCGTCACCACGTACCTGGCCAAGCCGCAGCACGCGATCCTGCTGGTGCTCGGCATCATCTTGACGATCACGACGGTCGCGCCGCTGCTGCTCATCGTGCTCGACACGGTGACGATGCACATCGGCTCGAAGGACGACGTGGGCGGCATGGCCAGCGCCTACGGCTGCCGCATCTTCACCAACAACGTGAGCTGCTACACGGCGTTCAACTGGACCAACCTGTTCGCCGGCGCGCTCAAGTTCGTCAACTTCTGGATCCCCCTGCGCAACACCGTGTTGATGGCGGCGCTGTCGTGCCTGGGCGCCATCGTCTACGGCGGCCTGTTCGCCTACTTCATCACCCGCACGAACCTGCCGTTCAAGAAGTACCTCAGCGCGATCTTCATCTTCCCCTACATCATGCCGCAGTGGACCCTGGCCATCGTCTGGCAGAACCTGTTCAAGTCGAACGCCTCCGTCGGCGGGTCGGACGGCCTGCTGGCCTACGTGTTCGGCATCAGCATGCCGGCCTGGTGGGTGCAGGGGCTGTTCCCCTCGGTGGTGGTGCTGGCTGTCCACTATTCGGCGTTCGCCTATATCCTCATCGGCGGCATCTTCCGCAACATGGACGCCAACCTGGAGGAAGCCGCCACCATCCTCAACACGCCCAAGTGGAAGACGTTCCTGCGCATCACGCTGCCCATGGTCAACCCGGCCATCCTGTCCACGATCCTGCTGGTGTTCAGCGCCGCCATGGGCTCCTACCCCGTGCCCCATTACCTGAACTTCTCGACGCTGGCGACGCAGTACATCGCCATGAACATCAACCTGCAGGGCCAGGCCTCCATCCTGGCGGTGGTCATGATGGCCTTCGGCGTCGCGCTCATGGTGGTCAACCAGCGCACCACATCGGGCCGCAAGAGCTTCACGACGGTGACGGGCAAGTCGGGCCAGGTCTCCCTCGTCAATCTGCACGCCGTCAAGTACGTCCTCGGCGTCTTCTTCATCCTGACCACGCTGGCGACGGCCATCTACCCGATCGTCGCCTTCGCGCTGGAGACGTTCTTGCCCAACCCGGGCGACTACTCGTTCGTCAAGACCGGCGACACGTCCCACCTCACCACGAAGTGGTGGACGGCGACCAAGCCCGAGGCGGGCGTGATGTACAGCCAGCTGGGCATCCTCCACAACGCCTTGATCTGGGGGGCCTTCAAGGGCACGATGATCGTCTCGTTCGCCGTGGCCCTCTGCTCGGGCACGATCGGCACGCTCGTGGGCTACGCCGTGAGCAAGAACCGGCATTCCCGCTGGGCCAACTACGTCAACAACGTCGCCTTCCTGCCGTACCTGATGCCGTCGCTGGCCATGGGCGTGGCGTTCTTCATCTTCGGCTCGCCGTTCGGCCTGTTCAACACCTACACGCTGCTCATCATCGCCGGCACGGTCAACTACATCCCCTTCGCCTCCCGGGCCTCGCTGAACTCGATGCTGCAGATCTCCGGTGAGATCGAGGAATCGGCCATCATCCAGGACATCCCCTGGTGGAAGCGCATGACCCGCATCATCATCCCGATCCAGAAGTCCAGCATCATCTCGGGCTTCCTGCTGCCGTTCATGAGCTGCATCCGCGAGCTGACCCTGTTCATGCTGCTGTGCTCGCAGACGTTCATCCTGACGGCGACGCTCGGCTACTTCGACGAGATGGGCCTGTACGCCTTCTCGTCGGCCGTCAACCTGATCTTGATCATCACGGTCTTGATCGTCAACGCGCTGGTCAACAAGCTGACCGGCGCGAGCCTCGACAAAGGTATTGGAGGATAAGGCACATGCCCGCCATCGAACTGTCGCACGTCACCAAGCGCTGGGGCGGCTTCTACGGGGTGGACGATCTGTCCATCACGATCGAGGACAACGCCTTTGTCACGCTGCTGGGCCCGTCGGGCTGCGGCAAGACGACCACCCTGCGCATGATCGCCGGCCTGGAGACCCCGACCGAGGGCCGCATCACGATCGGCGACCAGGTCGTGTTCGACTCGGAGGGGGGCATCGACGTGCCGGCCAACAAGCGCCACGTCGGCTTCCTCTTCCAGAACTACGCCCTGTGGCCCAACATGACGGTCTACCAGAACATCGCCTTCGGCCTGCAGAACGACCGCAGCTACACCAAGGAGCGCATCGCCAAGCGCGTGGCGGAGGTCTCCGAGGTGGTCAAGATCGGCCCGTTCATGGACCGCTACCCCTCGGAGCTGTCCGGCGGCCAGCAGCAGCGCGTCGCCATCGCCCGCACGCTGGCCCCCGAGCCCGGCGTGCTGTTCATGGACGAGCCCCTGTCCAACCTGGACGCCAAGCTGCGCCTGGAGATGCGCGCGGAGCTGCAGCGCCTCCACATCGAGACCGGCTCCACCTTCGTCTACGTGACCCACGACCAGATGGAGGCCATGACGCTGGCCACGCGCATCTGCCTCATGGACAACGGCGTGCTCCAGCAGTACGACGCCCCCCTGGACGTCTACAACAAGCCGAACAACCTGTTCGTGGCCGACTTCGTCGGCAGCCCCAGCATCAACTTCATCGACGCCACCGGCCAGCAGGCCCCGGACGGGTCGTTCGACCTGACGATCTTCGACGGCGACCGCGTGCGGTTCGTGCCGCACCAGGGCGTCGCGCTGCCGGCCTGGTACGCCGAGCAGGCGGCGGCGGACGAGGCCGCGGCGAAGGAGCTGGCGGAGCGCCTGGGGAAGAAGGGCGCGGTCGCCAAGGAGAACAAGAGCTCCACGTTCCACTACCGCATCGTCACCGTCGAGGACCTGGAGGCGATCACGGACCAGGGGAAGGACATCACCGAGCAGGACTTCGTCATCGGCGTGCGCCCGGAGGTCATGGACATCCACGAGAACGGCGCCCTGGAGGCCGAGGTCTACGCCTCCATGCCCACCGGCATGGAGACGACCGTGCGCGTCCGCCTCGGCCACTTCCTGCTCACCGGCGTCATCTTCGGCCCGGCCATCTACAAGATCGGCCAGAAGGTGCGCGTCGACCTGGAGGGCGACGGCCTCATGCTCTTCAGCCGCAAGAACGGCCGCCTCATCGCCCAGGGCTCCCTCAAGCACGCGTAGGGCGGCACCGCGCCGAGGTATGCCCGGCGTGCTCAAGCGGCTGAGCCCGTGAGATTCGGGGCGCCGCTTGACAATTAGGAAGACTTGCTGTTAGTCTCATCCCGAGTCCCCAGCCCACGGACTCTGGAGGGCACATCATGGCAATGCTGCCAGCAGGACCGGGACGACCCGGGGTGCTGCGGTCGATGAACGACCGCGCCGCGCTCGGGTTGCTCCTCGCGAACGGACCGATGACGCGCGCTCAGATCAGCCAGGCCACGGGTCTGTCGGGCCCGACGACGGCGCAACTGGTGGTGCGGTTGCGCGCCGCGGGCGTCATCGACCAGGCCGGCCAGAGGGCCCCGCAGCGCGGGCCCAAGGCCGTGACGTACCGGGCGCGCACGAAGCTGGCCCGGGGGATCGCGATCCACATGCTGCCGGGTGTCGCCGAGGCGTGCGTGGTCGACGCCTCGCTGCAGGAGGCGCCGGTCGCACAGATCCGGCTCGTCGGGCGCCGCCGCTCGGCCGCCGGCGACATCACGACCGCCATGGACGCGGCCTGCGGGGCGGCCGGCCTGGGGCACGACGGCCTCGTGGCGGTCTGCGTCGGCGTGCCCAGCGCGGTCTCGCCGCAGGGCGCCGACCTGTCCTTCGTCGGGCCGCTGCCGGGCTGGTCGCGGCGCGACGTCCGGTCTCACCTGGAGGATCGGTTGGGCATGACGGTCCTCCTCGACAACGACGCCAACCTGGCGGCGGTGGCCGAGCAGCACCAGCGCGGCGACCCGGGCGACTTCGCGCTGCTGTGGCAGGGCGAGGGCCTGCGGATCGCCCGGGTCGTCGACGGCACGCTGCAACGCGGCGCGGGCGGCGGGGCGGGTGAGATCGGCTACCTGCCGGCGCCATGCACCGCCGTCGCCCTGGATCCCCAGGCGCCGAGCCTGCAAGACCTGGCGGGTTCGGCCGCGGTGACGCGGCTGGTGCGGGCCCATCGTCCGGCCGTGCGGACGTACGAGGCGGCGCTGCGCGCGCTGGCCGAGGACGCGGCGCGGGAGGAGCTGCTGGCCGACCTCGCGGCGCGGATCGGCGAGACGCTGGTCCCGGCGCTGGCCGTGCTGGATCCGGCGAGGGTCGTCCTGGGCGGGCCGACCGGCGCGGCGGGCGGGGCCGACCTGGCGCGCCTCGTGCAGGCCTACCTGCGGCGGGCGACCCGCTGGCGGGTGCCCGTCGCCGCCTCGGCCGTCACCTCCCACCCCGTCCTGCGCGGGGCGGCGCTCACGCTGGCCGAGCACCTGGCCGAGCGCCTGTACGGATCCATCGATCGCGCCACCACGTCGTCGCCCACCTGAACGACAACCGAACACCCCGTCCGGACGCCCCGGGCGGGCACGCACCGACGTAGGTCTTCGCCGCGCTGGCGGGACCTGGAGGAAAGGAGCCACGAATGCAGCATCCACCATCACGAGGCGCCTGGCGCGCAACCGGGCTGGCCGCCCTGACGTGCGCCCTGGCGCTCGGCGCATCGGCCTGCGCCAGCGGGACCAACGCCCCGCCGACGACCACGAGCACCACCACCACGACGGCCAGCGCGGCGCCCACCACGACGGCGCCGACGACCAGCACGTCGGCCGCGCCCACGACGAGCGCCGGCCCGACGGGCAGCCTCACGCTGTGGCACTTCTTCACCGACCGCGAGGCGGGCATCATCCAGACCGCCGTGGACGGCTTCATGAAGGAGTACCCCGGCATCACCGTCACCGTCCAGTCCGGCCAGGACGACGACAAGATGCGCACGGCCATCGCGGCCGGGGCGAACATCGACGTCGGCATCTCGTACTCGCGCGACCAGCTCGGAGTGCTGTGCACCTCGGGCGCCTTCATCGACCTGGCCCCGCTCATCGCGGCGGATGGGACCGATCTCAACCTGCTGCTGCCGAAGGCCAAGGCGTACACGGAGTTCAAGGGCAAGCGCTGCGCGCTGCCGATGCTGGGCGATGCGACGGGCCTGTACTACAACACGGCGATGTTCGCCGACGCCGGCATCACGTCTCCGCCGAAGACGCTCGCCGAGCTGTCCGACGACGCCGTCAAGCTGACGACGTACAAGGCCGACGGCTCGATCGACCGGCTGGGCTTCATGCCGCTCATGGGATACTACGAGACGACCACGCCCGGCATGGCCGTGACCGTCCAGGCGGCGTGGTTCGACGACGCCGACAAGTCGACCCTGGGCACCGACCCGGGCTGGACGACCCTGTTCACCTGGCAGAGGGACCTCATCGACCGCCTCGGCGGCTTCCAGAAGCTCAACGACTGGATGGCCGGGCTGGGCGATGAGTTCTCCGAGGAGAACGACTTCCACACCGGCCGCCTCGCCATGATGGTCGACGGCGAGTGGCGCACGGCTTTCTTGGCCGACCAGGCGCCCGACCTGAAGTACGCCACGGCGCCCCTGCCGATGTCGGCCGACCACGCCAGCGCCTACGGCGCGGGGCTGGTCGACGGCAACCTCATCGGCATCCCGAAGGGCTCGAAGCAGCCCGAGCTGGCCTGGCTGCTCGTGAAGTACCTGGCCATGAACACCGACGCGCAGGTCTCGATCGGCAACGGCCTGAGGAACGTGCCGACGCTGCTCGCCGCCGCGCAGAGTCCCGCGCTGGAGAAGGACGCCAACTACCAGGTCTTCCTGGACGCGTTCGAGAACGCCGCCTCCATGACGTCGCCCTCGACCATCATCGGCGTGCAGTACCAGGACCTCCTGGACCTGTTCGTGCAGCCCTGGCAGTCCGGGGACAAGACCGACCTGGCCGGCGGCCTGGCCGACGTCGCCAAGCAGATCGACGCCGCCATGGCCCTGGGCGGCTAGCGATGGCGCGAAGCGACCCGTCGGGCACGGCGCGGGCAGACGCCCCCGCGCCGCGCCCGGCGGGGCTGTTCACCCGGCTGTCGCGCCGCAAGGGGCTGGTCGCCGTGGCGTTCCTCGCGCCCATGCTGGCGGGTGTGACGGTCTTCTTCGTCTACCCGCTCATCATGACGGTGTACTACTCGTTCACGACGTTCAACCTGCTCAGCGCGCCGAAGTGGAACCACTTCGCCAACTGGAAGTACCTGTTCACCCTCGACCCGGTCGTGCGGAAGGCCGCCGCCAACACGGCGTGGTTCATCGTCGTCATGGTGCCGGTGCGCATCGTGGGGGCCATGGTCGTGGCCTCCGTGCTGACACGGGCGCGGCGGGCCTCCGGCCTGTTCCGCACGATCTACTACCTGCCGGCGCTGATCCCGCCGGTGGCCTCGACCATCGCCTTCGTCTACGTGCTGAACCCGACCTCGGGGCCCGTCAACGTGGCCCTGTCCAAGATCGGCGCGCTGCTGGGCACGATCGGCCTCCACGTCAACCCGCACCCGGGCTGGTTCGCGAACGCGGCCTGGTCCAAGCCGTCCCTGGCGCTTCTCGGCCTGTGGGCGGTCGGGGACATCATGGTCATCTTCCTGGCGTCCCTGCTGGACGTGCCGTCGGAGCAGTACGAGGCCGCCGAGATCGACGGCGCCGGCTCGTTCGCCCGGTTCCGGTACGTGACCCTGCCGCACATGCAGCCGGTCATCCTGTTCTCGGCGGTGACGGGCATCATCGGGGCGCTGCAGTACTTCACGCAGCCGGCGGTGGCCTCGGCCACCGCCCAGGGGAAGGCGACCGTCGGGGCCGGCATGACGACGACGCTCGGCTGGCCGCAGAACTCGACGCTCACCTACGGCCAGTGGCTCTACAACCAGGCCTTCGGCTACTCGAAGATGGGCTACGCCTCGGCGCTGGCCGTCGTCATGTTCGTCGTCTCGGCGATCGTCATCTTCCTGCTGTTGCGCCGCTTCAGCGAGTTCAGCCCGGAGGTGGCCAGTTGAGTCGGCATCGCTCTCTGCCCGCCGTCGTGGCCGATCACGTCGTCCTCGTCGCGCTGGCGATCATGTTCCTGGCGCCGTTCTTCTTCGTGCTGCTGACCAGCTTCATGACGGCCGGCGAGGCGGGCACGCGGGCCTTCTGGCCGACGTCGTGGCACCCGGAGAACTTCGCCGCCGTGTTCGCCAAGCTCGACATGTGGCGCCTGTACCGCAACTCGTTCCTGTACGCCGGCCTGGCGACGCTGTTCATGCTGGCCTCGTCGATCCCGGCCGCCTACGCGCTGTCGCGCATCAAGTTCGCCGGCTCGCGCGTCCTCTTCGTCATCATCATCTGGGCGATGATGCTGCCGCCCCAGGTCACGACGGTGCCCCTCTACGTCATGTGGGCCAAGCTGCACCTGACCGGCAGCCTGTGGCCCCTGATCCTGCCCAACCTGCTCGGCGACGCGTTCTCCGTCTTCCTCCTGCGCCAGTTCATGCTGACGATCCCCCGGGAGTACACGGAGTCGGCCAAGCTGGACGGCTGCGGGGAGTTCATGACGATGCTGCGGGTGATCGTGCCCATGGCCAAGCCGGGTATCGCGGCCGCCGCCATCTTCTTGTTCTTCGCGGCCTGGAACGACTACTACGGGCCGCTGCTGTACACCTCGGAGAACCCCAGGGCGTGGCCCATCTCGTACGCCCTGGCCACGTTCCGCACGACCCGGAGCGTGAACTGGAACCTCACCATGGCGGCGTCCCTGCTCGCCATGGTCCCCGTCATCCTCCTCTTCTTCGCCGCCCAGAAGGTGTTCGTCCAGGGCGTCACCCTCACCGGAGTGAAAGGCTAACCATGAAGCTCACCGTGATCGGCGGCGGCTCGACGTACACCCCCGAGCTGGCCGACGGGCTCGCCCGCCTGCGGGCGCTGTTCCCGCTGGACGAGCTGTGCCTGGCGGACATCGACCCGTGGCGCGTGGAGCGCACCAGCGGCATGTCGGCGCGGATGTTCCGCCACGAGGGCTACGACGTCGCGGTGA
>JGI20166J26741_11630474_pt1 | contig 11420 bp, 9 predicted proteins | sample TergutCu122P5_FD_26741 | JGI IMG/M metagenome (IMG submission 26741) | reverse complement strand
GGGGGGGGGGGGACACAATGTTATATGAAGTGTTCAAAATATCTGATACGCTCAGCATGCATGCATTCAGGTCTTTCCTTGTGTTTAATGCAACCCAATGAACACTTTCTTCCGTGATGCTTGAAACGCACGACCGAATATTTTGTTTCAGTTCTTCAAATATGTGCGGGCTATTTTTGTTAACATTCTCTCTCAAGAACTCCCAGTGATAGAAATCCAGTGTTGTTAGATTTGGAAATCTAAAAGGCCACACATTTGAAGAACTAAAGTGATCATTACAGAATTAGTGCAACACGTGTATTGTTGAATTTTCTGTATGTGCAGTAGCTCCATCTTGTTGAAAACAGTAGTCTTGTTCTTCTAGTTGCAACAGGGTTATAAAAGTCATAATTACAAGTAGTTTTTGGTTGCACAAGGCTATTACTGTTTCTTTGCAGGAAAATGGACCAATTATTGCCTGTTGAGGGACATCACACCATACTCCAACTCGTAAGGAATATAATGATCATTCTATTGGGTATGGGGATTTTCAGTACTCCATATTCTGCTATTTTCGCTGCTAATGTTTTTGTGAAGCTGAAACCATGCTTCAGCAGTAAAGCAGATTTTATGCAAGATGTCTGTCTCACCATGGATGATGCATTTAAACCATTTGCAATACTGAAGTCATCAATGCCTATCAGGACTGTGGAGTTCATGCACAACATGTTTGTGATATGGATAAAGTTTTATCATTTGTGTGCCATTTGTAAACTTCACATAGTACCAGAACAGTAACAGAGAGGTTAACAGTCTAAACTGCAACTAAAGGGGATTTCAAAAGCTTCCCATTTAATTTTCAATGGATATTTCATTAATATGGAATAAATTTTGTGCCAAGGATATGAGGTTTTAACATAGTTCTCAACAATTGAGTTGCAGTGATTCATGCTAAAATTCCAAGTCCTCTTCTCCACAACTCAATCATGCAAAAGACCCCCCACCCCCCCCAAAAAAAAATCAATATACAATATTCTTCAAAGACCAGCATAAATAAACGTATTCATTATAATGACAGTCACTGCTGCCTGCTCTGTAGCACTGGTTTTAAGGAATGGAGATGGACAGAATTTGTTGTGGACAGTCTTTGTTTATTGGAAGTACTGAGCCTCCTGACCACTGTTACTAGAGAATTAGCTTATTTTATGAAAAAACAAACAAGGGGGCCTCAAAAATATTTCTCTTGTGGTACCCCTGAGAAGCTTGGCGCAGACTTCCTAAAACACTGCACTGTTTAATCAATACAATCAACAAAATGCACAAAATCTTATTATTATATTCTCTTTCAACATACTGTGGCTTCTCAAAGCCATTTTCAAGTAGGCTTTCACAGCACAAATTCCTTATGCTGTTACACTAAGTATCTTGCTGTTAAACATAACCAGTGAACACTAAAAGGGTCTAGAAGAGCCAAACTTATTTATTTAATTATCTATCATCCGTTTGCTGCATGTATAGCACTTGTGTAAGTCAAACAAAGCATGTTTGACTTGTTGGAGCACAATTTAATAAGGAGATTTTGTGTACTTTGTTGGTTTTATTGCTTAAATTTGTCAGATGTACATGATTAAAGACGTGTATTTTTTAAGATTAAATTGTTCGGTCATGTAGGCTGCTTCCAGTTCACATATGTACACAGCAGTGGAACATGTGCCTTGTCAAATGGTATTAACTGCATTTACAGGCAAAAAAGAAGTCTAATGAAAGTCAAAGTAATGCACTTACTGGAAAATAGATGTAATACTTGTTGATGGATGTTCAGTGATAGAGTTGAGGCATCTATTTTCAAATTTTCTGAGTATTTTTATATAGGTATTTTGAGCAAACAAAATCAATGCAATATGCTACAGAGAATCAGGACTTACTGAAGCTCCTTAAAATCCAAATAAGTATCAAATGAGATTTACCCAAACAAGATTACTGTTAGGGGTAAAAAAATGTGGAGTGCAAGAAATGTAAGTCTTCACTGCAGCACCTTGGTTTCTCACAGCAGTTAATTGGATATATGAAAGACGCTTCCTATCATGTGAAAAGACATCCTAATTTACTTTATTTGGTAATACTTATGTAAATCTTCATAAAATTCTCTCTCGCCATGGCCACCTGATTACGTAGCTACCCACTAGATGTGTACGTAAGTTTCTAGAGCTTCAAAACATTTTAGAACATTTAGGAAGATGTTACAATTTGGTCTAAGATACTGCTGTCATCATTGGTAATTCTTTGTGGTTTTCTCTGTCACTTCATGCAGATGCTGACAAATTGAAACGTGATCCTCCATATTTCAATTTTTATCCAATCCAATATTTGATGCTGTATAACGTTTGCAGTTTATGAAATAGAGTTAAATAAATAAAGAAAATAATAAAAGTGTTCATTCAGAAAATATCTTGACTCAGTGATTTCACTAAGTTCGAAAAATCTGCTTAAAACTTCATAAGTCAAGAGGAGCTAATGACTTTCTCTGGACTTTGTTACATATTCTGATAATTATTTTCATAGTCTACAAATCATATAATTTTGATAACTCTGATAATTTGAATGAGGCTGTCAAAATTCCATTCCTTGTCTTTTCCTGGTACGCCTAATATGATTCCGCATGGTCTTTTCAGTGAATACAACAGATTTATACAGCTTACAAACCAATCTGTGAGTGGACTAGTGCAACAGAAGTAATGTGGCCTGTTTCACTTATAGAAATCCCAAGTGATGACTCTCTCTCTCTCTCTCTCTCTCTCTCTCTCTCACACACACACACACACACACACACAATCTTAATTTACAACACAACAAATTTAGATTTCTATAAAGATCCAGGGCAAGCTGAACAATTTTGGGAGTTCTTGTTTGGCAAATACCAGAGAAGAAGATGATATTTGCACATGTGGTCAAGAAATTTCCAGCTCTTTAAGGGGCCCAGTCATACATTATTGTATTCACATAAGCCTGCAAGTAGACCATATCCAAATCAGAGGGTGCATGTCCCATCTGCCATTATTCATTTGATGTTCATTCTATTTGAAAACAAGATCGAACTCTGAAGCTCCTTTTTTGCAATTTTCTCCATCCCACTTTTAGTTCTACTCCCTGTAGTTCATAAAGACATGTAATTTGGTCCTCCCTTCAGCTGACAGACCAATTTTTGCACTAATATAAAGGAAGTGTAATTGCATTACACACACGAGATGCACTCATTGTTAGGTTTGTGGATAGCAGAAGGAATGCTGAAACTTTTAAATGGCATTGTAGCATGGATTATACAAATTTAATCTGACCTTAACTTTGAGAACAATTATAAAATAAAAACTTCCTAAGTACACACAAATTGGTATAAATGGCATCCCAATTATTCTGACATATTTTGGTCCCTCAGGTCCATCATGGTGGAATTTCCATTTACTTAAGTTTTCCGTGTGAAATTATTAAAACGTACATTAGCTACTGATTAATGTTAAAATATCAGGGCCTCTTATATATACTACTTGTTACAGTTACATTAATTGGTGTACATCTACACTTGCAATTATTACTAATTTGGTTTTTCTGTCAGGGTCACCAGACATGTGGGATATTGTAGGGTTGTTATGGAACAACAACTACAGTACCAACATATATACACATATTTATCTAAGTCGTGTAAGTCGTACAGTGTCGAGTGCATTGGCAGGAATGCCATGATTACAAGTGCATGTGTTACATCTCGCACTAGCGATGAGGTCTGCTAGCAGGCGAATACACAGTGGGAATGCACGTCCAAGAATTGGCCTGAGAGCAGCTGTGAGTTGAAGTGGCTCCATGATAGTCCAATTGCCAGCTGGATAGCGGTGGGTCCCGCAGCCATGCTCGTTATGGCCTGCAGAGATGGCGCCTGAGAAGCGCAGTGTACCTGGTCCGCGCTGTGTTGTTACTCCTCTCCGACGCAAGCAGCGCAGCCGTGCAGTCAAATGATGTAACTGCTCTCTGAAGGGTCACGGACTGATTACTCCTTTTTGATGTGTGAGCAGTGAATGCTGGCTGTAGCCAAGCCAAACCAAGCCAAAGTGCTGACTGAGGGCTGAGACTTGCGCAAACCGCAAATTGATGTCCGTATGTCTGTTAGCCATTCCTGCGTTTGACTGTATCGCTGGGCTCCATAACAGACACCTTAACTGTGGAATATGCTTACGCTAACAATTTGAAGTCAGGCTAAGGGCCTTGACTGAACTTACCAATGACTAGTGTTTAGGTAGCACTGAACTTAAATTATGGGGTGATAAACTTTGGATTGGTTGGCTGTCCAGGTTTTGCGTCCAGACTGGCTCTGTCGCAAACTGGAAATATGTGACATTTCTCAGGCACTTAGGTGGTCGCCGCACCTGAGGGAGGGGAGTGTGGGCCATGCCCTGACTTTACATAGTATGTCCTGACATTTGCCTTAAAACTCAGGAAAAATAAAGGAAAAAACTCAGTCAGGGCATCCGAAAGTTGCTCGGCTGATCAGCGCTGAAAGCAATTCGTTTAGTCAACTTGGCCATCGTCTAGTGATGGCCTCAAATGGCCTGCTGGCCAATGCTGCCCTTGGCTTTCACATCAGCCGACAGGGTCAACCTTCGGTCAGCGTAAGTATCTGCCGAGTTGCCGAAATAGAGGTTTCCCAACATCAGTTAACTTGAGTCAGAGCTCAGATGTGGTCGGCATGTAGAGGAACTCCCAGATCCTCGTGAATCTGACTGCTACTAACTTACCAAGGGGCACCCGTAGCAATGCAAAGACACTTGGATTGTAACAACTGCAGCCTCCGCACATGGGAGGTGGCAGCAGACCTCCATGCGGGGCATGCATAATCCATCATGGGGAGGATGAGATGCTTGTATAGCAGGACTCCGGTCCTGATGAGAGATCGCTTCTCTTGTTCAGGAGGGGATTCAGCATAACCATCCTTTGTGCAGTTTCCTTCCTGACCTGATCGATGTGAGACGACCAGGTGAGCCGTGTATCTAAGGTCACTCCGAGATAATGAGTTGTGTCGACCCATTGGATTGGTACCATGAAAAGTGTTACTGGTCGGGGCAGGATCAAGCGCCGTCCGGCCCGCGCAAAGATTATCGCAGTGCTCTTCAAGACATTTACAGCATTTCCCCATTCACTCAACCACCGGTGAAGGTTGCTGAAGTATGGTTCCAGGTAGCTGATGAGCAGCGTCGGCTTCCGGGACATGGTTATGATGGTGTCTGCATAGAGCCAGCTCAACGTGGTGCGAGGGTGCGGGCATGTCGTTGACATACAAACTGAAGAGGAAAAAGGAGATCAAACCAACCTGCGCCAACCTGGCCCACATGCCGCGATGAGAGGGCATGGCTGTCTGTAAGGACGCCTCGAACGTCCGACCCCGAAGGTATGATGAGATTGTGTGGACTAGGTAGGACGGAAAATTTAGGATCGTGAGCTTGTAAAGGCCATCAAACCAAACGGTATCGAAGTCTTCCGCCATGTTAAGGAAAACTGCACCTGTCAGCCTCTGTTCGCCAAAGTTCCTGATTATTCTTTCAATGAGGCAAGTCAACTGCAAGCAAGTGCTATGACTGGGTTGAAACCCAAATTGCTCATCCCGCATTAGCCCGGGCTCTCTTAGTTAATATTAGATCCTGGTTAGTAGGATATTTTCAAATAATTTACCAATCGTGTCCAACAGACTAATGGGCCGATAGGATGAGGGCAGTGCTGATGCCTTCTCCGGTCTGAGGATGGAGATCACTCGAGAGTACTTCCACACTATAGGAAAGTGATGGGTGTGGAGAAGCTCATTAAAAAGCTGGAGAAGGAGGGACACCGCTCGCTGGGGAAGAAGCTTCAGGGCCCTGTTCGGTATACCATTTGGGCCTGGAGTCTTGCCGACATTTAGACCCTTGATGGCTTCCAGAACCACATCAGGGTTGGTTAACTTGGGTTCGCTGGCAGGGGTCAGGAAGTAAGACCTCAGCTCCACGTCAACCATCTCAATAACTGCCGGGACCGAAGGAATGGTCATCAGCTGAAACTGAGTCTCCAGACTGTCAGCTAGGGCTTCAGCTTTCTCTGAATATGATAGAGCGATAACCCCGGGGTGACCAGGGGTAAACAGAGTAGGAACTCTGATCACTCATTTGGTCATTCTCCACAGCCATTGGTCTTCGGGATCAAGGGATTCGATTGTCGCACTCCGCTGGTCGTTTCTCCGCTCATTGAGCCGGCGGGTTACCGTCCTCTGCAGGCGGTTGAACTCAGCCCTCAGAGCAAGGTCTCTGGTGACCTGCCGCTGCCTCTGCAGCAGGTTCTTCAGGCGTATCTCATCCTGAATGCCAGCCGATATCGGGGGTCATCACGCGGGCGACTCTTGGGAGTGGAAGCTGCTAGAGCTTTCAGAACGGCATCAGATAAGATCTCAACGCACATGTAGATTGCCATCTCTTTATGTAATTCCAGGTTGAACAGAATCTTGGCTTCCAGGTGGGACTGGAGTTTGGCCCAGTCAGTGCACCAGAAATCAGGGCGATCCGGTGGGTGCAGAAAGGATGAGTGACACATAGTGTCGATGATTACCGGGAGGTGGTCTGAGATCAGTGCAGAGCACAAAGTCAGATGCACCGAGGAGGGAAGTTCCTTGGTTATCATGATGTCCAAGACTTCACATGAAGCGGAGGGGTTGTACGGATTGGTGGTTGGGGTGTCCGGTCCAAAGAACAGACAAGAGTTCACATTGGCATAATCACATAGGAGTTTCCCCAGCCTCGTGCTCAGCCGTGAGTTCCAGTCCACATGCTTAGCGTTCAGTTCACTGGGCAACAAGACCGGCAACCCTCTGCCGAAACAGGAGGTCAGTTCCGTTCTGATCAGTGGGCAGGAAGGCGAAAGGTAAGCCGCAAGGATTTTCACCGATTTGTTGGCCAACGTGACTTGAATAGCAGTTGCCTCCAGGTGGGTTAGGCCTGGAACGGGCACTGAGTGGTGGATTATACCAAGGCGGACCGGTATGGCTGTACCGCACCAGCTGTTTGTCTGTACGGTGGCAGACAATTGGGAAGCCGGAAGGCTTGTCATGGATTAAGGAACATCTCAATTAAGAGACATACATTGACACTGCACTGGTTGAGAAAGTGCTCCAATTCAAGCTTACTGCCGTGCAATCTGCATTCCAACAGGCAAAGCGCAGGGCTTTAGTTCTGTCCTCCTAGGGCGCGCTGCCATACTCACCCATGAAAAGGATTACGGTTTTCAGGAGTGCCCGCTGGAGAGCAGCTCCTTTGAGGAGGGAAGAGATGGATGAGAGTAGCCGAAGAGTCAGCTTTACACATGTCTGGAGGAGAAGATTATCGAGATCAGCGATATCCTCGAGTGGGGAAGTGGTAGGTTGTGTAGATACCACCAGGTAAGCTGTGGGTTTGTCAGCCACGGTTTTGACACTTGCGGCTGCTTTCGTTTTGGGCTTTATATTAGCCGGCTTAGGGGCTGGTGTGGGTTTAGGCTCAGGCTTCTTAGGCTTGGCTGTCTTGCTAGTGGCGGTCACTTGTGGCTGCTTGGGTGTCTCCGTGACCCGCTGACGATTGACCAAAGTCTATCCCTCCCATTATTAGTCCAGGGCGACCTAGGCGCTAGTCTTTGGCAAGATCAATGTAGGCCCTCAGCCTGACTTTGAAATCATTAGCGTAAGCACATTCCCCTGTTAGAGTTAAGGTGTCTGTTATAGAGCCCAGCATTGCGGTCAAACGCAGGAATGGCTAAAAGACAGGGGGACGTCGACTTGGCTTTGCGCACATCTCTGCCCCCAGTTAGCACTTTGGCTTGGCTTGAAAATGGCCGTTACTGGAGCAGAGCGTGAAGAGATCTGCTGTGAGGCAACGCGGCCACTGGCCATGTGGGTGTTCCCACACTCATATTTTTTTTCTAATAATGTTACACAGAATTATGCCTGTGTTGTAAGATAGCCACATGGAACTACATGGAGGTATGTGTAGCAAACTATTTAACTAACAGTCCTCTATGATATGTAAAAAGCTGACAACAGCATCTTCAAAAATAATCACAACAGATGGGCAATACCTACCCCTCAAAGAATATGTAACATGTAAAACAAAGCCACCTACCATTAGTCCCCATTTTTAAACCCTGTTCTGTCAAGCGATGTTGAATTCTGAAATTATAAAAAGGGAGTATCTACCATTTGGACTCTTCTTGTGTATCACAATGTCAATACTTTACATGTCCTTACACTCATGTATCCAGTATGAAATTACTAATTAGTCTTTTATGAGCACTGCAATTCCTGTCTCAGAACTTTTAGCAAAATTCTAAACACTGAATTAGTAACTGAATTTACCATCTTATTTTACATTATGTCATAACTAGAATTTACCCACAACTCCATTTATAAATACCAGCACCTCACATCAGAAAAATTCAGTAGTAATATACTTTAAAAAATAATCTGGAAACACTAAAGTTATAATCACGTTATCTAAAATCATATGGCACAACAGAGTGTGACACACACACACACACACACACACACACACACACACACACACACACACACACAAACACACACACACACACACACACACACACACACACACACACACATACATATATATATATATATATAATGATGCAGTAATTATAGCTTAGGATTAATTCATGTTTTCACTGTGCATTTTTTAAAGTCAATCACTTTTATTGGCTGACAAATGCACTTAATGTGCATTTGTCGGCCAATAAAAGTAATTGAATAACTTAGGATGTTGACATTTGAGTGATGATATTAGGTTGTAAGGGTTCCCATCATACAACAACAACCTCACTGCACAATAAGTGGGATTACATCTGTCCACATACTGAGAAATTCCTGTAAAACGAAGAACAACTAGTGCACCATCACAACTTAATTACACTTAAAGTATCACATCGATAGCGAAAGTCAAAAGGCACAAATGTGCAGAAAATTCCTCATGGCCACTTTAAATGCTTCCAAGAAAAGGATACTATGAACAGTTCAACATGCAACTGAAATGAACAAGGGAAAGCTAAAAGCTGCATAAAAACACCAAACCACCATTTGTGCTGTTTACAGTTTCACCAAAAACAAAACCCCCACTGTGCTATCACACTACAACAGAATCAATTCTGACAGAAGATAGCTTCCAGCACATTTGAACCACCATGTTTTATACTGAGACTACAAATAAAATCCATGCTTCAAGAATGGAAAGAAAGAGTTGCTTCACTTCTAATATTCAAAAAATACTGAATGAGTTTAGCATAGGATTTCATAAACCAAAGAAGAATAAATTTATTCTTTGTGAAGAAATCAGAAATAATAAAAAAGTGGGGGTTTTAAAATGATGAAGTAAAGTACAAACAACATTAGAAATATAAGAATGCCACAAAAGAGACCATTAGAAAGATGAAGCAAAAGAAGAGGTCAGTAAACCTTTAATTTTTGCAAGTTTTGATCTGCAACAAGTCCTACTCACTTCTCATTCAGACAGTACATTATTATATTATTCAAGAAAATGTGCATATAATTAACTGTTTATGAAAATGGAAAACAGCAGGGTTTATGTTATTTATGGGGAAAATGTGATGGAAGAAAGGGATGTCTTGAAATAACAAGTATACGACTGTGACTAGGAAGTGTACAACGAGAGGTGACATGAAGAAGTTGATGTAATCCTGTACTGTAACATTTGTTATGGACAAAATAAAAACAGAGTATTTTTAGCATGCTTTATCTTTGCACCCAAACAATTCTCTACATCAGAAAAATTCAGCTGTGAAGGTTTACTTTCAGAACACACATATATGGGAGCAGATAAAGGGTTCATATTACCAATACAACTTTCATAAAAAGAACAATGTGGGCACCATTGCAATGTCCTTTAGTCACAAGTCTCGCCCAGCCAATCCAATGCCACTTATTGTTTAGAAATTGGAATTCTCTGAGTATAACTAGCAAGTAATTCAGGATTCTCTGCTAGGGAGAAGAATTCAGTGGTCACTGCTGTGTGGCCTAGCTTTAAGAAATCTTCAGAAGAAAACAGAAATATGTTACAGCTCTACGAAGAAGATAGTGTCTGAAGTGCAAAATGTAATAAGATTAAACAGGCTACATTCTATCAAAGGATGCTTATCATAATCATACAGTATCTAAGAAGAAAATTACCACAACTTACAAACAATGTGCAAGAAAATGATAATCACAGCAGAGTATCACCACGGGTATTTTCAAGTGCCACATCCTTCAAGCACACTTGACTCTTTGGAAGAGACAGATGAAGAAGAGAAGGTTGATGAGTAACAATGTGAATTTTTGATAAATAAACTGCTTTATAATGAACACCTGACACTTTGCAATTTTTTAAATGTAATGTGTACAATTTGGTTTTTCAAAAAAATTCAAATTTACTGAAAAAGATAAAAATTTTGTATCCTGAAATAAATCCTTGATTCAACTTAGCATACTCTTTATAGTGTATGTAATGCCATTTTGATACCTCAAATAGCTCATTTGCAATAAAGAGGAAAACCTTTTGCTACTCTGGTAAAATTGATGTTTTGGGGGTTGTTCTCTTTTTAAAAAATAGGAACAAAATGAGATTTTAATTAAACTGCATTGTTAAAAACCTTGCAACACAATGTAATAAAAGATATGTTATGTACATATTTAAAGAAGATGCACATGTAATAATTGTGAATATTTTACAAATGTATGTCTGAGTAATAACTGTAAATAACTCAAGAACTATAAATATTTTAACAAGATACATCTGAGATTTGAGAGTGTAGGTCTATACCAAACAATATAAACACAACAAGCATTATATGGAAAAGGTTCTGAAATTTCAATAACCAATACTGTATGAACTAATGCAAACTATATTCATTTCACACGGAAAAACTGTGTAAATGTAAATTCCTTGATGAAGGCCCTGCTGGACCGAAAATATTCTGAACAAGACAAGCAACGTATATATGTATAACGTAATACTGAGGCGCCTTTGTGTAACTATTGTTGTCATGGAAAAGCAACATGTATTACATACTCAAAATGTGTATCTGTAGCCTTAGTTATCCAGCATGCAAAGCGCATGTCATACTATATTGTCATCTGTGGTCTGTCTTGTTTTCCCATCTCTTTCCAGCACAATTTTCGAAATTAAAATTATTGAACAGAAAATGTGTGTTTTGGTTTCTCTACAAATTTGTCTGAAACATTTCTCCTTCTAAGAATTCAGCGAGACATAATAAATGTCCATACGTCTTCATGTAAAGTGCCCGTTATTCTTGTCACCTTTTAACAAGGGTTGAATTTTCCCCACAGTATTTTGAACAATTCTCAAATACCAAATTTCATGAAAATCCGTCCAGTG
>JGI20166J26741_11630363_pt1 | contig 11420 bp, 8 predicted proteins | sample TergutCu122P5_FD_26741 | JGI IMG/M metagenome (IMG submission 26741) | reverse complement strand
TCTTGTGTTCTATCCTGAAGGCACCAGCCTAGCGATGGACCAGTCACCTGTCTAAGGATGACACACTAGCCTGTACAGGATGTTTGTTTCAGCATTAGGATATAGTATATGTGAGAATGTAAAAATGTGGGCGCCTTTTCAATTCATGAAACAGATGACGGATTTTCATGAAATTTGACATTGGAATTATGTGTCTGGAAGCCATAAATTCTTAACTCCAAGTGCCTTAAAATAAATAATCATAACACGGCTAACTTGTGAGAATGAAGTAGCATTATTGCCATTTAAATAAGTCTAAAACATGTGACTTTGATAGATTGAAAATAACAGCATGGGCTTTGTGCTAGAAGTTTCAACTAGAACAATAGCAACTGAGCTCTAGGGCAAAAATTCTAGCAAGAGGAGATTAAGCTTTATGAGTTATACAAGGGGTACCGATAAGTCCTTAGCCCGACCAGGAAGGAAACAACCTAGAGCGACAGAAGATTTTGAGTGTCATATATCCTATTTATAATCATAATTGGAGGAATATTAGTACTATTTGTATATATAACAAGACTAGCATCAAACGAAGTATTCTCACCATCAAACGAAACACATCGGGAAGTAGGTCGGGCTAAGGATTTATCAGCACCCCTCTATTCGAAATTCCGTTTTATAACCCAGAGGACTATTTTTAAATTTTTTTTTAACATTTCTCACATTTTGTTGCTTCCATGAGAGTAACAGACAATTCGTATTGAAGAATATCATGTACTTGTATAATAAGTCACTTATTTATGTCTGTCGCCACTCTGCTAATGTGTTGTGTGTCCTGCTACAGGAACATTAAGATTAATTTAAGCTGTGCATTCTTTATACATTGCTCTTATTGTTCATAGGTAAGGCTTTTTATTAAAACGATTATCGAGAACCCTCCTACAGTCAGCTTCTCAGGCTTTGTCATAGTAAACAGAGGACTGCAAACGTCGGTAAGTTAAGTGCCTAAATACAAATTACGAAAAAAACTTTTAAACAACTTACATTTAATGATGTGTAGGTTGAAACACAACTACAATACGTGTATAAACAAAACTTTAGGCCCCACATTACAGCAAATATACTGTAGGTCTTTTACAAAGATAAATTATTCGCGCTTATGGAAATAATTTTCATTTATGTCATAAGTGGCATGTAATGGAAAACGAGGTGAAATAATTAGTTTTAATATTTAAGCAGAAGATACAAAAGTAACTACTTTGCTTTAAAGGGTAATCAATTCTACTAGTACCGGAAGCTGTGGTGAGACCACAGAATAATATACCACGAATTAACCCGTCCAGGTCTCCTTGGAAATTTTACGTTTCTCCTTAGAATTTCCTACATTATTGTGTTTGTCCTTAGTCGCCTATTCGTTCTGTTCAAAGGAATGTTTGAACTGATTACTTTTGCCAACACTTTGTGATTAGTTGATATAGCCCATGGGTGGCTGGAGGGAATAAAACAGGTTAAAAAGTTGTGGACCTCAATTATCTTCTTAGATGTGTGGCTTTATGTACTGTACCCTTAGCATGGAAAAATGTAGGAGATTTTGTTCATTTCCTTTAAATATTTCAGGATAACTTTGGACTTAATGTCGGCCATATTAGTAATACAGGTCAATCACGATAATACTTAATACTGATATAATGATTAAAGAACAGATACATAACCTATATTTGCAAGTGTCAGGCCTATATAAAATTCAGATCTGGAAAACTCAAAAGAAGGAGCCATCCTAGAGGCTGGCACTGACAGAAATTACTCAGAAGATAGAGGAGTGTGAGGACGGAAATAAAGTGATTGAAAAGGGCCAAACGATGGACTGTTGTGAACTTCATATAGAAAATTGTCTTTCTTCAAAATGGACAACTATTTATCAATTTTGAAGAGATATTTTTCTAAAAAATTAACTAATTATTATATCAGCTTTGTGTTATTTTCAGAAATGAAGTTTATAATCATATAGGGCTCACTCTCAATTTTGTGCTTTTATTTAAAATTTCTTATACTTTAAATCCTGAATTTTGAAACTTGTGACTGAACCTACTGAGCGAGATATATGTTACCTTAATTCTCACAGGCAAAACGAGTGGAAAGGTAAAAGTTATCAATATAAAAATTAGTCCTGTAAAAATAGGTCATTTCAACTTGTCTCTCAAACACCAAGACGTTGATCTTATTAGAAATTATAACTTCATATTTACTGGATTTATTGAAAAAAGGACTTGTCAGTAATATTTTATGGTGTCATCATAATCTTGCTGTTTTTTTCATTTTCCTGGTTCCATAATAATAAACATAATAAAAATGATAGCTGCAAATCTAAAATTAATAGTTTGATAAAAGAGAGGATGAAATGGTTAGGGCACATATCACGCATGACAAAGATACAAAAGACATATAGAAATTTAGTAGGAAACACGAAACTAAAAACACCTGACAGGTGTTCATAACAGGTGATGGTAAGATAATTTATTTCCTAATAAACAGATGGTGAGGATGTGTGGTATTGATGGAATCTAATTTGCACGATTATAAAATGTCAAATACTCAAGTTTATACATACATACCTACATACATATGTACATAAACACATACATACACACATACATTCCATTGATCCGTAAATCTGTCACAAGACAGTAGGATGAGAAACAACTCACACAGATACATAAAAATATTCACACCCTTTCAGTGCATAAAACAGTCTTACAAGACATTTTAACATGCCATCTGTACACATTAAAAATTGGTCCTTATCCCTTGTTTCAATACTGTGGTCTGATGAATTTGTCTGAAAATTTTCCTAGTTGTCAACAGTGAAATTCATCAATGAAAATATATATATTGATATGGAATTGGTAAAATCCCTAATTTTTTAGAAAGACTTCTAGAAGGGATTCTAGTATGTGCAACAACCATAATTCTGATGATTTTCTTTGTAAACTAAATATCCTCGTGCTGTTGGAAGAGTTTCCCCCGCCAAATTATTCCATATTGCATCATGGAGTGGAAATATGCAAAATAAATTGAGTTCAGAGTGACAATGTTGCTGATATGGAATATCAATCGAACTGTGTAACATGCTGCACTTAATTTGGGAATCATTTGATCAATATGGTCCTTCCAATTTAGATGATTATCAAGTTCCAAGACAAGAAATTTTATATATTCTGTTTCTTCTATGTACTTATCTTTGTATGAATTTAGAATTTCAAGTTTTATGATATTTGTTTTTTCTAGAGTGAGGACTAACTTGTTAGCTTTAAACCATTCTATCATATGACACAAATCTAAGTTTAATACTGAGAGAAATCTTCAAAATTTCTGGTAGTAATTAAGATACTAGTGTCATTCGCAAATAATATCAGTTCTAATAAGGAATTTATTCTCTTTGGGAGATTATTTATGTAAATTATGAACAATAAGGGACCAAGAATGGATATTTGGTGGACTCCATGTTTCAATGTACCCTAGTGAGAAATAGAATTTTATTTGAATTGGGCGATTTTACATCAACTTTCTTTCTTCTGTTTGTTAAATGTGACCTGAACCAGTCTGCAGTAACTCCTTGAATGCCATAGAAATTTAATTTAGCTAATAATATCTCTTTATTTACACAATCAAAAGTCTTTGCCAAATCACAAAAAATTCCTTCTACATGTTTTTTTAATAAGATTGCTGAGAACACTATCTGTTAGTCTAAATACTGCATGTTCTGTAGATATACCTCTCCTGAAAGCATTTTGTTCTGCAACTAATAAATTGTGAGAATGCAGTTTTTGGTTTAACCTACTTTTTTGAATACCTTAGGAAAAACAGTTAAAAGGAAAATAGGCATATAATTTGTCATACTTGATTTGTCTCCTTTCTTGTATAGTGGTTTTACTATTGCAATTTTGAGACAATTAGGAAATATACCTATATATATTGAGTAATTACAGATGAAACTTAATGAGTGACTAATGACAGTAGCACAAGTTTTTAAAATTTTACTTTTTATTTCATCATAGCCTGCAGGGATTTTTGGTTCTAAGAGAATGAATTATACTTATTATCTCAGCTGCAGAGGTAGGGATTATTTTCAGGCTAGGAAAGTTTACAGGAAATGAGTCCTTTAGAAATGAGAAGGCATCTCCTTTGTGTTTAATTGTTCAGTAACAGTTAAAAAAAGTTATTGAAGGCGTTGACTACAATTTTTGGATCTTTTAATTTTTGATTATACACAAGTAAGGAGGGGATCTGTTCAGTTGGGTGCAGTTGTCCTGTCTCATTCCTTATAATGGTCCTTGTCCTTTTAATTTTATTACTAAATTTAGCTCTAAGTCTACAATAGTGTTGGTTCTTTGCGTCTTTTATAACCTGTTTTAGGATTCTACAATATTTCATGTAATATTTTGTTTGCTTTGGGATTATTGTTGTTCTTCATGAGAGTGTATAGATGTCTTGTATGTTTGCATGATATTTTTATTCTTTGTGTGATCCTGTCTTTCTGTTTCATGTTTGTATTTTTGTACATATTTAACTGGAAAACTGGCTTCAAAAATAATAAGGACAGTACTCAGAAATGAGTTATACATACAGTTAGTATCTTGTTTTTGATAAACAGATTCCCATATTTCTTGTTTTAGTAGGGTCTGAAAAGTTGTGACTGTATCATTATTTATTTGTCTTGTTCTATGTTTTTTTGGTATTTTGTTTTTTGATTCACATATGTTATGGAATGTGAGAAACTGAGCATTATGGTCAGATAGGCCATTTATTAGGGGAGATGTATAAGATGACTCTCGTTTACTGTTATCCAAAAATATATTATCAATGGCTGTACTTAATTTATTTTGTGTTCCGGTTTCAAAATGTACTGTATGCAATAGATTATATGTTGTTAATAATGAAGACAGTATATGGAACTACGCTCCTAATAAATTTTAAAACTTGTGTATCATTATCTGTTGCAGCTCATGTCTGCCATGGTGACCTACTTAGTGGTACTAATACAGTTTCAGATGAGTACTGATCCAACTCCTACAAATGCAACATCCACCATCAGTGTGACTTGAACAACTAGTAGACCACTGTGGAACCAGTCCGAAATCATTTCAAGACTGGTATTTTTAGAAATACATAATCATTGTGTACTATTTAGATGTTTAAAACAATTAATATGCATAAATGTTACATTATTGAAAATTGCTTCTAAAAAATTGTTGAACAAATTTTTTTTTATTAATACGAATTAAATAAGCAATAGATCAGAAGTAGTATAAGTGCAATTCAAAGTAGCTACATGTAATGCAGCATAATGGGGAAAATCACAATTTGTGAAATTATTGGCCGTGTTCTGGGGCGCGCGGTGGTGTAGTGGTTAAGGAACTATGCTACAAACCGGCAGGTCGCGAGTTCGATTCCCGATAGCGTCATTGGAATTTTTCAGCAACATAATCATTCCAATCACACTATGGCCCTGGGGTCAACTCAGCCTTTAACAGAAATGAGTACCAGGTGTATTTCCTGGGGGTAAAGGCGGCCGGTGCGTAAGGCTAACAACCTTACCACCAATGTGTGCTGTTGTCATGAAATCTGGGAAACTTAACTTCCTGGAACCCTCTGGGTCACTCCAGGCCTGTAACAGGACTGCTTTACCTTTACTGGCCATGTTCTAAAGAAGTCTGGTGATCCCTGATGTATCCTCACAGACATAAAGGATAATGTACCTATTGGAATATTAATTATTCATGACAGCTTATGGGTGCCAAAAAAGCATATGTTGGGTTAAAGAAGTATGTTTGGCTTAAGTTCTGTCAAAAAAGCCTACAAGGTCATAATACTGAACACTGTGTGACTGCAAGAAACTTTCAACACGAAAAGGGTAGAAACATTTCATTTAGGTTGTCTAGTACTTACTTCAGTGTACTACAGCTTTTGTTATGTTATATGTTAGTCTCAGAAAGATCAAACTATGAAATCTGCAAAAGTTTATTGCATTTGTCAACACAAGTTATCTTTATATAAAAGTTTCGACCTAAATGAAGTCACAATCAATACACCTAAAAGTCACAATCAATGTCACTAACAATAACTCTGTTAGGTTTTGATCAGTGCCTGTATACATTTGTCTGCAACATACATTAAAATGTTGCCACATTTTTAATTACAGTTATTTAAATTATTTCTTTTATTAAATTACCTTTAACCATCCAGTGCAGCTAACTGCATATTTAATATAGAATACATTTATTACAGTCAACTTCTTATATATCAATGTTTTTGTCTATCACTATCCTTTATCAAATTAGATTCCTGCCATTGTATCAGTTGTAATCACTGCATGTAGGATGTTTGTCTGTCACTGCCATTGTTCTCTTGTTTCTTGGCATCATAATTTATTTTGCAGATTTATTGTCATTCCTAAATTACCAATTATTTATAAAGGATTAGTCTGTAGAAAATCACAAACAATTTTGGGAAAAATGGAAAACAATACGCTGAAATGGTATGGATACATAGTATGCATGGAGGATTACAGATGATGTGAATGAATAATGACTAGCAAACAGGAAGGAAGACTATAACATGGATGACCTGAAGTACAGTGGGGAAAGGGAGTTGAGAGGATAATGAAGCAGAGCAATTTAACATCGTGCAAAATTGTGTCATTTATAAGAAGAGGCTAAAAATAAATCAGTGCACCAACTTCAGATTGAAATACGAAGAAACTATAAATTTGTCCATAGTTTTGTATGAATGTGGGACTTGCTGTCTTACACTACAAGAAGAACACAGCTTGTTGGGGAAGACAGTGTAGAGAACAATTAATTGCACCAAAGAAGAAAAGTCATATGAGTCTGATAAAAACTGCATAATAAGGACTGTTCTAAATGCCATGTGGTTTATTTGATGATATAATTTAATTCATTAAGAGTTTTCTTACAAATTTTTGTATGTATATATTCCACGAACTTAAATAACCTAAATGCTTTTTGGTAATACTTTGACACCATCATATGAGTACGCACTGTCTGTTTTGGTTCTCAATATGGTTGAAAAAAATACTTATTTACTGTGCATTCCAATGTCTGCGGTGGAAACTAATCAAAGAAATGAATAGTAAAACCTTAAATTGTGACAATTAAACTTACAAATTTTAGAATTTAAAAAATTAACAATTTCTGAAAATTACTCTTGTAATAAATCCGGTACACTATATTTTTTTTGATTGTTTATCATCACATAGCCCTATATGATTCAGTGCACATCTTGTGTACACATGTTACATTATTGACAGTGTGGACAACAATCGTAAGCAAGACATGTGTTGAATAAAAGAGGGTTATGTACTGACAAAGAGGTATGTACTGAGAAACAAGGGTACTTCATGATAAACAATTAAGGTCACAGTATACTAGATCCGTGAAACATGTGATTTTGAGAATTTTTATGCATTTCAATAGATTTAATCCACATAATGAACACAAATCAGCACTTTTTGCCCATCACATTCATTCATTCCCTAGTATGTCTTACTACAGGTCCATAGCCTCATCCAAAAGTGAGTTTTCCATGGAGTGCGATGTAGTGCTTCATCTTTCAATTTCATGAACCTAGTGTTTTTTAATATCATCCAGTATCTTCTTACATCTTCTTCCTCGTCTTCCCGTCACTTCTATCCTTCCCTCTCTCTTTCCTTCAACAACATGTTTTAGAAGGCAGTTCTTAAACAAGACGAGACCAATCCATCTGGCCTTATTTCTTTTCGTAGTACAAAGTTTATACCTTTCTTCCTTGACTCTATGCAATATTTCCTCATTTTCACGTAATGATATGCTTGAACACTTGACAATTTAATTTCCGGAATAGTCGCAGCGTGTCGCTGGGGTGTTGAGTCAGGCAAACTCGTGTGCTCAAGCACGTTTGGACATGTTCCAACTTGCGTTTACATAAGCCACAGACCAAATGAGTCTTTCGTTCCCGAGTAGCAGAAGAATTAGTACGTGTCCGTGGTATACAGTTGGCGGAAAAATGGGTAACAATAATCTGGAACAGCGGATAAACCACGTTTTGTGTGAAGATTGGTAAGTGATAGTGAAACGTTAGCCCCATGAACAGTGCCTTATGGTGAATATGCCATGAAGAAATCGAGTGTTTTTGACTGGCACAGGCAGTTCAAGGAAGGGCGAGAAGATGTACAAGACGACCCAAGAAGTGGGCAGCCAGAAACACAAAGGGCAGATGCAAATGTGGACAGAGTACGAACCTTGGTGCTCTCAGATCGAAGATTAGGTGTGAGCGTAATAGAAGAAAAATTGAATATAAATAAGGAAACAGTGCGATAGATTGTAAAGAAAGATTTGGGAATGAAAAAAATTTCCGCAAAAATGGTGCCTCAAATCTTGACACATGACCAGAAACAACGTCGGCGTCACATTTCATCTGATCTTTACGGAATGCAGAGATGTTTGATAGGGTCATTACCGGTGATGAAACGTGGTGTTTTCAATACGACCCAGAAAAAGAAAGGTAGAGCATGCCGTGGAAAACACAGAATTCACCTCGGCCAAGAAAAGCACGCATGTCTCGGTCGCAGGTCAAGACCATTCTTCTGTGTTTCTTCGATCACAAGGGTATAGTTCACTAAGAATTCATTGCACAAGGACAAACGTTAAATCAACAGTGCTATTTGGAAGTGCTGACAAGACTACGGGAAACTGTTCGGAGGAAAAGACCCGGACTCTGGCCTAATAAGTGGATCCTCCACCATGACAATGCCCCTGCACATGATACGTTAAGAGTTCGTGAGTTCCTGGCTAATAAATACCATTACAAAAATGGACCATCCACCTTATTCACCTGACTTAGCCCCCCTGCGATTTTTGGCTCTTTCCAAAATTAAAAAATATCCTGAAGGGACGAAGATTTGCTGATCTTTCTGACATCCAACGCAACGTGAAAAAGTTACCGAGAGGTATTCCGGAAAACGATTTTCAAGACTGTTTCCGGCAGTGGTACCATCGGTTCACGAAATGCATAGCTTCACATGGAGAGTATTTTGAAGGCGAGAGCAGCTCTAGTGCACAGGTAAGCAAATTTTGCTTTCACAGGGCCATTCCGGGAATTAAATTGTCGCACCATGTATGTACTAACGGACTGTATTTTAACTGGCATGTGACTTTGGAACAACAGAAGAACTCTCTGATTATGATGCACTGAGGCACTGAAATATGTAGCAGTTTTTTTAGGTACAATTAAGTATTAAACACATGGTGCATTTGTTGGTTAGCTGTTATTGTTGTGAAACTTGCTAAAGCCAGTTTTCTTTGAATAAATAATGATATTACTTTTAAATTTTCATAGTTTAGAATACGTAATAAAATATACTTTACCTTTGTTGTCAATAAGAATAAATATGACCGTAACATATGTGGATTTCTGATTATATGAGGCCCTATCTACAAAACCTTAACTAACCTGACTTGGAGAGTTAGTAGTGTGTAAGTAGCTGAATATATATATATATATATATATATGTGTGTGTGTGTGTGTATGTGTGTGTGTGTGTATCTTAAAAGCGAAAATTTCTTCGAAGGAACTTTGCAGAGAAAACTGAAGAAAATATTTTTTTCTAAATGTATTAATGTAAACATATGCAACATATATGACTGAATATGTGGTTCCTTAATTTGTTTCTTAAAAATAGGATCAGAAACAAACGCAGGTGAAATTTCATAAATAGCAGCAGTATTAATATTACAGTATGATATTGAATCTTGGACACAGACGTTAATAGAACAAAATAAACGTAAAAGAGATACATATATATAATTAAAGGCTACAGCAGAAAAGGACATACAAATATTATGAAAATTTTAAACCAAAAGAATGATAAAGAGTAAATTCAATAAACACAGGCAATTTGCGTAATCTATTTGGAGAGAATGAATAATGAAATAACACCGAATTATTCTGCTGTAGAAAACAGAAAGACACCTCAAAGGAGGAGAAAGTTTAAAAATATGGAGGTCGTATCCGCCGTAAGAATAGCTACGACTGCCTACATCGTAACATGAAGAAGAAGAAGAAGAAGAAGAAGAAGAAGAGGAAGAAGAATCGGTGGGAGGAGGAAAAGGAAAAGAAAGGATCATCCGTTAGGCAGCATAGTAAACATTATATACTTTCCAGTTGTTCTAATGGTTTAGGTTCTAAAAACAACACCCTGTTGACTGGATGTACTGTAAAATTTTGCGTGCAGACTGGTGACTAATTAATAATGACAAGTCATTTCTCACAGGAACGTGCGGTGTGCCTTAACGATCTTGATGAAATGAGTTCCTGTCGTGTGTTCCAAACTCTAATTATGAATTAGGAAGGATAATCTCTCTATGGCACGTTCCTGTTTCAGCTCACAATTAATTTTTCCCATAACCAGGAATTATATTCAAGAACGCGATTTAAATTTTATAACGCAAAGAACAAAAATAAATGGGTTATTACATTTATTCAATCAGCTAAGGAACGTCGTTCTTATGACTATACAAGCTACATTAACATCATACCAGTCATACAGATCTGCATGTGAAAATACACCCTAAAATTATCTTTACTTTTATAGTTTACAAGAATTACCCCGGATAACTTTACTAGTAACTGACAAATGTTACGAAATTTGTTGCACATACTATGACAATATATATTTATTTCAGCAACATAAGGAAGAAAGCGTGGGAATGTCTGGGGTGGAAGCGACACTATCACAACTAGATGTAGAGTTTTAGAATTTCGGTTGGCGGTAGAACTTCGAAATATATGCAATATTTATAAGGATCCTTCGCAGTAGGTAAAAGAAAACAAGCCTCCTACTTTAAATCTACAATTAGCTTTCAAAGTTACAACATTTAAAAGACACCATTAAAAATCTGACACGAAAATATACCATAGGAACAGGCCTAAAGCGTAGCTGGGAAATACACAATGACAAACACTGCAACTTTGCGGAACATTGTGGTTATGCTTATGTGTGACAAATTAAATGTAGTCGGAATTTAAAAAAAACATCAAGCATGTTTCTGATGACACATTATTGCATAGACTTTTCAAAATACCAACTCAGTTCACAATTATTTTAATCTTCAGCAATATATATGTTACACTACACTCCTCAACATGTTTCGAGCAGCACGCTGCTCATCATCAGGAGGACCAATATTTTCACCACAGCCTCTGGTATCGGCACCCTCTGTAAGCAGCCGTACAGTACGCGGGTGGAAAGCGGACTCCACCCGCGCACTGTACGGCTGCTTACAACGGGTGACGATACCAGAGGCTGTGGTGATACAATTGGTCCTCCTGATGATGAGCAGCGTGCTGCTCGAAACATGTTGAGGAGTGTAGTGTAACATATATAT
>JGI20166J26741_11630141_pt1 | contig 11424 bp, 6 predicted proteins | sample TergutCu122P5_FD_26741 | JGI IMG/M metagenome (IMG submission 26741) | reverse complement strand
CCAAAATCGGACACATGTTTATATGAACTTTTTTGATCACAAAGACCTAGGAAATCACCTCCTGCAGTAATGTCCACAAGTCGTGAAACACTCTGTATATCATTCAGTATAGTGCGAAGTTTGGGGTTTTGAGAAGGGCGTTGAAAAAGATTCACTTTTTCTGGGAGGCTTGAATCTCAGTCTTTGTTTTCTGAAAGGTCTGGTTGTTTTAACTTGGATAGACTGCTATAAACACAAAATTGACTGAACTACAACTACTGTTTGACACAAAATTCCTGGATCTTATAGTCACGTGAACAAAATGCGCCGCTGAGCACAGTTTTTAAGATGCGTTCGCAAGCACATCACCCTAGTTATTTATTGTCAGAAGTCATAATCATTCCATACGGCCTTGTGCATTTCCGTGAAACACTGTTTTAGGCGACAGAGACGAAGGAACATTAGCACTTCCGTTCCCAAGCTATCTTTTTCTTTGCTATCATTGAATGTCGCCACTAACAAATTTTATTTCCGTTAATTAGCTAAGTATTTATCCTTCTAAAATGTGGTCATGTAGTAAGGTTAGAGGCTTTGTCTGGCAAGGATTTAACAACAGAATCTGGACATTTATAGAGTTCATTACAGAAAATGCCAAAGTGCATCATTTGCTAGGACGTACACGGAACTGAACCTTCTGTGGAGTTAGGACGAGATTAGATATTCAAGATTTTTTTAAATTTTTAGTTTATTTAGCGAAGCTGGGCCAACTGCAGAGGCTATATAGGGCCGAATGCTTCGGGAAGATGATCACAAATTGTGAATAAACGAAGATATGGAAGGAGGTGGTTATGGTATATTTTCAGATTTCTTAGCGGCATTCGCCTTGCCAGGCAGATTATCCAGCAACATGACTCAAGTTCGAACCGAGTATATCCCGAGTAAAGGTTTAGGGTGTCTTAATTTTATTTGAAGAGAAGGGCATTCTCTTGACGGAATGATTCTTGCACCTGATTTCTGGTATGGTATGTATATTTGTTTCCATGGGGCATGTACTCCTTCAAGGCAAATAAAAATTTATGCAATAATTTGTTTGGAAAACTTCCATGCACCGAGAATAACTTGGGATACTTAGGTGGAAACGAAAGGATGTTATTAAAATGGAAGTTTATTTAAAAGTTTGCCCTTGGTTTGGGTTGTGTCCAGTGGATGTTTTGTGAACGTCAGGGAATTTTTAAACAGACCTAAGGAATGTTAAAGAAGTACCGGCCAATCAGATGGTCGGTCAGATGCATGGACATGTTTGAGTGGACTGATAGGCATAGTTAAGTTGCAGAAAGATACCCATTTTTTATGCCCATTGTGTTTTGTGTTAAAATTGTTATAGTTAGGTAGACTCCGTTTGAAATGTGATGGCACACGCGCAGAAACCAGATTTCGTCTTTCGGCGAAACGGACGAGTCCATTTAAATCGGCGGGGGCGTCAGTTCAGTCTACTGCTGGCAGCCGAGGTGTGTGCATCAGCGGTAGTAATGCTGGGTACAAGTAAGTTCCGAGGTAGTGTGAAGCGGTGTGGAGGGGACTGGCTACCCACTCCATTCGCCAGTTTTCCTTTCACTCCTCCTCCCGTGCGTCACCGTGTGCCATCGCATTTCAACCGGACTCTAACCATTTAGTCGATCATAGTGGTCGCGCGGCCGGTCGCTTGGTGGGACAGCGGGTTTGAATCGCGCTGGGGGCATGGCTGTCTGTTGCTTGTGTTGTGTGTTGTCAGGTAGAGGTCTCTGCGTTGGGCCGATGTCATCCAGATGAGTCGTACTCTCTCTCTTTCTCTCTCTGGGTGTGTGTGTGTGTGTGTGTGTGTGATCAGATGCAACATTAACCCTCAACACCTGCAATGAGTAGGTAGAAGAGACCAGACTAAGAAAGAAGGAAAGAAAGGTAACAACTTAAGGTACTGCTTAATTGACTTTGTGTGTTGGGTGATTCTTGAACAGTGGACACTTGGCTATTTGCGTTTTTCCCGAAGTCTGTAGAATCCAAGAGCACGTGATAATTATCGCTGTGGCATCAGCCACCAGAATCCTGTTGGCACCTTAAAAATATTTCTCCAAGTTAATTATATAGTCTCCTTTCCATCCACTTCTAGATTCCGAGAGAGTGGCTGGTGGCTCTAAAGGTCGTTTCCAACTCAAGGTAACAGTGTTTCGTCCTGGTTACAGATATTTGTTTTTGTAAAGACCAGTGCACGCCGTCTAAGGTGATATCTTCAGGTCTGAACGACAGTGAGTCTCGTAAAACTTACCCCCAAGATACGTACACTTAACAGTGAAATCACCACGGTGTACGCATCTCCTAAAATACTGGTGCGTGTTGGTATCCACATCACACTACGTAATTCTTTGCTGCACTGCAGAGACGGCAATTTCTTGCTCGCACTTTGCCGGTGATAAGCACGAATGGCATGTCAGGCATTCGGTCTGCATTGTGTCTTTTATGTTTGCTTCACAAAGAAAACAGTAATCACAACGTATTACGTCACGAAGGCATACTACACTTTATTTGTAATGAAGTTTGCTTGAAATTCCTTTCTGCCCACGTCTTATTTCTGTGTTGTCAGAGAGACTTTTTTTGTATATCGTTTCTTGGAACGTTAGCTGCTATTTAAGAAGAATGTTAAGGCATGTAAATTTTAAGTGTTATGAACTGTCGACTTTCTCTTTCAATTGTCTAATTGTCGTCTTTACACGTGTAAACGGCTGCTGGCGACAGCGATGTCAGTGCCTAGGGGAGGGAGGGGGAAGGGTGGTCGATATCCCTTCCCCACACTTTTTTTTTATGTTCACGCAGCGGTACGGTTGGCAACTTAGTATCAGAATGAAACGGTATTAGAGAATATTTGGATCTACGTAAGATTAAGGGAAAGTAATGGGTAAGGGAGTGGAAAAAATTACAAAATGAGGAGCTCTAGCGTTTCGATTCTTCACCATATATATATATATATATATATATATATAGAATGGTACGACAGCCCCTAAGGGGCCAGGTCCCCCTCAATGTAGAGGCTTCATGATCGCACTCAGACACGCCACACTCGGTAGGACTCCTCTGGACGAGCGATCGGTCCGTCGCACACACAACATTCACAAGAGACAGACATCCATGCCCCTGGCGGGATTCGATCCGTTTTCCCAGCAAGCGAGCGGCCGGAGACCAACTCCTCAGACCGCGCGGCCACTGGGATCGGCCCACCAAGTATTAAGTTGACCAAATAAAGAATGCCGAGATGGCGGAACATGTAACACACATAGGGAGATGAAAAATAATAAAACATTTTGGTAGGGAAACCTCGAAAGAAGATACAACTTGGGAGATGTAGGCATTAATGGGAGGGTAATATTGAAGAGGCTTTTACAGAAATCGAGTGTTAGGGTGTAGAATGGATCAAGCTGACTCAGAACAACGTCCATTTCCGGGCTTACGTGAACACGTTAATGATCCTACGAGCGCCATAATCTGCGGGCAGTGATTTAACCAGCCACCTGACTAACATCTCCTTAGTAATGCTACGACCCAAACTTTGCCCTCACGTCTCCAATTTGAGAGTGCTTCTAGCCTACAGTGGAGTATCCCTGACATTTTTATGCGTATTCGCAAAACAGTTTCGAAAAGCGACGGTTAGCTTTGTCATGTCTGTCTGCCTGTCGACGTGGGACAACTCGACTGTCTTTATTATTTGCGATGATTTCTGCATTGTGGAATGTTTCGAAAGCCAACTGACCAAAGTTTTGGTTAAAATCGGATAGAAATAACGAGATAATTTACATGAAGACTTACGTACGTTGATGAAAATATGCCCCGTTCATAAGATCAGTACATAAAAGACAGCAGATCCAGAGGGCCCAAGAAACAGACGACGATCGACACGCAACATGGCACCACATAGATGCGATTTTCATGCCTGCAGTTGGGGACACATGCAAACATATAGCCATAATGTTTAACATGTATAGCTTATATCCTGGAACAGGAAATGGCAGACGTAGGTGGATCATAAATATGCATAACGTTACGTATGAAACATTGTTTATATATTAACATTACAGAATATTCCCACAAGATGGATCTCTGAGGTTACGAGCGATATATTTAACACAGAATCAACGTAGGCACGTAAATAAAAAGTTCTTTAATAAATACGACAGACCTTCATATGAACAGAGTAACAGGAGGAGTGGGTGACCGATAATGCCGATTGGACGGCACTTCCGAATTATGTGTTGTTGTTTGTGTGTGTGTGTGTGTGTGTGTATATATATATATATATATATATATATATATATATAGCCTAAAAATTCGCCCAAACAGTATTAAAGTACTGTAAAGGCGTGCTGATAAGTCCTTAGCCCGACCAGGAAGGAGACAAGCTACAGCGATAGAAGATTTTGATGTTCATATGTCCTATTTATAATCATAATTGGAGGAATATTAGTACTCTTTATATATATAACTAGACTAGCATCAAACGCAATATTCTCACCATCAAACGAAATACATCGGGAAGTAGGTCGGGCTAAGGACCTATCAGCACCGCCGTATATATAAAACACTAATGCGTACGCATAATGCACAAATATAATTCGCCTTGTAGTGAATTTAAGTGAGTGATGACTAAGGAGACACACTTGCATCGGTACTCTTACATATTTTACGTATTTTACATATTTTGTATATTTATCTATTCCCATTGCGGATTAAAATTTCGGAACAAACAGATTTTGTCCGTTATTTCCGAAATCCTTACATAAACGAGCTACAGTGTAATGGCATATAACGAGACCATAATAACAGTAATAACATTCTGTACCATCTAACCTTTTTAGAAATACGTAGCGTAGTACTCTTAAGTGGATTAAATAAGCAGAGTACGGGCTGCAAAGATACGAACACGCCTCATTGTTGTGATGTACTTATGTATCGTATATTTTTGTTTACACCTTGCGAACCATATGTGATCCAGAATTAACAGAGCAGATTTCAGGGACGTTAAAAATTGTGGCCTAGACATAGGACGTTGGATTTCCGAGGTACCACCATGGTGCATACAATTCGCAACATGAGTCTTCAGTCTTTAAGGTGGACATCTCTTTGTGTGATCTTACGATAATTATACAAATTATAACCGTCAACACATCTAAGTTTTGGTGTTTATTACAGCAATATGTTTCGACCCACGTGGGCCATCTTCAGGCTGAATAATATAAAAACACTTAAAGGTAGGAAAGATTGCTTTCGGCGAATAATGAGACCTCACTTTACAGATTTAAACATAATAATATAATTAATTTGTATATATGTAAACTTAAAGCCCCAGTAGGCCTACCTGAATTTTTGCAGACAGAAGGACGAAGCATTACACAGTCGCTATGTTTGAAATCCATAACGCGTGCGCTAAATGTGTCTCATGAATACCGTCAGCACACAGAAAGCGAAACTTAAATTTCACGCCGCTGCTGTATTGTAGAAAAGAAGGAAACATTATATAAAGAATATAAAAAGGGAGGAAAGAAGAGACAACAAAACCCATCTCTTTAAGCACACAAATGTAGAGCAGGTATGAAATACAGTTGGAACCAAGGCCTACGGCTTTCATCTGGCACATTTTTAGGCGCGTGCTCAAGCGACTATTAGCTTCGTCATGCCTTTCCGTCTGTCCTTTAGCCTGTCCGCATGGAACAATTCGGCTCCCACTGGACGGGTTTTCACGAAACTTGATACCTGAGTATTTTTCGAAAATCTGTAGAGAATATTCAAGTTTCATGAAAATCCTTATGTGAATAACTGGTACTTTACTTGAAGATTTACGTACATTTGTGACAGTATCTCGCCTAATTATTCCGAGAATAGGAAATGCTCCAGACAACAGTTGTTGAGAAAATCAGACCACACTTTTTGTGTTCAGTACTCCCCACCCCCCGGGAAATCGTGCCGTTTATGAGATAATGTGGGAAAATATGGTACAGCCAGACAGGCCACAGATTTCAAAATAATATGGTGCATGCCCGTCGCGTGCTGGATAACTAACACATACACACTGAGAATATGTTATACTGATTGCATTTCCACAGCAAAAATAAGTAGGTGAACGCGCCTGAATGTTACGTTATACGTAGATTGCCTATCATGTTGGATAAAGTAGAGAGAGTGTACACATGTATTAAGGAATACTAACCATAGTACTGTGTGTATGCATGTAGACTAATACATCTAATTCTTAACGGATCTGTATATCGGTAAAGGTCATACTGCAAACAGCACATTTAGAAATTGTGAATGTCTGCTCCAAGCCGGTGTAGAGTTTCCTTGGCTGAGTCTACGTGAGTGGAATATGCCCTTGTTCGAAATGGTGTTGGCGCTAAAACCGAACCAAGTACGAGGCCTTTAAACGGACGAATTTCAGTACGTGAGTCTCATGATTATATCAAGATCAGGCAGGTTTCGATTCCGATCCACGTTGCACTACGCGCGCTGCATTTCTCTTATTCACAGGATCAATCCAGCCTCTCTTACCGCGCCTTAATAAAAGCATATTGGCTGTTGTCTTCGCCATGTCTGTCCGTCCACATATATCAAGGCGATTCCCACATTGCGATTTTTGTGAATTTAGTATTTGCAATTTTTACAAAAATTTATTAACACATTACGATTTTGGTTAAATTTGGGCAAAAATAACAAGTAACTTAACCAAAGATCCAGTACATTAACATCTGTCGCCACCACTGGTCTTCGTTATTGAAACAGTGTACGCTTGTGTTTTCCGAACTGAGGCTGAAGAAACAGTTGATCATCGATCACGGTTTATTGTAAACGTTGAGTATAGACGTTTAATAACAGAAATCGATTATAAATCTCCCCGGCCACGATATCTCGATTATGATCAACTGTCAATCTGTTACTAAGATACGGTAAAGTCTTACAGCATGTTTTTCTGCATGTTATTCATGAATTTAACATTTAGGCGGGTCGAAGGCGACAAAAGGACTGCGCTTTGTGGACATTTCCGAACTTGGTGTCGTTTGGTTTTAGGCCTACGTGGTCGAATTATGTAGTCCAAGAATTCTTTGTTAGTAGTGAATGTTCTGAAAGTTTGCTTGCTTCTGGGATGTGACGCCACGTAGCTTGACGTGTACTGACGGTTAGGAAAGTGCTGCTTTCATCTTCACGAGAGAAGAGTGCTCTTTATACAGTTTTACCCTGCAGACAGAGGCAGGACCTTCCTCCGAGACGATGATACATATCTGACAAGCTACACGGCGTCACCTACTACAGGACATTAATCTTCATAGTCACTGTGGTGATAAATGATTGTGCTGTTTGTGTCTGTAGATCGAGTAGGGGGAGATGTGCTAAGGGCGTTGAAAGCAAAGGAACACAGAAAATTCGAATATATTGTTATTTACTGGTCAGCTTCGTGAGAATAGATAAAAGACATTGACTGCGGAAGTATGAGGACAGGAACAGCGGGTTTAGAAGTAACTACACTTTGTCGAAGAGCCACACTTAAAAAATGGCGTGCTTGGTGTGGCAATGTTTCCTCTTTGCCTGAGACAGCCGTTTTGGTGTGTGGAGGGCGTAAAAGTCAAGTTGTATGCTAGATATCGCTAACAGTTGGAGGCGAATGGTCTGCTTAACACCAGGGCTGTTGAATGGTCAGTTACACGCTGCGGCTGTTTTACTCCCCTTGGTACCATTTTGACAGGAGTGTGGGCAATTCCCAGTGGTAGTTCGGAGTTGTTGATGTGGAGAGGGATTCTTGCCCCAGCCTGAAATCGGTACTCGGCCATCCAGGCCGTATCCTGTCACTTCACACTACATTCAAATGCTGCCATTTGTCTATGGATCTAACAGCTACAAATACGGCGAAGAATGCAGCCAAAAGCACAAATTCTTGCTTAGTATATCAGTATTTACAAAAGCAGCGAAATTCTTTGCCGTAAATAATTCTGAAGTAAACTCTTTAAAACACTTGCGACATGTTTACCACACTGGCTGAGCGTGGACTTTAATCACCTTCACCTTGCTGGCATCATCAGCCCTGACTCTTATTATTCAAGAATTCGTGTAACCTAGTTGTAAGTAAGCGAAAACAAGGAATATCAAAATTGGATTTACCTTGTCAGAACCGTTTCTTGATCCGACTGCAAACAGTGGAACGATTTATAGAACCATATGAATGGAGGTGAGGGTTCGGCAATGAAGAAAATGACGCAAAGGGAAATTAAGTTCAGCAGGTCTGTCTTATATGGTCGTGAGAGACAAGAACAGGTTTCTGTTGCGCTTGTTACGCATACTTCATTGCCTGCAGATCCAATAAGAAATCGTTTCACACATTAGGAAATAATCTTTCACCTATTTGTGACGTTGTAGTTACATGTTCACCAGAACAATACAGGTTTGAAGACAAGTGTGTGTACTCTCTGGAACGGTGAACATATTCTACCATACGATAAACGTTTGTGTGCGCAATGTTGTTGTTTATATCTCGTAACAAAACACAGTGTTTTGTTTAAGACTTCAATTAAAAACCCATCGACACTGAATTTTTACAAAACCATTAAAATATTTCTCGCGCAAGCACAGAACTGTGCATTTGTTTGGAAATTGCCACCCATATTTTTACTACAGGAGATACAGATTTTAGTGCACTGCGAGGTTTGACGTTTTCCATGAGCAAACGCTTCTTCACATACCAAAGTTAATTTCTTAAGCTCACGTGTAAAAAGGAGACACATCTTGTCTAGTGTTTTTTTTTGGAGGCTGCTTTGGAAAGCGAATGGCAGCCATACTGGAAATCACCTCATCGACACTTCGGACCCAGCGCCCCGTGTACCCGGAATTGCAGCCCCTACAGACCGGGAGGCGCAAGCAGTTACCGTGCTTCGGGTATACCGTCACATACTCCGGGTAAGAGAGTGAAGAAAGCTGTGTGGTAGGGTGATTCGTTGATCAATTGTGAAGTCTCTTATTTTGAGTACAGTTTTTTTTTTGTCTTAATATGACGCTTACGTCAAGATGCTACATAACAACAAGAACAGTAAAGTGTGACTGTTTGTTTCAATCACTTGCTTATGAAATATTTAGTGTTAAGTCACAGGTATCTGAATGGCTGAAATTCTGAAGCCGGTCATGGCCTTCAACACCCCGACTTTTGCATCAAGTCTGAGGGAAACTGATGAATTGTTTCAAAAGTTATTGTCGGTAGGGCATATTCTCGAACACAAATCATGAAATAAGACTTCTGTAGGTCGGGCGAGGTCTGAATTGTCGTCACATGTTAAAACTGAACTGGTCCTGCAGAAGCTGACAGGTTGAACTAGTTCCTTACTTATGGCTTGCTAAAGGTAAACCACCTGCAGAGGTGGGAGAAGGGTCCCTATTGAGGCGCTGGGTTAGTCAGTTCTTGTCTACCTGACAGTGAAAGTGCTTGGTTCACCATGCATCTGCGTGACTGAGGAAGACATCCGTGATAGACACAGTGATCAGGTGAGAATTGCACGTGAACAACAATGGACGCTACTGCAGTTGCTTTGTTTTACGACGTACCGCGTTAAGACAGTTTGGATCGTTTATTCACACCGATTCAGTGTCATAAACTGTGCTTATGTGCCTCACCAGGGACTAGAAACCAAAGTCACCGGAGTCTTTATACCCGTAAACATACACACACGCGCGCCCGCACGCATGCATTCGGTAGTCAAGAAAGTTATGAAAACCTGGTAGCATATATATGGTCTTCAAGAAAAGATGGATCAGTATTTTTCCGGTTCCTTGCTCTGAGTGTGACCTCCAATCAGCGTTACTTTCTTCTTGCCGTACTGATTGTCCTGAACACCCATAGATCAGTTGCAAAACTATAAAGATATAAAGGTAAAGGTAAAGGTCAATCCCTGCACATGCCTGTTAGAGACCCAGAGGGTTCCATAAGTTTTGGTCTCCCAGATTTCGCGACAGTAAGCACGTTAAGGTGGTAAGGTTGTCAGTCCCACACACCGGCCGCCTTTACCCCCAAGGAAATATTCCTGTTCCTCACTTATGTGAAAGGCTGAGTCGACCTTAGGGCAATAGTGCCATAAGGAGTCGAATCCGCGACCTTCCGGCTTGTAGCACAGCGTCTCAACCTACTGCGTTACCGTGTGCTTCTTGTAAAAATATAGAAACTTGAAAAGAACTTACACTTCCTAGTTACGGAAATTAATCGTGAGCATGTTCTGTGTGCCAGAATGACTCTGTGTGTGTATAATGTCCGAAATGCCGAGGGGGGAGTTGGTAACAGAATTTTTTCGGTCGCCATTTGCCACCTGGCGAATTTATGTTTTACTGTGTTATAACACGTTAAAAGACAGTCACAAATCTTAGGGAGACAATCCTATACCTAAAAGACACTTGCAAGAACTTGGATTTTTGGAATGGTTTTTCCGTCGTCAGCCATATTTCACACATTTTAATGGGTCAAAACCCCCAGACACAGTCGAGAGAAACAAAATCTCCACACCAAGCCCCATCGGAAATCAAACCGACTCGCTGACGCATGAAGCATCCTATTGTAACGTCCTTCACGACAGAATATGATCAGTGAATAAATTAATGCGCCGTAAAATGATCTCATGCTAGTATTACATTAACGTTGAACGCTAAGAACCAACTTACTGGCTCCATGGAGCATAATCCTACTTGAGAATCTCGCATTTCCTCGGCCAGTCAAGAAATTACTCGCATTTATAGAACCCGGATGTTTAATATCGTGTTCGTAAGATCCCGCGTCAGACCCTCATTCTGAGTCATATGTGTCCACATGAATACAGTTGGGTGTTGTAAATTGAATTGATCTGATTCTGCTTGGTTCCCATTGGTAGGGTATTTTGCACGCGGTAATGAATTTTAGGGTTCCATACAGGGACATTAATAATTTGAGTAGCTGAGAAACTGTTAGCTTCTCAAGAAGGACTGTGTTCCGTGGAATTAGCTTAGGCCTATGCTGGCAGTGATCCATGTTTGCTCCGTTTTGAAGCACAGCGATTCTAAACCTCCTAGCGTCAGGTTGTCAGAACACTGCGCTCTCACGACAGTAAAAACAGTTATGTACACTTTTAGTACTGTTTTGATCATTAACTAAATTCCTGTATTAGAAATTTCACGATACGTACAGCTCACCTCCAAGTCTCACCGGCCCAGACATTATCTGTTATTAGTCCCAAAGGACGACACTCTTTCAAACGCAAGGCACGTGCAAGTAACTGTTGCTGAGCTGTACTTTCCATCTGAAACACTTAACCCTTAGGCTACTAATGTCGTATATATATGGAGCTCCTAGTAAAGCCAGAAATGCTAACGTATATATATATGGACCTACGTTTGGCAACGCTGAAACAGTCTCTTTCTATTTGCTGC
>JGI20166J26741_11629807_pt1 | contig 11429 bp, 7 predicted proteins | sample TergutCu122P5_FD_26741 | JGI IMG/M metagenome (IMG submission 26741) | reverse complement strand
CCACTCACCTGTTTACAGAGTGACAGTACCATATGCTGCATGTGTACAACTGTATCCTCCTGAAGATGAGCACTTGAGGCTTGAAACATGTAGAGGAGATTAACATTTTATGAATAAATAATAATCAGTGCACAAAAGTTGGTAATTAATATATAGTCAATTCATGAAGCACAGTCAGAAAAACATCAAGTTAAAGGAATAAATGTCTGATATGCATTTTGGAAGCACATGAATACTGCACTGTGCTCTTCTTCTCCACCTTACTTGTCCATAATTTGAACAATACATAAGAATATTAAACCTTAAATGACATGTGGGATATACTGTGCTCTTTGGTGAGGGACAAATGCTGGTTAAATGTATCAGCATACAATAAGTATTTTCTTATACTCAATACTTACCCCTGGAGGTTGGTTCCACTTCACAAGATGACCAACTACCTTGGAACTGAAAATTAAAATTAAAAAACTATAATCAGAAGCATAAGCCAAAACTCAAGAATTATTATCTATTTATGCAACTAGGATAAGAGAGAAGCTTCTGTTCTGAATTAACACAGATGGTTGTTTCAGATTACACAACTTTTCACTGCCAAGAAAGCTTCAGCCCCATGTAAAGTGCACCCCTTTTGTATTTAAGTTGTAAGAACCAGATGTTTATGTTGCACAAAACTGAATGGAATAACATGAGCCGACCACATTAAGTAAATATATATATATAAAAAAACCTACAAAGTTGATTATAATACACCAAATAAAAATCTGGAAGCAAACATTATGCTTCTTTTCAACTTTTCAACCAGTTGACTGATGTGAATGAAACTTGGTACAAAAATGACACCATGAGAAGACATTCCATGCCACATTCTAATTTCGTATGATCAGTCCTAACAACATAGAGATGTGCAACCTTGCGCAGGAGGAGCAACGACACTACCAACACTTACTTTCAGATACCATAATGGTATGTGGTAACCGACCTTGAAAAAGATATTACTTTTTTAATGGTACTTTGCACAATGTAAAATAACAGGATGGCAACCACACAAAAAAATTATTTGTGCTTTCAGTTTGGTGGTGGTAAATCAGGAAATACTGGTAAGTGCTATTTGGTACACAGATAATTAACATACCCACACATTTATAAAGACAGTCCCTTTTACCATCTCCATGAGCAAAGCAGCTTCATTGTGTACAGAGCCTGTATCTGCTGGGCCATAACTGTGACAGATGCCATACTCAGGGACATAATAACAATAAGACCTGCACTCACAATAATCTAAATCAACAATTACAAACATGGTTGATGACTCAAAACTTGGAGACTATGTCCAACATATTTAACATTAAAAGAATCAACATTTCTTAAGTTTTTCATAAAATAAAACAACAACACTGCTAAATATGTACAACTAGAAATTTATGCAACAGGAATGTTGTACTTACATTCTGCTCAAAATTCCATGTTAAAATGTACTCCTCAAAAGGCTTAACACAAACAACATATTTATGTTTTATATCAATTGGAAATACTACTGTATTGCAATTAGCAATGTCTTCCCTTTGTGCATTTCTGTTTTATTGGAGGCACGAATGTAGGTGATTATGATGTCGCTTTGATTTTAATACCACATAAAAGTGATCAATTTTTCTTATAAAAGTAATAGTAATAATAATTCAATTCTTCATTATTCATGTGCTGGCAAAACCAGCCACACAGCCAATTACACAGCCAGCACAAAAAAGTAACAGAAAATACATCAAATAACAACCCACAATGAAAATGTATAGAGAAAAGGTAAAGACAAGTCACATCAGGAAAGGAAGCATGAATAGTACGATAGTTGTTAAAACTAAAAATGTTATGAGTGGCAACTTGGTCCTGAATATAGTGAAAGTTCTACTTCACTGACCTGAGAATAACTGTATTATAACATCTGTTTATATGTTCAAAATATCATCTGTCAAGGTACACACGTCCTTATTCACAACATTAAGGCACATGGGGAAGTGGATATATTGTTACATGAAGTCTTAACCTTAGCACCATATGCAGGTAGTTAACTACCTATTTAGTGACTCACACCACTGCCCTTCCAATTCAGCCATCACTAGTATCATCCATCCAGATCACTGTCTTATATCTGTTGTAATGAGTCCCCTCTTTCCCATCATTCCCTCTGCTGGAGAAATACGAAGAGTGTGTGTACTAAGAACTGATTATGTCATTGCCAAACAGCTGTAAAACTGAAGCTGTCCACTTAAGAGCAGACAGTGCAGATAAGATTGATCTACAAGCCTGCAGAGTTTAGCCTGTTACAGCTCCACAGTGCTTGAAATTTCACCTCAATCCTTCTTAATATGCTAATAATGAAGGGTGTTAAAAAATATTCCATTTTAAAACATGGCAAGTCAAATCACAGTGTTTCCATTTTATCTTGTCCCTGACCAGAGCACCTGTACTGCACAGGAAGTGGGAATCTGCCAGAAATTTACAGCACACTGAGGAATCTTCTATAACACGTTAAGCAGAACCACAGGGTAAAAAGAAACTAAACTTAATGGCTTCTTATGTCACAAAGCTTCCAATGACAGTTGCCACGCTGGGTCATAATAAAAGAGACATCTGTATAAAAATGCTAAAACTGGTCTCTTACCACATCCATGGATATCCTGGGTCTTTTTCCCTTTCCACAAGCATTCCTGGGATTGTATTTTTTTAAACTTTCTAAAACGTTTGAACCACCATGTCTGTGTCTTAATACAATCTATTTCCAAATGCTGCAACATACTTATGGTCACACCATTTGTAAAATTTGTAAGAACATAAGCATCTGGTTCACACTTATGACTGTACATCCAACACCAGTTAAAAGTCTTTTGCAATACACAAGTTCTTATTTATGTTTATGAATATATATAGTAGACAAAGAGAGAAACCAAAGTTAAACACTCACACCAGCAGGAAAACTTGGGCTCGAAGGAGAGACTGTGTCCTGCACAGAAACAACAAAACACAGAGGTCAGTGTGAAAACAACAAACTGGAGCTGTTTGGAGGCGATAAAAGTTCACATCAGAAAAGAAAAACTTCAAGCCAGATTCTGTTATTGGTGGCCACCGTGCAGAAGAAGCCTATAAATAAACATATCAATCAGATTCATTAACCTTTACTGCTAGAGAAGATGAGATTTTGAATCTCCCAAGAAAATGAGGATGACTGCAGTGTCTTAACATGGGTAAAAAAGTGTGTGTAAGTTTACAATCCTGGAACAAGAGACTTTCTCCTTTCACTACAGGGCTGGTGGTGGTATTGTGACATGGGATAAAAGCAAGAAGCTCTGCCTGCTAGTCAGCATGCATACCCTGCAATAATTCAGTGCACAACCAGTCACAGTTAAGTTAAAAACACTGTCAATAAATGTTCCAAACAAGGTAACTAAATTACTAACAAACTGATTAAACAACTCCATCAGGCTTGTGAACTTACTAAAAACTTTTTACACTAAAATTGATGATTTCTTATACAGAAAGAGTTCCATTTAAGTAGAAATATCTCATACAGAAAACCTTTTAACCAATTCTTTCCATGTCTCCATTTCTGGTCTGCTCTGTGGACAATCATAACCAATTTTCTATGCAGTTTCCTGCTTCAGACCAGTGTAGTGCACTAAGCAATCATTATCTTGTGCCATAATGTAAAACACTGCACTGTAAAACCCCAACTTTAGGTTCCAGACATGTGACATTTGACATTCAGAGGACCATGCATTGTGATATATTTTTATAATAAAAGCCAATGAGATGCACTATTTCTAAAATTTATTTTTGATAAAGAACTCTACATGTTTCGGACAGATCTACTGTCCATCATCAGGAGTCTCAACACTGTATATGCAGCAATAGGTATTTGTCATGCTAGTTATGTTGACTGTCTGCTACCGAGGTATACAGTGTTGAGACTCCTGATGATGGACATTAGAGCTGTCTGAAACATGTAGAGTTCTTTATCAAAAATAAATATGAGAAATAGTGCATCTCGTTGGTTCCAGACATGTCATGTTTACCGACATTTTATGCACTTTCTGTATGTTCCCAGCCAAACTTCCAATGTTTGCAGGATTTTACACTTCCCCGGATTTTATTCCATTTTTGGTGGTCCCCACAGAACCATAGAATCGAGGTTTACAGTGTGTTTATAACATTCTTGTATTACTTCTATGTAGTCAACTCCAATATAATGTAAAGGCGCTGCCAGTAACTTCTGTGGTCAATGACAGGATGTATTTATACGAGGTGCGATCAAGAAGTTTCGAGACTGGTTCAGGAACTCCGCTAGAGGGGAGGAGCTGGGACGCGCCTCTTCACTGGAATGTGGCCTGGAGTCTCCTCTTTAGGCAGCACCTCTAACGTGTATTGGCGCCTTGTCGCATTCCAGGCCATGCTCAAAATGTAGGAAGAGGCGCGCCTGGAAAATTTTTTAAGTTAAACTTGGGAAAATATGGTGCGGAGGCTTTGGAAATGTGAAAAACTCATTTTAATATTGGATGATTAGTTGTGCTCGCACATGTTTTAATGGATTAAGAGGTTTATAAAAGGCCGAACATCAGTCGATGAAGATGCGTGATCCAGGCGGGCCGAAATGGTGATTCTGTGACATGTGTGGGAAAATTCGTGAATATGCGCTATTAATAGTGCACAAAATTTCTGCTGAGGTTGCCGTATTTTACGGTATGGTCCAAGCCATTCTGACAGAGGATTTTAACATGCAACGCTTTACTGTGAAATTTGTTTCTCACGTCCTCAGCATTGAACAAGAGAACACCGCTTCACTATCGCCACCAGTCTCCATCAAGAGGCAGATACGTATCACAACCTCATGAACGGCATCATAACAAGTAATGAGACATGGGTTTACGGATATGATCCGGAAACGAGACGTTAATATTCGCGGTGCATGTCGCCATAGTCTCCAAGACCAAACAAAGCGTGTCAGTGTGTTCAAAATTCAGCTTTTCATTGCGTGGAAGGCACTGTTTACTATGAATATATTCCAGAAAGTCAACAGTGAATCAACATCACTGCGTTAAAGTTCTGAAACGACTGAGGCTCGCCGTTCATCGAAAGAGTCCAAAGAAACGGGAATCTTGTGTGTGAGTTGTGCAAAACGACAAAGTACCCGCCTACATATCTCACACTGTTCCCTTTTTTTTTTTGGCAAATCATGTCATGCCTGTGGTTCAGGAAACGTCCTATTCCCTTACATGGCTCCCTGCGAATTCTGGCTGTTCCCCACAACTTAAGTAGCACTAAAAGGAAGGATATTCGATGACACTGACACCATCAAAGAGAACACAATGAAGCACCTGATCACTATTCCGAAAGACTCATTTTAAAAATGTTTCCAATAACGGCAAAAACGCTGGCATCAACGTGTGGGTTCAGAAGGAGACTATTTTGAAGGGGATTAACTATCTATAACTAACTAACTATAAATATTTTTTACTGGATCTGTCTGGGAACTTGTTGATCACACCTTGAATGGCATAAGTAACTTCTCTTAGATCTGTAATAATATATTATTGTACATTCGTAATAACAATCACATTATTTTACAACAGTTCATGAACACCTCCGATACATTCCTTATAGGATAACAACTCTGTATCATAAAATCCAAACACAGGAACACATAACAATAATAATCATATCAATTCAACACACATACAAACAACAAAATCTCTAGGTGCTCTCTGTTTAACCACCAGTGTCATACCTCCTTCATATTCTGAAACGCTGGTGGGTGGACAAGTTCACTGCTGACTGTGCCCCAACAAGCATGGCTGCCATCAGCTAATGGAGACATGTCACTCAGAACAGGCACTGGTCATGGTTCACAACCGAAAAATGAGTCCAAGGTCAACTGTTCAGCTTTTTCAATTTCGTTTGAAAAATACGCAACAGCCAAGCAGTGTGTAACACCCACACTCATGCTGCAATAGCACTCACTCATGTGAAGTAATCATCAACACAGCGCTCAATGGTATGCACAAAAATGTCGCTTCAGTAATGACGATAGTCAATACCTTCATGAAAGCAGACTCAGGTTCTTGCTTTTGTTCAAAAGCCGCATGGACATACAGTTCCTTCAATTCCTCACTGTTAATAGCCCTGCCATGGGAGACCAGAAACTCCATGTCATGAGCAACTACTCACTCTGGTGGCCCTTTCTTAGAACTAGAAAGTATGTGTACAGTTGCCACCAACAACCATTCATACACATGCCCAGGACACTTCACCCCAAGCATCCTCATTGACACAGGTGACCTTCAATCTACCAGGCTTGCATGCTCTTGTCTGTTCTGCCCATCAGTCTCCTCAGTGAGTGGCCTAAAAGAACTTTCTTAATCTACAGGGCACAAAGATCACTACAATGTCCTGATCAGTGGTCCACAGGAGAGACATGTATACTCATATAGTAGCCTGGTATGCTGTCAATTAGCAGCTGATCCTAGGGTTTTATAGCAATGTCTACACCATACTATTTCACTTTTGAGCAAAGCTAGAATCTACACTAATCTATGACTAAATCTTGCACCACCAAGGCAATGCAGTGGATAAGCTACACAATGGATAAATCAGCATCAACATGTGTACACTCACTGAGGCTGAGCTGAATGATAAACTGCAAGAGGCTTTAACTTGGAAGTCCCCGGCAATGCTTGAAAATTCCCTTTTCACAGTTTTACAAGACTCTCTGGCATAATTCTCTAATGCCTCTGTGCCTGCAGACTGATTCTTAGGCTCTGCATGTTAGTAGGCCTTGTCCAGTGATCAAACTCACTGCTTGCTGTTGTCTCCTTGGATAATCCATCATCCTGCTGGGCTTTTCAGGCATCCCAAATACTACTGGTTTCTCTATGTCCTCACCCCTGCCCACAGCACCAATGCATAATGGCAGACAGTTTCACCAGGCATGTTGGCATTTTCATGTTACACTTACACTGCATTTAACAGACTTAAATACAAGACACTAAGCATGTTACATCATGTTACGTAAAACAGACATTATCTATGGACACAAAACGTGGTTATCAACTGGATATAGGGAATGGGTTCCTGTTCTCATGAACATGTCCTATTCAACCTATAATGTAGTAGGGAAGTGGCACACAATAGTAACACCTTTATCAGTAATACATAATTAACAAAATTTTACCACCTACTTAAATCAGATCAAATTTATTTCACAATAAAAAAAAGTAATACAGTGTCATTAACAACAATGTTTTTAAATAAAAATTACTCCAAACTATAACACTGGGCAGTGGCAGAAATTAATTTCTGTTTAACTCATTTTATTCACATATTTACATCTGTAGCTAACAACATATACATGTGTATCAGTTCACATGTGCAGGTTTTGTTTGTTGAGCTAAAAAAAGTTATATTTTTATAGGACCTACATTCTTCTATAAAGGTTGTTCATAAGTTGGGCAAGAAGCAAACGACAAATATCATATAAGATTCGATTTCCAAACAAAATAAATATAGCAGGTGATTTTAAAAAATCATGTGAAAAACAGGCACTTCTGCTTGTGTCAAATAAGAACTTACTGAGATAATACATCACATATATTAAAAATGATATGGAATAAAGGTAAGCAGTGCAATTGACTCTCTGTTGGCTCCCAACAAACAGAACTGGCTTCTCTATAATGTGGTATTACAGAAGGTTTTCAATGCTGAAGTTGAATACTATAGTGTTCATCTAGCAAATGCATCTCAATCTTAAACTGAAGCACTTCCCCCCAACAACTGACCCACAACAACTTTAAAAATTAATGAAACACTTTGTATGAGAGTTTGTATAAAAAAAGACTCTCATACAAACTATTTCGTTCCTATACACAATGACAATCCTCTCGAACCTATAGATTAAACTGGCCTTCGAATTTAACAAAGTACAGGCATTCCTCAGCTTTAATACATTCATACATATCTACTACTGCCTATAAACTGTCCTTCATACGCTGAATTCACTCTTGCACATCAGTTGATGAACATGCTTGCCAATAAACAGATCATTTTTGACAGTGCCACCATCTTGGTTGACATGGCAAGGTTTCTTCTGCAATTACCTTAAACTTTACTCAACCTATGAGTACATATGTGTACATACATAAAAATCACCCCTTGAAATTACTTTTACGTATTCAGGCAACAAATAAATTTACTGCCTTATTAAGACATGCCATTTAATCTGTTTTATTTTCCACAAAATGCCTTTTATTTCATAATTTTACCTTTTCATGATCCAATAATATGTTTCTCATAAACAATGCACTAAAATTTACATACCGACAACCATGTCATATAAAGGTTAATATTTTAGGGAATTGACCCTTATCATTTTATGAGTGAGAAATGCATGTAATCAAGTGGTAATACTAGTGATAAGAAGCACAGGCCTTTGAAATTAATATGATGAAGATGAAGCTAGAGATCACTGGGCATGCTGAAGGCACTGAATCTTGTCTCAATCAGACTCTTAATGGACTTCAGCCAAATGTCTATATACCCAATTCTGGAGGAAACAAAAAAATTATAGACCTGAACAAAATGGTGGAAATACAGATGTCCCAAAATGAATGTACAAAGTAAGGTCAAATAACTTAAATGACGACTGAAATAATGAACTTGTTTTGACAAGTATATGAGCACCAGATGTAAAAGTTTCAGTTTTTCTCCAAGGTCTCTTTTCCAGTCTACATATATTAGCCATCATGTAGTTTAAATAGATCCCACCCTGTTGGTTGGCTGACTGGCCATGATCCTGATGAGTCTGGCCCTGTCATGCACATCCTCAATCCCCCAACAGCAGTCTCATTGTACCAGGTAAGGGCCATCTTATACGATTCCCACTCACCTGTTCATTTATCCCAACTAAAAAGTCATCTTGGTAAAGCTGCAATGCAGTTCAGCTCTTTGTTCCACCAAGGTACCCTCCCTGGCTGGACAGTTCTGGAGATAGGATAAGAGAATGGACTACTGCACCATGTCAACAGGCAGCTCCACATCCTGTTCCAAGTGTACAACTAATGGTATTACCCCTAGATTTGCCTTCAGGCCTTCCCGATAGCATTCCCAATTGGTTCTCTCGGGGTTGTGATTGGGAAAATCTAATTAATACCATGCCAAATAGGGCAAAACCTAAGCATCAAATGCTTGTATTCTTGAAACAACCACTGCATTATTTCAATTATATGTGCAGTTATTTCATTTTCTTGTTGGGACATTCATTTTGGGGTACTCTGTATTTCATCCAAAAGGAGGACCAAAAAACAGATGGTGGAATAGTGTACAAATAGATACTAATAAATGCAAAATTACAAATTGAAAAGAGAGGTAAAAGAAGAGAGCTGCCTGAGAGATGTCCATTAAGGAGGCAAAGGTCCACATTGGACTGTAGTGTCAGAAGAAGAAGAAGAAAAAGAATACGAAGAGGCCGAGGAGGAGGTGGTGGTGGTGGTGGTAGCAATAGTATAGTAGTAGTTGTAGTTTAGCAGTAGTAGTAGTTTAGTAGTAGTATGTCATCAGCGAATTCATAAAAGGTGATGGAGAAAACAGAGAAATTAGTTTAGAAAATTAACTCTGACTGCCTATACTTAATGTGTAATTCATGTTTTTAATATTTCAAATAATCATGTGCACACCACTTATAAATAATATCCAGAGGGTATATACCCACAACATCTACATCATAATTAGGGATTTCATATTTTTAGCTCTCTGGGAATGGAACCTCCCTCTAACAGGTAAGTCTGTTGTCCCACTTTTGTATGAGTTCCCAGACACATTATGTATGAAAGTAGAGACCTGCCTGTACTCTCATCTGATTTTATTGGAGAATCTGCAACATCAACTATTTGAACACCATGGTCTAGCAGACAGCATTATTTGCTTTGTATCTGGGGACCCTGAGTTCAGATTTTGGTTCAGGGACCAACCACAATGAAAATTTGTTTTCTTCAGTGACAGCTGAAGCAACAACTTTGAACATAAGTGTCATACGACTGCTCCTTTATGACATGTCAGTATCTTTCAGTGACACTATAGTTTTCAATTCATTTCAGGTTCCTTACAAGAAAGACATATTAGTTATGTTACAGGCAAATAACTTTTTTTTTTTCCATGCATCACACATTCTGGGTTAATAGTTTCAAACTGTAACACAGATAAGGTCAGACATATGTTACAATAATATTTCTGGGCAGAAAAAACTTCTTACAACACTGTTGTTTAGTATTGGCTGAAAAGTGACTGTCTGATGACCCTGTACACTTACATGGTAAGTACCAGCCTCAATAATATAAAACTGTTTGATCTCATTTAATTGTACCTACCTATAATTACCTTTTCCATGTGGCCAACTGTCCCACTTGTAGATGAGTCTGTTTATGCCTGCCAAATAAAAATCCTTGTCCTCTGTACTCAGTTATGTTTCAACATCATCTTGAACTGTGCATCTGTTACAAAATTATGTTCTGTGGGGGGCACAGCATTAGAATTAAAGATGTACAAGCTTACTAACTGGTAAGTCACAATCACACATCTAGATCTCTTGAATGAATTTTATTTGACAGAATATGTACTGTACCTGTAGCCTCACATCATTTTGCAACAGATCTGGTTGAAGATGAGTTTCAAACACACTGAATAATGGGCCCTATGAGAGTTGGGATGCGTTTTCATATGTTACATACATAATGAACGGTTTCTTGCAGTGCAATTAAACATACCAACACATAAAAATCTCAATGTAATTCACAATTACAGTAACGAGTAATAGTCACAATACAAATCAAAGTTTACAATGGAAAGAGGCTGGGTATGAAATGGACAGAAATGTAAGAGGCAGAAAAGAAATGACACTGTGTTAATATATGGCTGGCTGTGTGTAAGTTATTAACAAGCTTTGTATTACACTCGGTAGTGTACGTATATGGTGCATTTCAAAACCACACTGAGGAATGGAGGGGAGGTCCTTTACCCCACTGTATTGCACTACACAGCATGCATGTACACTCGTATGCAAATGCACAGTTTTACAATGAATACTGTAATGTAAATGAATCACTGACAAGAGGTTTCAGAATACTGACTGCATGTTACAGAATGGTGCCAGGAAGGACACTTTTAAGCAAAATGCTACCAATACATCAATCCTTCAAAATGTATGCGCCATGTCACAGAGAATTACAGAATGAATTTGATATAATTATGCAAGATGTAAGGTTTGCACTGTTGTTGTTGTTGCTGCTGCTGCTGCTGTTGTTGTTATTGTTGTTGTTGTTGTTGTTGTTGTTATTATTATTATTATTATTATTATTATTATTATTATTATTATTATTATTATTATTATTATTATT
>JGI20166J26741_11629696_pt1 | contig 11430 bp, 12 predicted proteins | sample TergutCu122P5_FD_26741 | JGI IMG/M metagenome (IMG submission 26741) | reverse complement strand
TATCCGCAAGTTACCAGAGAGATTGCAACAGTGCACAGACCTTGGTGGGAAATACGTGGAACTCTGTCTCCAGTCATCGGCAGGAGGCTTGTAACCCAGGCGAGTGTCAAACATTCATGAACGACCTTCGTTTAATGTTCTTTGATTTCTAATTCGCTTTATACACATCACGTACCATACGATTCATCCTCTAATTCATTGTCAACTTCCATTTGTTTATTAATACCTTCTACTCTCTCGAAGGCTTTCAGAGCATTACACCTACACAACTGCAGTTTCTTCTGTTCTTTATTTCCGTATAGCATCTCCTTGCTTTTTGTTGTAATATACACACACCACATAACACTGTTTGGCTGTAGCTACCGGTATGTGTCGCTTCATCTTCCTAATGTTCCTAATGTTGCCTTTTTATGTAAACTTACGCATATTACATGCAGTTGAATTTCACGTTTGTGCTCTTACTGCAATTGGCCCTCTATATGCTGAGTCAGCACGCGAATGATCTCAAACCGAAACACCATAATTATTTGCGGCAGCTCCAGTAATGTACAGATATATCTGCGCCATGTTCCCGTAACCGCTATGTGCATGTGGGTGTGTGTTGTGTAACATACGAACGATTAGAGTTCCGCGGGGTTGTTGGGTTATATACAGGTGTTACGTAATGTTTGTTATATATAGTCGTAATAGGTGTTAAGTAATGTTTGTTACATACAGGTGTAGCAGGTGTTAAGTAATATTTGTTTGGTATAGGTGTAACAGGTGTTGAAAAATGTTTGTTATATACAGGTGGTTTAACAGGTGTGACGTAATATTTGTTATATACCGGTGTTACATAAGGTTATATACAGGAGTCATCTTATGTGTACTGTTTCATATGGGTATTGCCACATGTATGTAATACTTTGTTAATTTCACTGCATGAATGCTGCGATATTGTTGCATATTACTGTGAAAGACCTGAAACCAAACGATCATTGCGTCACCCTTAGGTCAGGCAGTAAGAGGACAGGCCCATATCAACTTTATTACGGCAATCTAACCTTCAACGTGGAGGGGTCGTCTAATCCCTGACCCGGAGGGGAGACAGAACAGTTCAGCTTCCAAAACACTATTTTTAACTGGAACCTTTGTAAGCCTGGGCCGGGTAGCGTAGTCGGTATAGCGACTGCCTACGGGCTGGACAGTCCGGGGATCGAAATGAGTCTGCTACGAGCTTTCAAGCAGTGAGCGGCGAGCTTCCGAAGAAGGTCGTGTTTAGGAGCTTAACCTTCTGTGGAAGTGAAAGTTGTGAGTAAGCGAGTGAGTTGCGTAATTCAGTTAGTGTTGGTTCGTGAGGATTGTAGTGAATAACATGGCAATTCGAAGCAATACTATCGTCTTTACTTTCGACCCCGCCAGTCCGCGCATCACCGCACACGATGTGCACGAATCGTTACATGAAGTGATACGGCTTCAAGAACACAAGGTGCAGACAATTCAGACTGATGGGATAAAACGTCAGGTCTATGTTAAGCAGATAGATAAGGACTACATGGCGTCAATAATACGAAACACAGGAGGAAATGGAACATATCTGCATCACACCGGGGAGGTATCCCATGTGGAGATAGCAGTTGCAGGTATGGGCTATAAAAAACTGCGAGTCGCCAATCTGCCACCAGAAGTAATGGATGACACATTGAAGACAGCCCTACCCCATTTGGCCAAATAGACGTTCAAAAGGAAAAATGGGCGCGGACATATCGGTACGCTGTAGACAATGGCATCAGAGAAGTTGCCATGGTAATAACGAAACATGTACCATCGCATTTGATAATAGCAGAACAGCGTGTCCTCATATCGTACGACGGACAGCCCACAACCTGCTATGGATGTGGGGAAATTGGCCATATTTATCCGGTGTACCCCCGACGAAATAGACGGACACAACCATAATTCCAGCTCGCACAGGCGACATACGCAGCAGTGGCCGCCGCCAAGACCATTTTAACCGGCGATGGACCGACTGCCGACACGCAGGATGACAGCAATCCTAGAATCGAACGAGTGGTGCGGAATGATGGGAACACTAGGGATCTCGAACCTACGGTGACGGAATACGGGAATTTCCCCATGGACGCGGCATCCCGTACAGGGATGGGAAATCCCCCGCCCCTTCACCTCCTTGCACCAGACCGTTCGATGAATCACCACATTTCCCCCTGTTGGAAGTGACAGAACCCTCAACGGAGATGGATGCCAACTACCAGCTGCCAGTAGGAGCCGAGGAAGAACCCTTGTCAGGTAAGGGAGAAGGTACACAATCCCTAATGACATTAGGTCACCCAGTATCTGCCACACAACCCGATGTCGGAGCCGAGAACATGGCGGACGAGATTGAGGTTTCGACGTCACAGCATGACATCCTCAAACCGGACGATCCATTGGCCAATCCAAAGAAACCAAATAAGATGAGATATGATAAATCCTCCACCCACCACAAGAAAGGAAGCGTAGCATGACCAGGCGCGGTGCTCACAAAGACGGCAAAGGCTAGGTCTTCATCATACAGTCCCGGATCTGATCTCACCATATAGACAACACAACGGAAGATGGCAGTAATAATAAAATTGGCGACCATAAATATTAACGGAATCACGAATCGCACGAGGATGGAAATGCTAACTGACTATATACGACGACACGGTATAGATATTGTTTTGCTTCAGGAGGTTATCGATCCGGAGATACTCAATATGCATGGCTATGAGGTGTACTACAACATAGGGTCAGAGACACGCGGGACAGCCATGGTCGTGCGCAGTGATACCATGCTCACGAAAATTAACAAAACTCCGAGTGGCAGGGCGATCGCCGCTGAATATAACGGCTGGCATATTATCAACATATACGCTCCATCGGGGACGGCCAAACGAGCGGAACGGGAACAATTCTACAATGTAGATGTACCACAATTAATCCAAACTGGGCATGGGGATCTGATAATCGGGTGTGACTTCAATTGTATAATAAATTTAGGCTGACACATCCGGCAGTTTCCAGAATAACAGAGCACTCACCGAGATGATTAGAGGACTCCATCTTGACGATACGTGACAGCAAGACCCAAACAAACCGGTATATACACATTACTACACCACCGGCGCTAGCAGGATAGACAGGATATACGTAGCACGGGACCTCACATCCACAATAACAGGCGTTGACATCTTGCCGGCGGCGTTTACTGACCACAAAGCCGTTATGCTCAGACTGAGGTAGGGTGAGAGACGGGTGAGGAAGTGCCATATGAGGTGGAAAATGGACCCTACCATGCTTCGAGATGACGATCTCTTGATTAACCTTCGGCAACAATGGTCTAGGTGGAAATCAAATAAACCATGGTTTCCCAATGTGAATATCTGGTGGGACCGATATGTGAAACCTCGTTTACAGCGATACATGCGTATATGGAGTGCCTAACGCCGACGGGAATTTAAGAGTATGGAAAACAACCTGTACACGTGCATATACAACGTACAACAGAGTGCCATGTCACCAGATCAGAAACTCGCCGCTCTAAAACGATACAGAGCGAAATTGGTCCGACTACAAGCCCGGAGAACGGAGCCCTTCCGGTTGGATGTGACCGAACGCGATGGGATGGAAGGGGAAGAAACGTCTTTATACCACTTGAACAAAGCTTCCAAACGCTGGAAGGCAAGAACGATACGGCGGATCCAAGACGGGGGAGGCGGAATCACGGACGACCCCCCAAGAGATAGAACGCATCTTTCTGACATACCTGACGGACAAAAACGGTCCCATAAACGTAGCTGACAACTGCATAGTAGAGATGGTCAATGTCATACGTTCTCACTCACAACCCTCCTGCGTAGCATATTTAGAACAGCCCATTACTGCTGCGGAACTGTACACTGCCATCAAGTCAGGGGGCCCCAACAAGTCACCAGGGTCCGATGGGATTGGACGAGAATTTTTCATACGCTTATGGGATACCATACGAGATGACTTATTCCAGGTCCTGAACCACATGTACTTGCATAAGTCGACGAAACGTCGCCAACTACACGGAATAATAGTCAATCTACCCAAGAATAATGGCGACCTCACATCTGCGGGATACCGTCCGATATCATTAATGAATACTGACTACAAGCTCTTGGCAAGGATAATGGCGCGACGCCTAACCCCGGTGCTGGAGGAACACCTCACTTCTGGCCAATACTGCTATGTACCGGGCCGATAGATACTTGAGGCCGTATCGGTAATACGTGATGTCGTTGCGCACGCAGAGCTCACGCGCACACCCATCTGCGTCCTCTCCCTGGACTTCCGGAATGCCTTTGACCGTGTTTCGCATCACTATCCTTTTCAAATCCTGGCTGGTTACGGACTGAGCGAGTGGTTTATAGATCGCGTCCGCTCCATATACGAACAGGCCACTACATCAGTACAGATAAATGGCGGGCTGGCGGGGCCTATTCCAGTTCGATGTGCAGTGCGGCAAGGATGTCCTCTTAGTATGGTCTTATACGTCTTCTGTGTGCACCCCCTCCTGCGAACACTAGAAGACCGTCTGACGGGGATCACTATCGGCGCGCGAGGACAGAAAATCTCAGTTTTAGCGTATGAGGATGACATAACAATTTTCATCACACGCCCTGAAGAGTTTGAAATAGTGAACACAGCAATACGAACATATGAGCTGGCATCAGGGGCATAACTCAACCCCACAAAATCCCAGGCGTTGGCGGTTGGGGGATGAACGAAACCGATCACGTCTCTGGGATTTGCCATGTTGCCACAAGCCAAAATACTTGGAGTGACCTTTAGATCTACTTTGGAAGCGACCATGCAGGGACGTTTGACCCCATTAGCCACTGCGGTACGGGTGCAGGCACGATCAAAATACGCTCGCCGTCTATGCCTCGTTCACAGAGTGAAATGTGTGACAAGCTACCTTCTCTCGAAAATTTGGTACCTAGCACAAATATTACCACCGCCGGCCCGTCACGTCCAACAAATAATAACACCATGTACATGGTTCATATGGCGAGGCGCCATCTTTCGTGTTCCTACGACGACCATCCAGCGACCAACAGCTGAAGGTGGATAGGCACTCCCCGACGTCGCCGTGTAATGTCGGGCGCTCCTCCTTGACAGAAAGAGGGCACTGGGCGCGGAAAAATCCTCTGTAACTGCGGCCCAACTACATATGTGGGACCTAGCTGACGTAGTGGAAATCCCCCTAATGTATGAGGACTACCGCGAAAACTCGCACACGTACGCGATTATGCACTAGACATTGCCTATATAGCGCCCACGAATGCCCTTGAACACCGGCACAAGTTTCGACGCCGGATATACGAGACAATCCGAGCGATGCACACCAATGAGGGAAGGAGCGATGAAATGCGAATTGTTCGCCAATATCCACAAGCCAACTGGCAACGCCTGTGGGCCAACCTCCACACAGCTGGCATCACGGATGAACAAAAATCGATACGGTTCACGGTCATCCACGACCTCATCCCTACAAAAAAGACTCGCTGTTATCCGCCTCGCTGACACGAACCGTTGCAACACTTGCGGGCACGAGGACACCCTGCAACACCGTCTGACACAATGTGGGGTGAGCAAATTAATATGGTGCTGGACGCGGGAGAGGATTGCCGTAATCATCGGTACGACTCCTCTGGATGTAACGGAAAATGGGCATTGCGTCCAGACTTCCACCTACGGCCCCCTCAGAGTCATGAGGCTGTAGTGTGGTGGTTAGCACAGTTCGTGACGTATCATATACGCGGACAGCGACGTATATCCCTTTCAGATTAAATGGACTTCATGCGTCGAGCACGATAGGTTTTTCCACGCTCGAACGGACCACCATTCTCTTCAGCGTAATTTGTGTCATTACACCTATGATATAGACCCTTGAACCGGGCTTCTGCATCCTGAGAAGATCATGTCGTCTTCCGGCCCCTGTCTTGAATGCACCCTGATTGCAGTCCTGTAGAGCATATTTTTCTTTACTGAAATTACACAGAAGCACAAATGGTGAGTGATATGGACGGTGGTGATAGTGTTTTATAAAAAAAAGGGGGAGAGGTTGTGCAGTGGTGAAATAAACTATCGATAGAAGCGATAGCAGTTAGTGGTGTGCGCTGATAGCGTAGAGTTTGTTACTAGTGTAAGAGTGGTGAAGTGAAGTGGTATATCAAAATGAGTGAACGATTCAACACACTCGTCTGTACATTCGATCCTGCGAGCCTACGTATTACAGCATGCGATTACAGCCGATTGCTTGTATATTGATGCGGACGAAATAACTAACAAGTTGAGGGAAAGGCCAACAACCAAGAGAAAGCTCTTTCAAACAACAGCAAGCTTCTATGACCCTCTCGGGTTGTTCTCTCCGGTGTTCCTTGTGGGGAAGGTGCTATTCCAGGACATCTGGTGCCGAGGCATCCACTGGAACGAACTTCTGCCTACAGACCTCGGAACACGATGGCACGCTTGGATATCTAGTTTGTCTTCATTGTCGCAAGTGCACGTACCTCGATGGTTGGCTACTTCGATGGAACGAAGCTCCCAAATTCACGTATTTTGCGACGCCTCAGAAAGGCCATATGGAGCGGCTCTCTACATTCGTTCAACCAAGGAAGACAACACCCTTGTCCGTTTGGCCTGCAGCAAGAAGAGACTAGCGCCAGTTAAAAGGGTAACGCTGCTGAGGTCAGAGCACTGCAGTCTCCCACCAAGACGGATAAGTCCGTCGTCCAAGAACGGGTTGTATCGTGATATTTTTGAGTTAATTGGCAAACCTGAGTTCTTTCGAAGAACTTCCAGTTCTGACCGGAAGACTTCCTTTTGCACCAATCGTACCCAAAGCAGCGAGTTCCGTCGCCGTTAGCTCTCCTACCGATTTTCTTTTCCCCATACGTTTTGCAGGAATCGAAAGACCCATGCCGTGTGCGAACCAGCTTCCAGTACGAGCTGAATTTGGAGGCGTCGATGAGGCTAGAGGTTATCGTTGCCGTCAGAACGTGACTGGGATCCTTTTTCTTCTCCTCTGGGAGGGAATTGTTCGTTGCAAAGTTTGTAGATGGCCAATACTCCTCTTGTTTCCCAAGCCACGATGGCCCGTGCCACCAGATGTGCAACGATTGTATCTGATTCCCAAGTAATCCTCTCGAGAGGTGGTCGGCTGGGTTTCCCTGCCCCGGGCAGTGTCTCCATTGCGTGGGAGCGGTGTGGGACTGAATTTCAGTAACTCGGTTGCATACGAACGTCTTCCAGCTATTTGGATCACTTCGTATCCAGCCTAGAGCCACGGTGGAGTCTGTCCACAATGTCGCTTGAGTAATGTCACAACATGTCGCCTCCCAGAAGTAACTCAGTAGCCGTGTTCCCACCAGCACCGCTAGAAGCTCCAATCTTGTCACCATCCCAACAGGACCAGAGCCAGAAACAGGAAAAGATCTGGCCAAGGAATTTCGATTGAGGCTGAAACTTTCAGACGACTTCTGGAAACGTTGGCAGAAAGAGTACCTACTTCAACTGAGGAGCTTTCACGAAGTCCGAAAGCAACAGAAGTCCAGCGACCTACGCAAGGGGGACGTCGTCTTGATGCAAGAGGACGTGCGCCCATGACACATGTGGAGGAAAGCAATAGTTGAAGGCCTACAGGAAGGGAGAGAACACAAGGTACAGACAGTCAGTCTCCGTACCCCGGAAGGGCGAAGATTCAGCCGTCCAGTCCAGCTGGTCGTCCCCTTAGAGATCGACCAGGGTGGGGAGGATGTGGAGGAATGATATCTTGATTGTCATGACCTCTCCTAGCAACCCTGATTCCCCCCTCCCCCTCGCTCCTAATTTCATTTCTCTTTGTAACAAGCAGTATGAAAATAAACAAGGCTGCCAAGTAGACGTGCCTTGTTATTTACTCTCGACAGAGTTTGACGAAATGCTGGAGAAGGCATTCACTATACCAGGGGTCGGCAACCTTTTCGTAGTGTTGTGCCGAAGTAATGTTGCAAAGTCACTCAGCGTGAAAAACCCACCCAAGCCCACCATATTTTTATATACAACCACTGAAACACTAACTTGATCTTATCGAAACTTTCGTTTTGAAGGGATGTAAAACAGGAATAGCTTTAAAAGAATTATATTCTTCTACTTAATTAAAGATTCAATTTTTTATGAGATCATAATTACTGTATTTAAATTCACTCAGCGTGCCATTGAAAATCGTTCCACGTGCCACGCTTGGCACGCGTGCCGTAGGTTGCCGATGCCTGCACTATACTGACGTCGTCAGCAGCGGCAGCCGCCTCCGCAGACGACGACAAATGCCGAAGTTTTGGTAGTTTCATTTCTAACAAGTTGCGAAATTATTTGCCGCGCACCAGGAACAAAGTGAAGCATGAAATAAGCAGCATCACATTCGCTGCCGACCAGGGGCATTTTGATGTTTCATATCCAGTCTCCGTCCCGTCCCCTATATCCCATGTTTCCTCTCCCACCAGTCCTTCCTCTTTTGCTCGTTCAGAAGACGTAAATCTCAGTGATTTGATGTGCATTTAAATTGTGTAAGCTAGTAAAGTGCAGTTTTTTTACATCCACAAAGACGCCTCATCCGACAACTTAATGATAAACCATCTTTCCTAATAAAATCTTTGACGCTATTTTAAAAATCGGAACATAACTTACAAACTCCCCACCCCAACTCACCACACCCACCCACCCTGCCTTTCACCCACCTACCATACCTCTTTCCATGCAATATTCTTCCGGCATTCATGCTACACAAACAGTTAAGAACAGTGATCAGTATCTAATTATCAGCTCTAGTTAAAATTTACTGAAACCATATAATTCATATACTCTCACATACTGCATGAACGTAAATTATATACGGAACTAAAATACTAGTAACTATATACCCATAGCATCAAGACGTAATTCATTTACATACAACAGCACGTAGACAATCGACACCCCCATACACCCATACTAAATACTACATAATTAAAGATTACATCAAAATTCACCTGAGTGATCTCCTACGCAACTGATACAACACCGCTATTACATATATACAAAATATACTCCACACACACACACACACACACACACACCATACAAACCCTCGACAACATCTTACCATACGAGGAAATGGATCTCAAATGCCGTAACTACATACTCCCGTATAAAAACACAATATATCATACATAACTCTCATTTAACTATATTATTAGAGATCGCACCAAAACTGTCAGCCAGACACATTCACGATTTCTACAAAGCTGCCCAAAACATACAATTCATACAAACAAATCTTTGATATCCAAGTTATGTTATGTCTCTTCATTTTATTTCATATGTTAATATATTTTATTAATTACTGAATGTCAATGAGATCTCGTAATTTTAAAGCGTTGTTAATCACATATTTTACTTTCTTAAGTGAAAGCCCGAAGATGGTTTCAAGTAAGCCGAAACATGTACGTGTAGCTATGTTATCTTAAATTTGTTTATATAATAAAGTTGTGTTAGACTGAAATTTATAATTCTATTAATTATTAAAGTGCAGTTATTAAAAACAATTTGTTAGTTAAATATTGTTTCAGTGTTCCAATCCATCGATTTTATGCGCACAACAGTTTGCAGTGTACAATACACAATCTTTTTACCTGTATCTTTTCATTCAGTGCCTCAACAAGAGCTCGACACACTTCGGGTACAATCTAATGGCTCGTTTCGAAATTTGGAAAATATATTGCAGACTCGTGTACTTAGTGGCTTGTGGCCAAAAATCGCAGTGTTACTGCCAGTCTCTCTTGAATTTGGACAGATGTTCGGAATTTGGTATCTATTTTCACAATTTTCGGACCGACTAAATTAATCAGTAGTTCAAAATCTGTTGCTGTCATTCGAGTGAAGTTTTTGTACTGTCCGCTAAATTCTTGGAACTTCAAACCTGTTCACTGGTATCACTGTACACATATCTCGTTCTGTATGGGAAAACGGGCGTAGCCCCGGCCGGAGGGTAGCCTTGGCCAATTTAAAAATTTTAACTTGCCGCGTCTGTACTGTCCGCGTTGTGAGCCCAGTGTATGCGTTGGTGTCAGACGAGATATGCGCAATTAGTTGAGCGTGATCGCTTGATGTGTTCGGATGTGAAGCAGTGGTTTGTCGTCTCCGCGAAAAAAAAATAAACATTCACGCGACGATTATTAATGAAAAAGGTGTTCTATTGAAAATGCGTAAGTAATTATGTATTCTATCTTATATATACGTTGCAAAACTATTATATATTATGTATTTTGTTGTGTTTAAACAAATATGAACCTACTTTGGTAATATAATTCTGATTTTGAACAAAGTCAAGTCGGGTAACCCCGGCCATCTGTTTGAAAGCCTATTTATTTTAAAAATCCAGGCAAATGGCCTTATTCTTGATTTTTGTTATTTGTTTATTGTAGGTGATTGTTAAAATGCCTTAATTCAAAGGCAGAACCACAAGCCGTGGGGAATGGAGTGAAGAAATTATGAAAAGGGCAATTCAAGACGTTCTGGATCGTCAGAGAGAGCGGCCGCAAAAAGATACGAAGTTCCACGGACTTCAATCCAGGATCGTGTTAATGCTGTAAAACAGGGTCAAAAGGTTATTCTTAAGCCAATACTAGGCCGTTTTTAACAAACATTTACTACTGAATACGACAGGCAACTGTGTCAGCATGTTATTGACCTCATAATCGTCTCATGCCTTTAACAAGAAGTGAATTTTTACGCTTAGCTTATGATCTAGCAGAAAAAAGTAATATCAATCACAGGTTTAATAAGGAAAAGAGGACGGCTGGGAAAGATTTCTTTTTGGCTTTCAAGAAGAGAAATCCAGATTTAGCGTCGAGAATTCCTCAGGCGACAAGCTTGATGAGAGCTACAGGTTTCAATAAACCTCAAGTTGATCGGTTTTATGACTTCTTACAACTCCAAGAACAGTTCGGATTCCAAGCTTCTCAAATATATAATGCGGATGAAACAGGAGTCTCAACTGTCTATAAAAATGGTAAGATATTGTCAGTGAAAGGAAAAAAACAGGTTGGAAAACTCACATCAGCAGGAAGAGGTAACGTCACTGCGATGCTTTCTATGAATGTCACTGGTCATTTTATACCACCAATGTTCATTTTCCCAAGAAAAAAATGGATAAGAATGGTCGTCTAATGATTGGTGCTCCTCCAGAAAGCATCGGTGTTGCTTGTGAAAGTGGTTGGATGAATGCCGAGACATTTCTTCAGTGGCTACAACATTTCCAACAGCATGTGCATTCTTCTGCAGCTCGTCCGGTTCTCTTGATATTGGATGGGCACAGTAGCCATAAAGATCTGAAAGTTATTGAATATGCTCGAGATAATC
>JGI20166J26741_11629585_pt1 | contig 11432 bp, 5 predicted proteins | sample TergutCu122P5_FD_26741 | JGI IMG/M metagenome (IMG submission 26741) | reverse complement strand
GTGGAGGATAGGGAGCAGTGGAGACTGGTTGTCAAGGAGGCCAAGGCTCACCCAGGGCTGTAGCGCCAGGAGGATGGATGGAATGTAGACTTTAGGATATTTAGATACACCATGCATTATTTTAATTTAAATTATGATTAATATTTTACACATATTTGATTGATGTATTATCTCCCAGGCAAATGATTCTTATAGATGGAAACAGGTTTTTGAGTTTTAATGTTTATTATGTAAATTACATATTGTAATATTGTGCATTTGTTGGGTATTGTGTTATGGATTGTCAATGCACGGAAATGAATATTGTTACCCACAGAGTAATACACAGGAGAATTTGGCCCCCCTCATTTACCAGACCTGAGTCCTTGTGATTTTTGCTTGTTGGGCATGTTAAAGAAAAAAGTATACAGTAACAATCCTCATGCTGAAGATGATCTGAAAGAGAGCATTCAGTATTTTACAGTTCACCAGAACCGGACATACAATTGAAAATGGTAAGGACCTGGAACTAGCATTAGCTGCAGTGCATCGAAACAACTTGCCAGTACCAAATTTAAACATTGCTAATTAAAACCCACTATTAACTGCAATACACTGATCTAAGACTTGGTGATCTGATGGCAGGTTTAAATGGCAGCCAGCAATGGGCTGCACACAGTCACACAAGGTAGTCTGTGTAGTGACCAACATTATAGGCCAGATAAATTAAGGACCCTATACATTCAGAATAGCAACAGGAACATGAAAACTGTCAGTTGCTTCAGTAACCCTGGATATGAATATCTTACATAATCAGTCTTGTAAAAATAATATAGGTCTAAAATAATTACGTTAGCTGCCATGATATGAGATTAATGATACGTCAGGATAATGCAGTAGAGTTCATTCACTGAGGCACAGTCCATAAAATTGAGGAGTAAACACAACATTAAACCCTCACTAGTCTTTAAAAAAAACATCACAAAAATACTTGTTTAGGAAGAGCTGCAGCATCTTCAGATATGTAGTGTCACGTAACCTCGAGGTTATATATGGCCATGTATAAAAGATGCCATGGAAGTATGCAAAGCAAATTAAACATTACAAATATCACATAACAGGATGCAGTCACACAATTACAATCAACTGGAACTTGAACCAAATAAATTTCTTGGGATTCTGGAAACTTGTGATCCCTCCGTCAGAAATTAGGCCTGTCATCCACACTGCTTTGTCAACAAAACTGTTTCAAAATACTGTACACTGGAATATGATAAATATGTATTATCATAAACCTCTCAACACTTTCACATTTTGCTCAATATAAACTCACTAATATTGCATTTAACAATCCATCTCCTCCAAATCAAATTTAAATCAACTTTATGCAACAAGGCTGAAAACAATGCCATAATGCTGCCTTATCCTTTACACTGCTGAGAATATGTTACAGACATCTGCAAAACAGTAACATTAAAAACATGCATCTCCCAAACCAACATCCAGACCGCCTTCAGAGCTGCAAGGTACCTACATCTATTCACCATGAATATGGATTTACTTGTAAATCTCTGTAGAATTCAGGAACTGTTATATCGAGTGGTGGACACAACCTACACTCTATATGCTGTGACCTTGGCCAACACAGGGAAATCTTCATAATATAAGGCAAGAGCTAATACACATTACATTCGTTCAGTTTGTGCTTGCTTTCTTTTGATGTCCATGTTTCAGGAAAAGGACAGAATTAATTCAGCTCAAGAGGTATGTTGCTGGTTTATAATTGCTCAGCAGTGAAAGGGTTAAGATTTAACCAAATTATTTACAGAAATTTTTCCTGTGGGATTATAAAACTAATCTGTGTCATTCAATTTATAAGTCAGGTTTTTGTGTAGCCAAAAGACAGCTTTTGTCAATCATTACAAAAGAAACTCAGTTTTTTGTAAAGCCTAGTTATAAAGTACAAATAATCCTTTCAGCATGTTTAAAAATATTTTTAAACTTTCATATCCTGATCAATAAAAAAATTGCCAATTTCTTTTGTTTACAAGTTACAGTAGCATATTCACCCCTGTGTTGTTACAACTGTTCACTGATTGTTATGCTGGAAGTGGCCAGCTTTCCTGCGGTGTGTATCACAGTGCTTCAGCATGTGGTCTTTGCGTATGAAGCCCTTACCACAGACGTCACATTCATAGGGTTTGGTTCCTGTGTGCAGACACATGTGACGACGCAGGTCCGTCTTGTGATTGAACTGTTTGGGGCATGACTCACACTTGTATGGCTTGTCACCTGCATGTTTGCCCAAATGCTGCTTGTACACAGGTTCTGTGTTGAATCTCTTCCCACACCGGTCACACTTAAATGGCTTAACTCCATTATGAAAACTCTTGTTATGTTGTGTCAGATAACATGCTTTGTTGAACAATTTGTCACACTCAATGCATTTGTGAAGGTCTCCTCTTGAGATGGACATTGATTTAAAATTAGATTCCTTGGCATTACTTATCCTCTTGTTATTTGTAGTGGTATTAATGTTATTGTTATTGACAGTCATGGAAGTAACTTCATCAGTGCCACTGCTGGTGATGTCATCTTCACATTTGACATCTGTGGCAGATGTTACCAGCTGTAGCGTTTTGTCATAATTAATGTTAGATATGCAGCAATCAGGTGTTCTGACTGGTGAAAGGTTTGATGATAATTTTTCATCACCTCCACTTCCATTTGAATCTGTGTGAAGTGTGTTACTGCTAGTGTCATCCAGAACACTATTCTGATCTTCGAAGTTACTGACCCAGCATGAGTTATTGTTGAATGCATCACTCAGCTTCAGTGATGCCATCATTTGCTGGTAGTCACTGTTCATGAGCCCCCCCACATTATCAGTTAATTTTCTTGTTGTTCCTATGTTAGCCATGCCGTAACTTGGTAACAAAGTCGCTGCTCTCAGCCCACTGAAGCCAGAGAGCGAGTTGGCTGCAAAAGCGTGATGTCCAATCTCAGCAAAGCTAGGCAATGGTTGATTGTCCTGCTGAGGTGAGGATGTTATGGGAAACAGGAACTGTTGGTCATCCTGTATATTTAGTGGGGACATGGTATCACCACTGCTGCCACAATTACCAGTAATAATTGGGTGGTTGTTGATAGAAGTTAGCAGCACTTGTTGGTGTTCTTGCAGCATAGAAATGTGGGGGGGCTGCCCGTTTGGGGAATACATCTCTGTTAGATTCGTCATCTGCAGCATAGGGGGTGTAGAATGGGGGGAAGTGTGTAGAGGTTGATGCTGTGGGATGGGGTGGTGGATAAGATGGTGGCTGAGAGGAAGTGATGTTGGTGGTTGAGGACAAGGTGGTGAGACTACTTGGCCCAACATGTAAGGGTGCTGGGAAGAAGCTGCTTGTGTGGTTTCTAGCTGGTGGTGCAAAAGTGCCTCTGGTGGTATCTGAGGAGTTGGCACTGGAGAGGTACGGACGGAATTGGAAGGGTTGTGAAGCGGGTTCCCCTCGCTGTAACTGGAGGCTAAGAATTGCAGGCCCCCCGTCTGTGCCTCCAATGTTGTCGAGGGACCTGCCATCAGGTTTGGGGGACTCCTTGCTTGTTGCTGGTTGCCAGGGAGTGGCAGACTGCCATGTTGCACTGATGGTGTAATCCTTCCAAAGTTACCGTTGCTTGTAGCATCATCACTTCTGGAAGAGTCTTCAACTATAGTTACCAGCTGTGGTCCTAAACCAGAAGGTGCTGGACTCTGCTGTGCCACATGTTCTCTTGAAGGTGTTCCCCTTGAAGAAGTTGCAACATCTGTGGCCGCACGTCCAGGATGGTGATGGTTGCTAATAGGCTGTGTGGCTGGGTCAGGTGCTCCACTCTGCTTAACAGCATTCTTATGTAGTGTTGTGTTGTAGTGTCTCTTAAGATGACCAGAACTAGTGAACCACTTGTTGCAGGCTGAGCAGTTGTATGTTTTAGGTCTACGAGCCTCATTCGACTTCCAAGTTTGGTTTCCTGGTTGCTGAGAAGACTGGTGGATGGGTGGCCCATTCTTATGTTGGTGGGGAGATGTAGAAGACAATTGACCTGGTGGGGGAAGACTAGAAGATGAAATGTTGTTAGGAACTGATGTTAAGTGGTGTAGGTGTGGGTGCATTATTTGCCCAGGAACAGGTGCAAGGTGTGGTGGGTATACACCTGCCTTCTGATATGTCATGGTCTGCTGTCGAGGAACTGTGATACCTTCGGTAGATGTCACACCACGAAACTCTGGTGGTGTGGTGGAAGACGCATGATTGTTGGCACTGGTCTGTGGTTCTGTGCCCCATAGCATTGCAGACACTGAGTGAGGATTAGTACCTCTAACAGAGTTCTCACTGCCTGCTGTAGGTCTTATTGCTGTGGCTTCTTCTTCAGGTTGATACACCTGATGCACCTTATGTGAATCTAGGTCCAGAATTTCTGCTGCTGGTTCTTCTTTGATTTTTGAAGCATCCTGCTGGCCCCCTACTGCAATATCTGGACTTACATTTCCATGATAATTCCGAAACATGGCCTCCTGTTGGAAATGCAGCTGATTGTTCATGTATGGTGGAGACATGGGAGGGTGTGCAGTGTTCAGGTGGTCCAACAATGCTGAACTACTGTTGCACAGAGTGCCACACTTGTCACATTGTTGAGGGGTTGTTGCTGGCTGGTATGAATTTGGTGATGGTCCAGATGAAGTTACGCCATTGTTACGATCAGTTCCATACAACTGACTCCCCGATGATGGCTGGTGGTATGGATTGTAACGATGGATGCCACCACCAGATGATGTAACTGGACCAATGGATGATGATGGAGAGTGTGATGACACTGAATTTGGTGATGATCGGAGATTGTCCACATTGGAAGCTGCTGGAAAATCTGTACCTGAGCCTAAAATGTACCCTGAATTGCCACTGCCATCCATGAAGTATCCACCCCCCTCTGAATTAGGAGTTAGGAAATTGCTGTATTGCTGATGAAATGGATGCAATACACCATTTTGCTGTTGGGGTGGTGTCCGGTCACTTAGACTGTAAACTGTTGAGCCCATTGGAGAGAATCTTTGTACAGAAGAGTCTTGATAAGGAGATGGGGCACTGCTGTAGCTGCTGGGTGTTGGTGGATGGTTGAAGGTGTTATGCTGTGGACTACCACCACCCGATGAATGCCCCAGCTCAGGCTTCATCATGCCATTACTGGAATCTGCTGGCGCTGTTGTAATGCCGCCCCTTTGCTTATTGGAAGACGCGTTGTTATTGTTAGTCTCATCTGGCTGGGTTGCCCACTTCATGAGCAAATTCTCTTTGTGGTAGTTCAGATGAACATCCAGAGACTTGAAGCTGTCAAAGTAGAGTCCACAGTCCTTGCAGTGGTGATCATGCTGCACACTGCTATGTGCCATAGCTAGTTCTTGCACCGAGGTGCCCCTTCATATATGTTACAAAAATATCTATTTCCTTCAGCCACAAATAATTAATAATAATTGTAGTTCATTGCAATGAAAGTCAGTGGTAACTTATATCAGGACAATGACCGTCTATTCATTCTTGTCACTAGTAGCCAAACTTTGTTCACTGTTCCTGCTCGTTTCTCAATACTGGCTGAAGACAGCATTACCTGCACAAGAACAAAATCATATGAGACTGTGTACATTATGAGCAGGTCATAGATAGGAGTCACTGAAGGGCAAGGAACACTCATGTCAAAGCCAGCTAAAGCTAAAGCATTAGACTACGCAAATGGTTCCACTAACATGTACTTCTGTGATGAGTTGCCTAATAAAGTCTAGTCCCAGAAGGTAGAGTACCTGGAGTGTCAGGCGAACCATTCATCTCCATCTAGTACTGAGGTTAAGAATGAGTGGAACTATGCCTCCAAAACTCACATGGCTAAGCAGTGGGACAGTTTTACTCTGTTCGAGAAGTCATTATTGCAGACAACTTATTGTTTGCCAAGGGGTGGCGATGTTGATAAATAAAACTCTTGCCCAGAAAAAGAGGAAACAAATGACTGCGACGTGAAACTGATTGTCGTCGGGAATTAGGGTAATGGCTGACAACGCACAGGTTGCGGACAACGGGTACAAACAGTGCAGAACAGAAGAGGCAAACAATATCGCAAGTAACGGCGGAGACAGAGAGCACACAAAAATTGCTCTTTTGGGATGTTAGGCCGTACAGTTTCTTGAAAGGTACCGACGTTTCGGACGTATCCACTGCCTCTGTCCTTAAGATAGAGGAGCATACCCTGTAGGGAAAATGGAAGAGGACGACAGGAACTGTGGCTATGAGCGAAATATTAATGGTAACTATTGGCAATCTAACAGCTACCTGCTCAGAGCTCTTCCTTACATCTGCATCATTTTCGGCCAGCGTGTCTCTTCTACTCTATTTCCTACAGTTTCTACCGAACAGTTAGTGCCTGTCTGTCAGAATACTCAGCTTCAGGCTCCAGTAAATCGTTATATCCATAGTCACCGCCATTAGGCATATTTTGGAATAAGGTTCGACGTGGGAGGACCTGAGAAGAGGGGGCATCATGACTGTTAGTGCAAGTAGACTAGTGAAATATTTCTAATTCTTAAGATTCAATGGGTTGCGCACTGCATAAGAACTTGCTGTTACTGGGCACAATACCGTACGTACGGTACTATAACATAATGCATACTTGGCGTAACTAATAAATAGTATCAATTATACTCCCTGTTGTGAGAACCTCTGGTATAGGCAACGATCAGACTACAAGGATGCAGCCTCCAACTGTGAAGTGTCAAGGTTGTCACACTCATCTTTATGTCCTAACGCGGTACTCTACGGTTAGCTGGTAGCACAGCAAGTACCACAGAACTTAAACCACTGCACGTTCGTGACGAGCATTGTATTCGTACCATGCGGAATCTCTCGGCGATTCCAGTGACCAGTGTTTAGACTATTTAACGAAACTGTATAAATAATTTAGTAGTGGATCTTTCCCTAGATTCTGATAGTCGGCCAGCAATATTACGTCCCAATTACAGAGAAACGGTTTAAAGTAAATATCAGGCACTGAAGACGTAGAAGAGGTATTATTACTCTCGGCACTAGATGAATGTATTTAGATTCACGTTCCGGCCACTTTATACCTGGGAAACGAACCTCCGGTACCCATAGATCGGAGGCTTTTTGGACACCAGAACCAACCCGAACAGAGCAGTCGGGACAAACATCTATTGGTGTTGTCGGAAATGAAAGGAACTATCCAGCCAAAAGCAGTCTGTTGCAACACAATCACATCATCGCTGCTTGTTCTGAGCAGCACACGAGTCTTGTAAATAGCCTATATTTGTAATAGAATTGGGACCTTTTAATGTTAAAGTAGGTGGTAAATTTGGTAATCGTGTGCTTTATATCTCTGCAGTGCACCTTTTTCCTCTCCTGTATTCTCCGAATCACAAAGAATTCAAATTCATGTTATAGAGCTCACGTATTTTTTTTTTGGGGGGGGGGGGACGAGGGTTTGCTTTATTCTGAGATGTACCCTGATAATGGAGGCAGCACGTTCCTGTGAAACCTTAACACTAATACGAGTATGTATATCATCATGCCAGAAGAGTGGAATCATCAAATCTGTCTGTGCCGGAAATTATGCCGGCAATTAAATCAATGATTAGATGCACGGGATATGTGCAAGCGGGGGTGAGATTCCACATTGCACACTTTGCAATAGACTGACGGACAATGTGCACACTGTTGAAGATAATCGCTATGAACCTGATGCAGTCATCTCAAAAGGATTCCCAAAATGAGCTTTTGTGTGAAGGTGTTACTTCTAACGGGAACATGAATTTCATTGAATGATCAGAAATATAACATCTAGACAATATTAACACACTGCAGCGTAGTGCCACCAATCAAAACTATGACAAATCGCGGCTGTGCTAACTTGAAATGTTATAAAACAATATCACGTTTATAAAAGGTATTCATAATTCACCATGTCCCAGGTAATTAACAAAACTGAAAACAGTAACATCAGCTATACACAAATATTATTTCGGTTTACCTCAACCATTCCCAAGGAAAATTTTATGGGTGATTACTAATGGTTTCACTCGCGCTCTTTTGGGAATTTACGCAGCGTAGAATGGTAGTTTTGTACCGACGTTTCGGAAAACCCCTTCAAACCATCTTCCGAGGGTCAAGCAGTCCAAAAGATTTAAAAACATAGACAAATAGCTTCTCCAATTAGTTTATTCTGATGGTAATGTATATAGGCCTGTGGTACGGGGGTAGCAGATGGTACACACCACACCTCCACATACTCGCCGTTGACATTTAAGAATTTGTCCCACCGAAGCACCAAGGTTTGTAACAGGCATAAGGAATTTTGTTTCAAGTTTTTTAAGCCAGAAAATGACAATTCGCTTCCTGCCGACGTCTGCAGTCCAAAAGGATAGAAATCACCGGGCCCCCCTACACTGTCAATCGGAGTTCACTGGTTACGGCACTACGGGCCACCCTCTCCCAGCTAATTTACATCCTTGGCATTCTTTAAGAAGCACCTGAATAGCAAGCGATTTGCAACTCTCTGTGCCGAATTTCGCTCTTTCAGTGCAGCTCGTTTTAACAGATAACCCCATCTAGTCTTTTTGATCAGTCTATCCGTGGGCATAACCAAAATACACAAAGATGTGACAATTTTCCGGACCGTGGCCAATATGTAAGAGAACAACTGGCGCTGAAGAGCAATAAACAAGGATTGGGGTAGTTTTAACATGTGGCTGAATTCCTCCTTACCAATTATCTTCTCATTTTGAGCGTTATTCGATACTATACGCCGAGCAGTGTATTGTAATAACGTGACGTCATGGCTTATCACAAGACTGTTGGAACAAATCAAGAATAGCTTAATACATAGTATGGATGATTCATATCTGCTAGGGTGCGACGCTCATTCGATGAGTGGTTCGCGACTTGTCTAAGGAACATGCAGCCTTAATCTTCGGGAATCCAGCAATCCAAGAACAGCTGAAGGTAAATGGATCTTTCGTGCTTTTTTAACATGGTTGCATTTATCTACGATGAATTTCGGCGTATATTACAGGCAGGAACTTCAAAATAAACCAAACAAATCCATTGTATCACACTCAGCTTCCTCGTGGTGCTTTTCCAACATTATATACGCGTATACCTCTGGGTCTCTCAAACCGCGTCGTCCCTTTCAGTCACCATTGAACAGAAGCCTGGATAGCGTAGTTGGTAGACTATATTCCGAGTTCGATTCCCAGTAGAGACAAGTTTTTCTCTTTTAAAGATCGGCTGTGGGACCCACTCAATGTCATGTTCCTGGTGTGGAGTAAGGTGGCCGGGGTGTGAATCTGACCATCTCCATCTAGTGCTCAGGTTCAAAATGAATGGAGCTACTATATGCTCTATATGCATTCATGGCTTGAATAAAAAACTTTCGAAAAGTAAAGCTAAAACATCTTAATATAAGCATTCAGGGCCGACGTTAAGAATGTATGCTTTTCTTCAGTGACTATGTTGCTTACACTGTTGGCCTATGTAATATATGCGTTAACATTAAATGCTCAGAATTTTGCTCACAGGATGTGTTTCTTATGATTCTCTGAGCAGGGATTATATCCACCTTGATCATTAACCGTTTTGTCTTTGTAATAGAGAAGCAGGTAGAGAACGAATTTTTATATACTTTATTGTTTGACCTTCTGTCTTTGAAGTATTGCGCACAGAAAAATTCACGTTTCTTCTCTCAGTGGATGCAAACCTTGTACAGGTCTGGACAGTCGCCAAGGGTTCCAGGAGTTTTAAGCTTCCATATTTCAAGACAGTTGGCACATGAAGGTGGTAAGTATGTCAGCCTTACACGCCGTCCACCTTTACTACCCAGGAAATATTCCCGGTACTCATTTCCATCAGAGGTTGAGTCGACCTCTGGGCCATAGTGCGGCAGGAAGGATTGTGCCAATGAAACATTCCAGTGACACCATCGGGAATCGAACCCGCGACCTTCCGGTCTGTAGCGCAGTGCTTCAACCAACTGCGCCACTACGTGCTACCGTCAGTTGATATAGATCAGGCATTTTTTGTTACCCATAACCTTCCAGTACCTTCCTGCATGCAGTGGGAAGTTTGTACATGGTCAGTAGCATCTTGTTATCAGTTGTTTTGTTTGTGTACCCAGTGGTGTTGACATTATGCGTCACAGCTAGCAGCAACTACGCTCTGTACTTTCACAATCAGCTCTCCGCAACAAATATCGAAACTAGCTACAAAAGTAGGATACATAACACCCCTGCACATTGGCGACAGACGCCCTCTGTCCTTGTTTCACATCCGAAATTCCTGCACCCAAATTGAATGGAAAGTTATACTAACCAAACTGTGCACTTGTTATTCAGAAACAAGTTACTCAGCCCCTCAAGAAATTCCCCGCAACTTATGAGCCCTGAAAGTTCATTAAAGGGTTCTGGTGCTGAGGAAGTAAAGGTGACAGGCGAGGGGAGAAAAGTACATAACGACGAGCTTTATGATCTGTACCCCTCACTACATGCACACGGTGGCACAGTTGTTTGATGCACTGCGCTACAAGCCGGAAGGTCGCGGGTTCGATTCCCGATGGTGTCATTGAAATTTTTCATTGGCATAATCCTTCCGGCCAAACTATGGCCCTGGAGTTGACTAGGCCTCTAACAGAAATGAGTACCAGGAATATTTCCTGGAGGTAAAGGCGGCCGGTGCGTAGGGGTGACCTTACCACCTTCATGTGCCGATTGTCTTGAAATCTGGGAACCTCAACCTCTTGGAACCCTCTGGGCCTGTCCAGGCCTGTAATGGGATTGCTTTACCTTTTTCTTTTACCTTTACACCTCACTACATATTAAGCGGATGATCAAAACAAGACGGATATGGGCGAGGCACGTAGCACGTTTGGGGGTGAGCAGAGATGAACAAAGGGGTTTGGTGAGGAAACTAAATCAAAGAAACAACATGGAAACACTAGACGTAGGTGGAAGATAACATTAAAATGGATTTTCAAAAGCGGGATGAGGGGCGCGTGGAGTGGATTCAGACTGAATATAGGGGCAGGTAATTAATCTTCATGTTCCAAAAATACGGTGAATTTCTTGTCTGTGGACCTGTTGGCTTCTCAAGGACTCTGGTCTATGGCGTTAGTTCACTAGAGCCAGCCACTATTCTATCCAAATGTGTCCCATCTACAGCCCCCAGCCCCAACCAACTTTTTAAAAAACAAAATTGTCCGATAAATTCAAGTGCCTCATATCGGCGTCCAGCAGTCCGACTTATCGCTATTCTGCACTTACCATCGTACAAGGGTTGGAACTTTAATAGTGGCAACTATTTATTTACAACTGATACAAAATAGATACATGTTTCGAAGTTTTACTGTCCTTCAGTGTAATCACCAGCATT
>JGI20166J26741_11629474_pt1 | contig 11435 bp, 8 predicted proteins | sample TergutCu122P5_FD_26741 | JGI IMG/M metagenome (IMG submission 26741) | reverse complement strand
CCGCAAAAGTTGGCACTAACTTCGCCGACCGGCGGCGGCCGCTCTGTCGGTATAGTTCGCTCGCGGACTAAGGCCACGGAGTTTAGTTTAGTTTTAGTGGTCTTCACTTGAGTGTACTGCTCTACCCATAAAAGTGCTGTTTATGTTATATGATTCTTATAAGCAGCAGAGCAGAAATAAGACCAATCACAACTGTTTAATTTTTTTTACTGCATGATATATTGCAACATCTTCGGCTTTTTTTTAATAACCATGTACTACACAGAAAGGAACATATTATTGTATTGTGTGTGATAATCTTTATTTAAGTATTTTGCATTGCCTGATGATGGCTTTTTATAAATGTTGGAACATGCTGCTGAAAAATATAAAGTAAAATAGTGCAAACATAGTCATGATTGACTATTCCTCTTTCTCCATTGTTGCTTGTGTATCACAATGGGATGCTCCATTTTTATTCCAGCAACTCATTCTGTGGGACTTCCTGGATGAAAGGGAAAACCGTTGGCTGTATAGTATTGATGAACTTGAAGATTTAGTGGCCTTCTTCTCAGACTCAGAAGACTCTGATTGGTCAGATTTTGACATCTTTTTTGACTAACTCCCAGCTAAGTATCTGAACAGCTTGTGAGGATCCCAAATCATTTACACCAACTGCCAGCTGGGAGGGGACAGAATTGAAAATTGTTGCTAATATAGACATGGCTGTAGCAAGTAGCTTGTATTGGGAGAGGTAAGGAGCCACCAAAATGATTTTGAATTTACCCAAACAAAAATAGCATATGTACTCTTGTAATGAATTGGGGGGAAAAAAAAACATATTTGTTTGTTCCTTGTAGGTAGAAATTATTGTGCTGGGCAATAGCAAATGCCCCATGTTAAGTAATTTTATTCCGAGAAGTTGGATAATGGGGGGGCCTTGAGCCCTGCTGTTAGTAGGTTGCTTTGAATGTATGTGAAATAACCAGTGACTTTTGTTTATACCAAGTGCTTTTTTCTTAGAAGCAGATTGAGCAAGTATTAGATTTTGATTGGAATTGTTGCCACTGTTATTGCCATCATTAGAGAGGATAACCACCACACATTATTGGTATAAGTCAGTGAATTTTATTTAAAATATGGTAGAGTCACTTAGTTAGAAATTGAATTGCTTCAGATTTTATTTCAAATGTCTGTTGTTTTATATAGTTAGAAAACTTTTGCACCTCTTAGTGTGTTGCCAGTTTGAATTAATTGCAGTTATTGAAGTTCCAAGTGTTTTGATAAGTTAGGTTGGCTTCTGCATGCATATTTGAAGGTAGCATTATGTTGTGCTACCAGTGAAGTGATTTCATCCCAAAAACTCATTAGGATTTACCATATCAAATTGCACCAGTTATCCACTTTAAGCTTGTTCATTTCAAGAAATTCGTAAGTGATTAGCATTCAGTAATTTTTGACAGCGTATGTTACTGCCATAGTATTAGAATACTGTATCAGTATCAAATAGTCTGATGTGGAGGGTTGGTTTCCTGGGAACATTTTTGATTCTGATGTTATTTGCACAGTTGAAAATCTGTTGCTAAAGTAAAGTACAATAATTCAGGGCTGCTGTAATTGCCCATGTCATGAGCTTACTTCAGGCATTTTTTGGAAACAGGGATTTTAAAGTAAATTATTTTAATACCTAGTACCAGTATGTAGAAAAGAATCCACTTGACAGTTGATGTGATTAGTATTAACGGTTATTATTGCACTGTAGTACTAGAAAAGAAGGTGATTGTATAATTAATTTCATATGATTTGCAGCATATATAATACAGCACGTTTATTGAAAAGGATCAGGTGGGTTAGTGTATGAATACAGATGGGGCCACTTGACAGTAAATTTGCATGCAGATTGACATAGCATAAGGCAGGTGTGAACAAAGTGGTATGTGAGCCAGGAGGCTAGCATTCTGCATTACTTGGTACAGGAAATTGAAACAGAAATTGGAGATCTGCATATATAAAATTTAGACCAACTAATGTATGTCTTTACACATTTGTGTGTTTTGTTCGACTGTAAAGACAGTTGTTTGAAATACGTTGCTGTTGATTTTCTGTAATTACTCAGTTGTGAGATGCACCTTTTTTTTTTTTTTGAACAACTTGATGCATTTATTTGTGTCTCTGGGACACCCACATGAGTACGTCCTTTTGAAGTTGATGGCCAGGATTGTTTTGGGATTCTGTTATCAACATTTGTATTTATTTTCAACACAAGTTTGTTAGATTTTTTTTTTAATTTAAATGCAGCCATTATTTCACAGACTGTTCACATTCACCCACAGTATACAAAGTACACAATATTTGTACATTCACCAGTGTGTAAGGAGTGCAGTAATCAGCATTTAATTTCTTGTGAATCGTTTGGTAGTAGTGTTTTGGTTGTAAATGGAACACTTTTGAAATTACATTATTATTATTATTATTATTATTATTATTATTATTGTGTGGTTTAACTTCTTATACAGTTGTGAGGAAACAGTGGATCTTCTTTGTTTGATACTAGGACCTCCTACAACACGACATTTTTCATTTCAGACTTGTTACGTGTATGTGTGAAATGAAGCCACAAAATTTTTATTTTTGAAGCTTCTGCATTTGTATTTATTTACATCTCACGTGCTTTGAACAAGATATGTTGCTTTGTAAGCAGAAATTTATCCATAAGAGTCTGTAGTCTGGTTTTTGTCACCTTGTATTATGGCCAGTGCTTGCTAATGTTTCAGAAGAACCTGCTACCACCTTCTTCAGGGTAAGAAATTCTTTCTTATGTATTTTTGGTTTGTGATATCAAAGAAAAAAACCTTTCATATCATTTCTTGGCACTTAGGGCTAAACGTTTGGAACACCATTCAAAATGAATGTAAATGTTACCATGCAAATTGGAGACAAAAGACTGGTTTGCTGTAGAAAATTTGAGCCTGTAATGTAAGACTGATAACCAGGTACTTATGCCATGTATTTTGACCAGCCTTTTATAAAGATGAGATCACACTTTTAAGTGTGGGTAATGTATGAACTATCGCTGTTGGCAATATCTGCATATGCTACCTACAAATAATTCCCTGATGACAGTGGTACATTTGCAGTCACATCTACTGCATTTTTTTCAGCAGATAGTTGCATCTGTTAAATTTGTACCTGATGTCAGTAGCAGCAGTCAGCTACTGACATGAAGCTTTACATCTACCATATGATTGCTTATTAGAATTTAAGATACGATACTGTTTGACTTAAGAAGTAAAATCTGCTGAAAAGGGTTATGGTTAGGTATATTTATGTTCTGGTGCTAGTGATGGTATGCACTGATTGTATTTAACATTTGGGTGCTTCTCACCTCCCTTAAGGTGAATAACTCTGAACATGGGAAGTCTCCTTATGACCTGTATTTGTACTTAATGTTATTCTATATACCATAAGGAGGACTGATGAGAGATCATCTGCATTTGTGATAAATAAAAGGCACAGAATATTTCATTCTTCAAGAAATTGGCGGCCAGGATTACATAGTCAGTAAGTGACATGGTACAAGCTGGACGGTCCAGGGATCGAATCCTGGTGGGGGTCAGATTTTCCATGCCATCCCGACTGGTCTTGAGGAGCCCAACCCAGTGTCCTGTACTGAAGGTACTGGATCTTTCCCAGGGGTAAGTGGCCAGAGTATGTTACTGACCGCCCACCACCTCCTAGTGCCAGGTTGCAAATGGGTAGGAGTTACACTTCTGCCAATCCTCTGTGCTTGCATAGTTCTGTAATGGGGTGACTTTTACCGGTACAGAAGGAATTATATAATGAACTATGGACATAAACAGTAACCCATTTTTTACAACACTGTGGAACTAAACTCAAAATAGTGTATTGAAAGAGTGAGCTCTGATAGCATTTCCAATCCCTGCTTGAAAACAACTGACAGCGATGCTAAGGATGGTCGCAAAAAAGGTGAAAAAATTCTGTTTATAATGATTAAGTAATACAGTTTCATGACTTATTTTTTGACTAACATAAGCTTGTTAAGGCTGTTCATACAGCTTCCCTTTGCATTATCTTCACTCAAAAGCCAAAGTTTGATGAAAACAAACACTACCAATGAGAAGTGTACTGTATGTTGAGGTGGATTTGCTAGCCAAAATCATTCTAATATTTGTAGGGATGGTAGGTGCTGGTTTGTACTTGGTAAGGTAAAGTTGTCTCTGCCCTTAAGTAGGCCTTTGAAAGCTGACATTTGTCTACTGTATATATGAAACTTTTGTTTATACCTTGCAGAGGACACAGTCTGTCTCTTAGAAAGACCAGTCAATGCTGTGTAGGTAGAATAGAGTAGACTACAGAAGGGCAAGCATCGTAGTGATCCATGCACTTTTACCATTATCAATATTTTGTGCAGCTCTTATGCTCATGCATTTAGCAGCACTGCATCTTGTACAGAGTGCAGTATCCTGCAGATGTAGGTGTCTTCAGAATCATCTGGTTTCATAAAATGTTGACCTAGGTGCCTAAGTCTTAATTTGGCCAAGGCCTTACAGTCACAAAGAATGTGTGTGGTCGTTTCAGACACGTGAATGCATCTGTCACTCCCAGGAGTGTCTGCCAACCCTTTCAAATGACTGTGCCCTCTTAGGAGCCCCATCATTTTTCTTAGCTGGTGTTTGCTCAAGTTGAAAATTTCCCAGCTCTTTCATCAGAGGGTCTTTTAAGAAAGCCCTTAGTCTGCCATTGTGCATGAATGTACTGCCAGTACTCCTCTTATTTTGTGCTTGTCCAGCCCCTGATCACTCCCCTGGTAACCTTTACATATATGCCAAAGGCAGGCTCAGGTCCTGTAAGTGGGTGTGAGCAGCCTTGCCTAGCTAATTGATCAACTATTGCACCATCAACCCCCATGTGTCCTGGTACCCATACCAGTTGGATCCTGTGATGCTCTGCCAATTTCAGCAGGGTTGATGGTAGTTCCATACTAATTTAGAATATATCTGGAAATTGTCAAGGACTTAATGGCTGACTGACTGTCAGATGGACTGTAGATTTTTCCGCATGTGTATTCCTTTTCTGAATTCTCCATTACATATGCATGTATTTCAGCCTGGAATATTGTGGTGTGGAGCCGAAGGCTGAAGCTATGTCCCCTTCCGAAGCCCCATCTATTCACTCCAACCCAAGTGCCTTTATTGATGTTGACCAGGCCCCATTTATTATTTGGTTTGAACCCCTTCTGCCATTCACACTTGTCAGGAAACTTGACCATGAATGGCTTGTGGCATGCATATTGTGTTATCATCATGTCATTCCCTATCTGCAATATGTCCATGTCCATGTCCAAGGATTTTTTGGCATGATGATGTTAGTGGACTAGGTTTCCTGCAATATAGATAACTGGTATATATTTAGAGTCATATGAAGGACATAAATATGCTTTGTAAACAAAATTAGATTTTATAATATTAAAGTGGGTGTTACATGTAGTTACCAGTGGGCTGTACGTTATGCATAATGGCATGAAGACATATGGGGAAGTGGAGGTATATCTCCACACTTTCTTGGCCTTGATACTGGGAGGATGCAAGTGGTCATTGTTCCACCACAGCTGCTTTCTCTATGGGGGAAGAATTCCTAGTACCCATGGAATAAGATTTGGATTGGGTGCGTTGAACACCTAGTACACACTTTCATAATTGTGACATGTAAGAAAACCTCTGAAACAGCATAAGAGACTGGATGCTAAATGGTTTGACTATATGTAATAGGCATGACTGACACTTTGGACACTGTCAGTCATCTTGGGCTAAAAAAAAAACTGAAGTGTTCAGTAGTGGGGAGGGAGAACCTGCTGTGATGGGTGTATGCAGATGTTACCAGTGACAGAGAATACATATTTCTGAAGGTCAATTTAAAGTAGGTTCTTTCTGTCCCCTTTATACCTGAAGGTAGAGACATTCATCTCCAAAAGACGGTGGGATTTTTATCTATGTATTAAGTTTCAACCACATATATCACAATGCAGCATTATAAGATTTCTCAGAAGTTGGAATGTATGTAGACTGACCATCCCACTTCCCCCACCAGAAGCATTCTGGAGTTTCATTAAAGCATGATTTAATTTGTTTTCTAGGATGTTTTTTTAAGTAACACAACTCGGTTTTCTATGTGACACTGTGTACTGGGTCAGTATTTATTTATATATTTTTGTATCATTATTGTTAATTTAGTCTCCCTACTTATTTGTGGTGTATTATAGTCCATATGGTCTCATCTGTCATTGGCATGTGTGAAGTATCTGATGTCACAGTGGTGTTCCTGTGTGAACTGTATATAGACTATTCGTTATTCAGAAATTTATCATTATTTTAAGGTACGGCTGCTTTTGTCAAAATGATACTCTACATTTTTCACAGTTTATATTTTTGCCCCTCTCAGAAGGTAAAAGTTCTTACCAATAGCAATCATATTTACTTTAAAAGTTTTGCTCTTCATATTTATAACAGAAAGTAGGTTATTTTATTTTCTTCCTATCTGATGTTCACGTATTTATGCCACACTTTGATTTTGTCATTTGCAATTATTGGGTCTAAAACTGTTCCCTTCAGTGGTTCGTATATTTAGTTGGTCATAGTTTAATTTTTCTTGTATGAAAACATTAGGTCTACAACTATTTCTTCTGTTCCATGAATAGGAGTGGTTTGGAACTACTGCCTGCAAGCCTGTAAACATTTTTAACGTGAGTTCTGCAAGTAATAAGCGACTTATTATTTCAGCTAATTTCTCAGTAAACACACGTTCTTCACTTTCTGGCAAACAGGTCCAGCCTTTCTGTACTAGAGTTGTGAGAGATCAGAAAGGCATAGGAAAAAATATATATTCCTTGTGAAATGTTTATGACATTTTAAGAAAAGTTTTTAATAACTGTTACAGCATTTGGCAAGTCACTTTTGCAATAAAAGTAATACTAATTGGACTATACAGGAGTAGGCTTGTAAAGAAATATAATGACATCCTATACAAGAATGAGTGGCTCATTAATGATTGTAGACAGGCAGTAGATGTGGTCAAACTGTCAGGTACTCTGGTTACAATACTAGTGATTTCCTCTGTAGAGATTTTTCTTTGGATTTTAATTGTGTAATATCAAATTTATCAGTAGCTTTCTGTAGTTTGAACATTGAATTTCCATGCCAGTTTTATTAAAATACGGTTAACACTTTATTAGTGGTAAGTGCTATACAAAGTATTAATAGTATATTTTTTAAAGTTCATGTTCTATAATATATGTGAATATTGGTACCAGAATGGCATTGTGACCTGCATGATACACCAAAGACAGTTAATCCATTATACTGTGAAGTGTTGATAAAGGGAATTGTGTGTATATTAATGGAAATTGCTTCATGTGGTGGGGATCATCTCAGTACATGATGATCCAAATTGAAGTCTCTGTTTTTAAACTCACTATTTGAACTTAAAATATAATTTCAGAAAGGTGCATCTTATGATTGAATTTATATGAATAGAACACTTGAAAATTGTATAACTTTCACTCTTTCTTTCTGCAGTAATGTTAAAAGTACATATGTAATTTATACATTATGAAGTTTTTAATATGTACACAGTATGATGAAAGCTGGGCATGGTACAGAATCAGGGTGAATCTTCATTTTGATGGTTTGGCATGTGAAGATTATGGTCTTATGGGGTGTCATTAAATTTTGGTAGTTGCTTACCACTTGCCGCTGCTTTCAGGATAGACTTATCTACCTTGAAGATGGAGGTGGAGCTGATCTCACCAAAATGTTTGTAAATGGGTACTAGACTACGTGGCATAACATCCCAGATGACAGGAATCTTTGGTCACATTCATGAGAACTTCATATCTCCCAGGCAGAATTTGGTTGTCACAAGATTGGGGTTTTCATGTTGCAAAGTTTCATATTGTAGTGTCATGGCTTATGATATATTGTAGTCCAGAAGGTGGTTACTGTTGTTTGGGAGGAACCTGCTACCTTGGTTTTTAGGGATCCTGACAAAGTTCCTCTAAAGTATCAGTAAGCACCTGTGAGAGTCTTATGCTGAAGGACTACAAAGGGTTTGTCATACTCTTGCCCACACCTTGTGTGTGAGTATTATGACCACTTTCTTTATCACTTGTATGTTTTAACAGTTGAGTTAGATTTTAGTGAACAGCATGTGGATAATTTATTTAAAAAAGCATTCTGTTGAAGTGGGCTTTTTAGGTATTCATGTATGTTATATGGGATTTGAAGCTTTCATGGTGACTGTACAGTGAAGTCTTAGATGATGAGCCATGCAAAAATGGAATTGTTATCAAACATTCTGGAGACACTTTCAGCCTGCATCATCAAGGTTTGATGTGATGAGTTTCATGTCTGTCTGTTGTACTTATACACACTGTTGTCAGAGCCTGGTGTCCCGTCTGAGCACAGAACTCTGTCCTTGCCTGATTAAAATTCATTGAAGACCCCAAGTAGCCTGTCATGCTGCATGTTTGATGAATGGTGGTTGGAATCTTTTTGAGTATTACTGTAGTGCAACAGATGGCCATAAAATATGTTGGCTGGTTCGTTGCTTATGCTGAGCTAGCCAGGAATCATATTATGTCATGTGGCCGCTGTAAAATTCTTCATTATTAGCTCAGTCTTTAAGCGTATTTGTTTTACCCATGAAGTGTGAACTGTAACAGATGCACCAGAGTACATAACTATAATTTGTGATACTTTCTAAGACTTTAGTTCTATTTATGATTCACATTTTAAATTGTTCAAGACACAGTGTTTTATTATGAGATGTGTGGTATGCATAATACAAAAATACAAATTTTGTAAAGTTCTAATACTATAAAGAAACTTGTTTGCGGTGGCATTCCATAGTTTAACACTCCTTAGAATTTAAAATTGGTGGTAACTGTCTTTAATAAGCAGTGGCTTTCATCATCTGTCATGTATCTGCACACAACATTCGATTTGTAATGTAATACAGAAGGTGTACTTAAAAGTTCTGATGAAACATTAGTTAGATCATATAATGTGGTTGCAGTTTGTGAACAAAGGGCATGCATTATGAAAGAAGACATGTCTGCCTTGAAGTATACTTTAATGCTGAGGCACTGAAAATTTCCTTTTAGATTGTAATTGGTATTTTCATGACAATTCTATAAGGCAGTAATGTTTTATGTTTTCTGAAATTCTGGTACATTGTCACTGGATGGGAATGAATGGGTAATATAGTATAATCCTGTTTGTCTTGGCCAAAGTCCACACTTGTTCCTTCTGTACAGCAGATCCCTAATTTTAAACATGTGATACATTCTTTCCATCTTTTCTTCTTTAAAAATTTGGTCATTAGTATGGTGGTTCATTTGACAAGGAATGTCCCGTAAGCAATTTGCTGATACAGTTGTGTGTATGATATTGTAAAGAATATCATTTTATTAACCATTACAGTTTTATTATAGGCAAAGAATGTTTTATGGAGCATTAAAGACTAAAAGAGAGGTGAGACCGTGGATTTGTATGTGTTGAAACATATCCTTTCTATTAGATTGTAGGTGCTGGAGATTGTTGCTTGAAACCTACTTGCCTGTAGAAATTTTACACGACACAGAACTATAATACTGTGTGAAATACCTCAGGTCAGATAAGATTTTACAGTTTCATACAGTAAGTCGTTTTTGATTTTGGACTTAGAAATTCTTTCTGATAGAATGCTGAGACTGAGAGCAAGTGCCAGTCTTACCATGATATTGCCATTAATACCAACATCCATTCTTATGTTATTATGTATAAGAACCTCCCAGTTGTTACTGCAGTCATAAATAATAATTTAAGTTGTTTTGAAATAAGTGGTTTATGTAGCTGTTTCTGTTGACTCTTTGTAATTGATTCCTGTGTATGTGTGTTGGCGGTGTTCCGAAGATCAAGTTCTGCGTGTAGTGTTCAGTTCATTTTGCTATATGTCACAAGGTATAGCTTATGACATGCACTGTCACAGCCGCCTTGCACTGACATCCTCAGTACGTGGAATGTGGATGTAACAAGGAAGGAAGTGGTGTCTGTGTGTTCAGTAATTTTATCTTATCTATCTGGCTTAAATTATGAAGGTCAGCATGAGCCTTGGCTATCAAAATGGTCTTTTGAACCCTTGTAATTACAACATAGTGATAAATTATTATATGTCTTCTTTGATAGTTTGTGTATAATATTATCTAAATAATGCTTCCTGTTCGTGTATATGAAACTCTGGAGACCAGATATTTGTCGCTGTGATGTAAACCTTTACATCTGGTCTGGTTGGACACACAACTGCCTAAAGAATGTAGATTCTGGTTTTTAAGTTTTGTTGGGATGTGTTTCATGTGTTGTTGTCAGTAATGCAGTGGGTTGAAATTTGAACACATAAAACAAGCAGTTATTAGAAAAATGATTAAAATGGATCTTAAAGAAGTGGGATTGGGGGTGGGGGTGCATGGACTGGATTGATTTGGTTCAGGATAGGGACAGGTGGCAAGCACATGTGAATGAGGTATGGACCTTGGGGTTCCATAAAATGCATTAGTTTTCAATTGGCATTAAGTTTATTAACGGGCATTTAGAGGAGGTAATGGAAATGGCTGTGCAGTAAAAGAAGGTTGGAACGTTGTTAACCAGAACATGAATTACGAGAAACATGATTAGGAAATGTCAGAGTTTGAACTTGTTAATAGATTATATTAGGAGGTCTTAAGTTTGGGATATTGTACCATGCACTGGTCCAAGATGGCCAAGGCATCCTGAGCCTTGCAAATGGGACCGACATGCTGTCCAGTAACAAACTGTCTGTTGATGCTGCGTAACATCCCAGAAGGTCAAAGACTTCAGCTGCACCACAGGGAAAGCGTGAAATATTGCTGATTATGTTGCTTTTTTTGTGTTGTTTCAAAAAGTAGTCCATTCCGGGGCCAGCTGTCCTAACGAGAATTTTATGTGGCATTTCTCATTCCTGTGTAGCCAATATTCTGAGTACAGTTTTGCAATTTTCCCGTTTGTTGAATGTCAATATCACAGGTGTGTGTGTTTGTGTGTGTGTGTGCGTGTGTGGAGTTGTGTGCAGCATAGAAGGATTTCTGACATGTTTTCTGACACTGAATTTGTGTGTTGAGATTGGCCACACACAGTAAATTTGCTGATCCCCTGCCAGTACTCTGGTACTACAAGCTTACTGTACATTTGAATACTGAGTAGTTTCCTGACATTATCACAGTGATAGATTGTACTGTATTTCCTCTGTTGTCATAGTGCACAAAAGTGCTCCTTTCCTGACAGGCTTGGGTTATTATTTTTATCTTCTGTGTTTGTGAAAGGGAATCATAATCATAAATAGATTTCCTTAGGCACACACCTGGAATTTTTTTTTGGGGGGGGGGG
>JGI20166J26741_11629363_pt1 | contig 11436 bp, 10 predicted proteins | sample TergutCu122P5_FD_26741 | JGI IMG/M metagenome (IMG submission 26741) | reverse complement strand
TTGCGAAGAGAACAGCCAGTACGTTTCAGTACGTTTAGGCCGGCAGGCGGCATTTAAATCCAGTACGTTTTAGTACGTTAGGGCCGGCAAAGGGTTAAAGGAACACTTATACCATTAATTGTTAAACGTCTTTTCTTATGACACCATCTTTGTCATCATCACCACTGCCACCACCACCACCACAACCACTGCCTCTGGTGCTGCATTTTTCTCTGTACATTTGCTCATCCGACTCTGCCGGTTCCTAATTCATTAATGGCAAAGAACAAAATTTGATTGTGCCACCTACACCATCACCTTGAAATCCTGCAACCTTAGCTAGATCTGTAATTTTGGTGTGGACTGGAGAAGCATTGAACCCTTCAGAGGAATCAAGAGCATCAGGATATGCATTTTACTGGCAACTAAGGTGGATGTGGCAGAATTGTTTGAAATTTTTGGTAAATACACTATTTACTAGAATGCAATATGAGGTTTCTCCTTAAATTTGGTGCTTAAATATGTGAGGTCATCTTATATTTGCATATGAAGCACTGAACCAGACTGTGCCAAACCGGTTTGCTCTGAACTGGACCATGTGGAGCCAAACCAAGGCCTGCATCGCCAAATAATCATGTGAGATGTGCAGTTCTCTGAGATATTGTTTAGCGTAGAGTGATAATTCTGTACCGACGTTTCGAGACAACCTATCTGTTCCATCTTCAAGAGTCAAGAAATCCAAAAGAGAGAACACAGCATGACTGAAGTTAACTGGCACAATCTTCTCTTTTGGGACTTTGTCCTTTGTCTAATTTTTAAAAGAAGCACAATGTTTTGGAAGCCAGCACTATTTCCATTTTCAGGCAAAGAAGCAACTAACCTGGTGGATCCTTAGATTGAGCTGTTTTCAATCGCTGGGTGCCATATAAACGGTAACTTGTTAAGAACAAATCTAGTCCAAGGGTTGTAACAAGAAATTGGCTATTGAAAAACTAAGAATTAACAACAAGGCTTAAAAATAAAACCTGAGCCAATCCACACATTCAAAATCATAAAAGGAGCCATGAACTCAGACTGATCAGACCACAGACATGACACTGAAATCCAGAACACACATATTAAAATTTTTAACACCACTAACACCATCTATGGTGAAGGCTTTGATTCTTCAGGATTCAAGTAAGTTTATAAATCAAGAAATATACATGTATTATTTAGTAAATGTGGATCATAGCAGCATGGCAATGCATCTCACCAAAAGTGAGTGTGAAGTGTTTTAAGAAGTGCTGCATGTCTAGTGCAGTAGATGAATCTGGTGATGTTATGTTGTGGAGTGGGAGTGAAGAGGATGGGTATGTTAGGAGTGAGTGTGAAGAAGATGAAGGCACTGATTGTGAAGATGGAGTCAGTGACACTAATTGGTACAGGTAGATTGAATCTGACATGCTTTGTGTATTAAGTGTATGAAATTAATAGTAAATTATTTTTTCTTAGGAGACTTTTATCTCATGTTAGAGTTGTCTTGCATTTGGGTAAATATGGTATGAATAAAGGAGTTACAAAGAGAGCTGCTTAGATTGATGTTTCAACAGATTATTGTGCATTTATCAGTGGTCATTGACTTGCTGGCAGCAATGCAAGCTTATAAATAACCAATACAAATTAAAATTAGTTGTTCATGACAGCAAAGAATATGACAAACTTGGCAGTGTACCATTTGTTTGTTTTATGCATATTGTGAGTAGGAGTTGTTGCTTTTGTTGTTGTCATTGTTGTTATTGTGTTCATCATCATTTGTGTTCTTGCTGCTGCTGTTGCTGCTGATGATGTAGTAGTAGTAGTAGTAGTAGCAGTAGTAGTAAAAATAACTGATGATTTAACAGTTATTCACATCTTACAGTCACATCTTAATGGCTGTTCAGATACTGGAAAATCCATGGTTCATGGATGTGATCTGCATAAGTGTGCAGGGAATTTTTACTTATTTTTTTACTAAAAAACCTGATCATATGATTGGGGGGCGAAATGCACATAAAAATGTAACTCTTCTATCTGCTGTCTGTTTCCTTTTGCAGGCCTGGTAGAGAGCATCCATTAATATGAAATTTACTTCATACTCTTGTCACTCTATATGGTAGCAACAGCTCTTAAAACCATGTACAACTTTTGCAGTATAAGTTGCTGGATGTGATTCAGACCCTTATTCTCAGCCTTCTTTACCCTTGTTTCTTTCATTTAATAACGTGAGTGAAGCCAACCATTTTATAGGTAGAGAATGGTTATATTTGCTTTTGTGTAATGAATATTATGATTCATATTTACAGCTGATCTGGAGAGTGTTACAATGTTTGAGGTGACTGCACTCTCATGGCAGCATCTGTCTGTTTCGTTTGAACACCCTCTGGAAGAGACCATGACAACAGCTGAGTTGGATCTAACTGATATTTCAAGCATCAAGTGCAAGGTGTATGGTGCTAGCAATGGTGAAAATGGATGCACACCTGAACATGCCAGTAAGGTGTTACAGAGGTAATTTAGATTTTGTGTATTCCTTCCAGAGTGTATGAAGGGAGCACATTACCGAGAGATTATGTCTGCTGGTCCCATATTCCGTTTCCCAGTCTGCCATGTTGTGCAATTTGTTATCTAGGTCACATCAAATAAGACCTTCATCTTAATTTAATGCAATTCATGGTGACTGTAAATGCATGTAATTTATTATGCATATTATATTGCATTTCTGAAAATATAATTAAGTAAAAATAAACTGAGGTGAGCTCTTGACAAGCCTGTTTTGAGCTGAAGATTGCTTTTCCTTAATTAATGCCCGTTCATTTGGTTTCTAATAGCATGCAACATATCAGTAGACTGACATATTTGATATTTTAATTGGGAAGTGGCTTCTACTGTATATGTAGATGTGTCCATTCTTCTCCTGGAGTATGATTGTTTCTCTTTTCAACATGACAGTTTTCAACATGTGACCAGAAATTTTCTGGACTGGCTGCAAGATGACAAAACTGTTGTGATTTTAGAATGTATCTACCATATAATGGCATCTTTGGGGTCATTTACTGTTGATTTTTAAAAACTCTAACAAATGTCACTCTGAAGTAATACCATGTGAAGGGTGACTTTGTGCTGTGCCATCTGAATTTTCTGCTGCTTTATAAAGTAGCAGACTGTAAATAACAGCATATGTTCATCAGCTTCTACTTCAAATCAGGCCAAACTATTACACAATCTTACAAGATGTTAAAGAACCAAAGTGACAAAGTGACATTCTTCTCAGTGGAAGAAGCTGTCATCTCCACACTGTGAGAAGGCCAGACAAGTTTGTTCCATGTGCATTGCATGCCAGTCATTCTTTCCAAGCTGCACTGGGGTTGTGTCTCTGGAATTTGTTCCACAGGGACAAGCTGTGAACTAACATCTCTATGCAGTTACTTTATGATGTTTGTGGAAGATATGCAGCAGAAACCTTTGAAATGGCACCTAGAGTTTTTTTTATCACTACAACAATGCTCTGGCTTCTCTGCTGTATATGTTCAAGAATTTCTGACCAATAGTGCCATGTCTGTTTTCCTGCATCCTCTGTACTCCCCAGATCCAGCATCGTGCGACTTATTTATTTTTCTGAAACTCAGGTTGCCGCTAAAAGTAGGGACTGCAGTGACGTCAGCACAATTCAAGAGGAATTGCAGACTAAACCTGCAGACTTCCAGAGGATATTATCAAATGATTTCAACAGTGGAACAGTTACTGGGCTTGCTGTACCGAGTTGCAAGGGGCTGCTTTGAGGGAAACAGAATGGGATAGCAAAAAATGGTGTTATCTTTGAGAAAAAGAGTAGCATCAAGAAACTATCTGATCACACATAATATAATAGCTAAAACTTTAAAGAAGGAATGAAACTTAAATTGATGTTAAATTTACTCATATGATTAAGAAAAAACTTAGAATGAGGGTTTCATTCTTGTTCACAAAACTTCACTGCAGTCTGTGGCTGCCATACATTCTGACAAGAGTACAGAGTAAATCCATGTCTTTAGTGTTCTGTATGAAGGCCACAGTAGGAATCAGGAAACAGAGAAGTTATTGTTTATTGTATATTAGGTATGACACATTTAAATTTTTCAATGTAGGGTTTTCACAATTGGCAATGGAAGCCTTTGTTATGGACATATGAAATTTATAGGCATTTTCTGTGTATTTTCAAGTTGAAAAGAGAGATTTCTTGCTTTTATGGCAATGCTGATAAAGATTCAAATTTTCTCGAACATTACTTCGTGTCCACTGGTAAATAATTTCCAATTGACACAGTGTAACATCCCAGCATTCCAGAAGACTTGGATCTTCAATATGAAATGAGTGTTGTTCCTTGTTCCAGGTGTTGGTCAATCCCAGTGACCATGCGGTCACTGATCCGGTTGTGGCAGAGCCAGAATCTTCGTTCAAATGGTCTTGCAACTGGTGGTAATCTCAGTCTTCCACCAGGTAGCGACCCTGGACGTGGGCATGGTGGTTCTAATGGGAGCCATTCAGTACCACCAGATTTTGATGTGAGCCGCATTAAAACTGAACCTGATGGTGGCAATGTATCTCACAGTCAGTCAATAAGTGGTCAAGGAAGTCGTCAGGGATTTGGCCCTGATATTGCAGATACAGCTACTGGTTTCCAGAGTGCTGGAAATCCTAATGATAGTTCTGTATCAAATACTTTTCAGTTTAGTGCTTTACTCGCTGGTCAAGGATCAGGTGGAAAAGGGCCTGTTTTGGTGAACATGCTCAGCGAACAGACATCAAACACCAAAAAACAACGAAAACGAACAAATAAAGATGGAATGTGGCGAAGTCCTAAACGTAAACAAAGTGAAGAATGTGAGATTGTTTTGGAGAGTTCAAGCAGTGACTCTACGCCTTTGGGAACTCCAACTTCAAGGGACGCCCCCATGGAAACTAGTTTAGACTGTGAAGAGGAGAAAACAGGTTCAGATTTTGGTGATGAAGAAATAATGCAAGTTGAGGAGGTTGAAGAGATGATTGTTAGGAAACCAAAGAAAGAAAAGAAAACATCTCCTCCAACTATAATTCTTGATTTGGCTGAAAGCAAAAATCTTGTGGCTCCATCAGTGAGCATAACTCCAATTACATCATCTAGTTCCAGTTTTAATTCTGTTTTAACTGGCATGGGTCTTGAACGGAGACCTGGGATTGAGATAATCCCCATTGTTTCTTCTCCAGCCACATCTCTTCATACCTCCATCACAATAACCCCAATATCTTCCAAAGCTGTTGTGACAGACGACCGGAACAACAGGGACAGGAAGAGTGGGAAAAGTAGAACTGAAGATAAAGTGAGACCCGACAAAAAACGCAATAAACGGAAACGTGAAGATAGCCCTAGTGGTTGTAGTGGTGGTTCTGGTATTGCAATGGGCCCTCCAGACAAAGTTCCTCCTAAACAGGACCCGTTGTCCAAACCAGTGTCAGTTAGCATAAAGCCTACTGAGTCGCCACCTCTGACATCTGTTCGTCCTTCATCACCAGCTGGTGCTCTTCGGAAGGTAACATCCTCCCCAACACATGTGAGTCTCTCTGTCGCCAAATCAAGCTCTAGCAAGCCCTCATCATCACATCAAAGTCCAGGCTATACAACGAGCAGTCCCAAGCACCATGGTACTTCGTCTCCTAAACACCAATCATCTGGAGGGTCTGGGAAACCAAGCATGTCTGCGCTGAAATCTGCAGCAAATTCCCCCTCAACTGCAGGGAAGAGTGGAACAGATATGCCTAAAGTAAAATCTTCATCCAGCAAAGATAAGGATCGCAAAGTGTCCAGCTCCTTTAGTGGAGGGAGTTCTGGCTCTGGTTCAAGTCCCAAGTTGAAGTCATCCAGTGTGAAGCTAAAGCAGCTGGACCTGACAAGTGGAAGTGGTGATAGTGGAACAGGACCTCAGGGTGGTGGTGGTGGTGGTGGTATTGGTGGTGGTGGTAGTGGTGGTGGTGGGGGGACACCCCCATCTGTGGCTGTAGATGGCAGTAAATCATTGTCTGCACTGCCTCAAGTCCGGAATAGGAAGGGCTCACTTTCAGCAGTAATAGATAAACTGAAGTCAGCTCAACATCAGGGACCTGAACCAGGTGAGACAGTGAAAGAAGGACGAGGGAGCAGTAACAACTTGAGTAGTAAAATACCAGGAGATACATCTGGTACTACTGTTAGTAGTAGTAGTAGTAGTAGTAGTAGTAGCAAGAATCCTGGGGAATATATGGTGAAGCCAGGCTCAGAAGGTATAAAGCTCACAATCAACAAAACACGAACCAAGGATTCAAAGTCTGGTGTTGTAAAAACTTCATCATCTGTCACTGGTTCTGGTTCACCGAAGACTCATACTGGCCTGAAGCCAGGAGTCAATAGTGGACCAGCTTCAAAGAAACCACACCAGATGGTGCAACAAAAGTCTGTCAGTGGTAACAGTAGCATTTCCAGTTCAAGTAGTAAGGCAAGCAATAGTAGTGGCTGTGGTAACCCTTCCTCTAAAATCCCATCCACTACAAAATCCACTAGTTCTCCTGTATCTGGCATCCTTTCTAAATCTGTTTCCAAATCCAGTGGGTCACCAAAAATGAGTAGTTTGGCTGATGCAAGTAGACGGGACAACAAACCAAGACTTCCGAAGTCTGGCAGTGATCGTGAAAAGTCTGTTTTCTCCAAAGGCCCTGATGCAAGGAAGTCCAGCCCTGTTAGTGTGAGAGATGAAGTAGACGGTGAAAGGCCTTTAAAACTTGTTACAGCTCATGCAAAAATGGAGCCATCCTTACCACCACAGCTTATGGTTGAAGGTATGATAAAATCATTGGATACAAAATTTCAGATACCAAAGCTTTCTGCACGAAGTAGCAGCCTTAATGAAGGAGATTCAAAGAAGCAGTCCTCAGATAAAACAGCAATTGGAAGTGCAGAATCCAGCAATAGGACGGATTCAGGAGCCAAAGTTATTGATCTGGTGGGGAAAGGAGATGGTTCAAATGTTTCAGCAAAATTTCCATCCCTTTCCAAAACAACAGATGATTTGAAAAGTTCTAAGATACCAGCAGTGACGTCTGTCACGCCTCCTATAGCAATTCCAGTTCTTACAACACCAACATTAAAACCTTCTCCATCAAAATTACAGGATGTAAGTATAGACACTGGTCTCCCAATTTCAGCTCTTGCATCTACTCTGATAGTTACAAGCTTGCCTTCCAGTAATTCAGAGCCTGCATCTGGAGAATCATTATCAGTGGATGTATCCCGAATGAAACCTGATCTGTCCCGTAGTGGACAGTCTTCAGGGAATAATGTAAAAGAAGAAACAATAATTCAAGCTAGTGGAAAGCCTGAAAATCCTGCAAAATCTTTTCCTGCTAGTGCTAATACTAATACTAATACAACAACAACTGCTACTGCTGCTGTTAGTACTACTGCTATTGCTACCACTGCTGCTACTACTATTACTACTGCTGCTGCCATGGCTGCTGCTGTTGGTGCTGCTACTGCTATTGCTTCTGTCACTGCTACTTCTACTACTAATACTGCTACTGCTAATAATAATAGTAATAATAGTGACACTTCCATTCTTTCTGCAATCACCTCCCACAAATCTCTGGATTCCTCTCAAACAAAGTTTTCTTCCTTATCCTCTCAAAAGCAGGTAGACGATTCTAAGAAGCTTGTGAACTTATGTGATGTTCCAAATAAGTCAACAGCTTTAAATAAAATAACACCAATGCCTACTACCTCACAAGAAGCAGCAGAAATACTCCTTGACATATCAGCATCTTCTTCTCATGCAAGTAAACCCCTTGGTGCAGAACCACAGCCTGGAAAACTAGCAACTGTACCTGAGCGTGCTGTGGCTGTATCAGCTCCAAGTCGAAGAAACACACCCCCTCCTCCGCTGCCTCCACCACAGCCTTCTGTACAGGTACATATAGTGCAGTCACCTGCTGCTGCCCCTAACACTGCCTCACCTATGGTGATTACTTCACCCCATTCAACCTCCCCCTGCAGCATAGATGATGAGCTCATGGACGAAGCCTTAGTTGGGATGGGCAAATGAGGTGTGTACATAAAAACATAAAACATATGTGCATATTTGAAGACTGGTTTTACATTTTTATTTTATTAATAATGTGTCTTTACAGATTGTCTCACATGTATTTCTTCAACCAAATAATTATGGCAATTGCAATATTTTAGAATGCCCAAAGTCAAGACATATATGTGTGCACGTGTGCGCGCGCGCTCACACACACACACACTGGACCGTGGTATAATATAACATAAACATACATATTGAAAGATGATTCCCAAGACAGATGCTGTGATCAGACATGTAGATGTTATTTTCATATTTCATAGACTGAAGCTAGGCCTTCCTTTAAGACTTGGCTAATGGCATCAGGGTGGTCAGAACATTTCCTTGGATTTTTTTATTTACTTAGGATATAGGCATGGAAGGAAATTTGCTGTGCTGTACATTGATAAAGCATTTGTTAAGGTATATGTGTATGGGAAACTGCCATAGACATTCTTCATATTATGAAGAAACTGAACAGTTGAAACTTGCCACATTTGCTCACACAGTGCTCAAGTGCTAAGTTAAGGAGGACTATTAACAGAGAGTATACATAAATCTGAAAACCCTACTTCTGTTAAGTTTTTTTGGTAAATCATAGAAACATGATCACTTATGACACCCAAGTTACTTGTTTCTGCTGATAGTATTGTCATGCTGGAATGGACTGAAATTTTATCAGTTATTTGATATCACTGTCAGTACATAAAACACTAACTAGCATAGCTTATTCTGTATAATGGCTAGGCTGTATGCTAGATGACATGTTCCAGTTCCCAGCAGGGGCAGGGATCTTTCTCCTCACCACTAGCTCTGGGGCCTGTTTAGCCTCATAATCAGTCAGTACTGTAGGCTTTTTTTGCTGGGAGTAAAGAAACTAGACTTGAAGCTGACAAGTCACCTGCATCTATTGCTGGTGTTAAGAATGCATGGAGTTACACCTCCATTTACATGTATTCATGGTGTTGTGCTTAATTCATGACCAGAACAACTGCACCCTGGGCTGATCGTAACAGAAGCATTTCAAAACTTCGTGCAAGTGAGAGTGGAATGTGCACATGTGTACTGCTGTTGTGACAACATGCATCCTTGTAGACATATTGAGTTAGCTGTAGCTATTATTGGTACATAACATTTCTGTCTTATCCTTAAACCCTTGAAGATTTCTTTAAATATCACTCTGCCAGCACTTATAGCTACATTTAAATTTCAGCAAGTCCCTACTGTTACAGTGTTATCTTATTTTAAATAATTTTGTGTGTATCATATCAATAAACAAAATGTGTACATTGGTCAAAGACTATTACAATCTGAGTGGAATTGAAATATGTCAAAGAGATGTGCTATGCATGTTTGATGATGTGGCCAACAGCATCTTGGAGACAATATTACTGAACAGTTGGTTAATAAACCTGTAATTTTAGGTACATAGATTGTTTTGTGTAAGAGATTTGTAATTATGCAGGATGAATAATCCACACTACAGACCAAATCCAAATCAGTAATGAAGAAATGAATGAGTGGAATTTGAAAAAGAGAAAGAATAGTGCATTTACAGTATATCTGAAGAAGGTGAAAATAAAATTTACTGCACCTGATCCATGTGTTGCCAGTACAGATTGGATGAGAAGAAAGAACATAACTTTTACATTCATAACTGATTTGCACTTGATCTCTCATTTGTTATTCACCTTTATTATCCAAGAATAGATCTAAATTCCACAGTACTGGAGAACTGGTGGCAAAGTTTTAACTCAGAGGCAGTGGTGTTAGTATTGAGAAAATACAACAATCGGACAGCTAGACCAAGCATATGTGCCAATGCAGTAATGCAGCATGTTGTTAATGAAGGTTAAACAGCCATTACAGTGGTCGCCTTTCTCTTACATGCAGACGTGTAAATTTTGTGCTCTATATTGATCACGTGTGTACTTAACTCACAACTGTTCCTTTTACATGCTGGTGAAGCAGCTTTCTGTATCGTACTGCTATATTTTGTCAGTGTTGTTATAAAATGAAGTGCAACATTTTTCGTAAATGACCAACTAATTGTTGGAGAATTGCATTTTTGTTGTAATGGATTTAACATGGCTCCAACCTCCTCCCTCCCCCCTCCTACCCAATCAGTCTCTTTTTAAGAATTTGTAGGTGTGGGAATCCTTGTGTTAGTACTTTGACCTGAGAAGGGCCTATTGTACCAGCCCTGATAATGACTGTGGAGAGAAACCGTTAGTGGAATGATAATTGGCAGGAAAAGTGCAAATTACTCAGAGATAATCAGGCACAGTGCCACTTTGTCTACACCAAATTACATGCAGTCTACCCTAGGACTGTATGTGGGTTTGCACAGTGATTGATTGCCTTAGCTATGACACAGCATACTCTTAATTAACAGTAGTAGTTGCAATTCTTGCAAGTTTTTAAGTTTTTTCAGCAGTGTGGATGTGGTATCAGTTCTTGGATGTGACATAGCATCTTTGGGCATTTAGATCCTTGAGTTTCAAGGCAACAGTGGTTGGGTCTTCAACAGTTGCAGCATCCAAGAAAATGAGACCACATTGCTCTCTCAAAAACACTGGAAACAGAATATCCAGCGATGCAGCATCATTTCCCCTTGGTAATTTTTTTTTTATGGTGAATATGCACTGTGTCAATATAAATACAGGATTGTCAGTTACTTGAATGGCTGGTAAAGTTTATGTCAGCACACAGTTATTAATGATGTACATGGCTGTCTTGAATGATAAATCATCCATGCTTTCTGCTGTAAATGCACCTTATACTTGCTGTGGTAATTCAGTTGGGAGGAAATGAAAATGACTGCAGCATTTGGTGAAGAAGCTTCTTAAAAGAGGGAGTTTTGTATGGCAAATGCAAGCATTTATTTAGTAGTACGACTGGCAGTCACAAAGGTTGTATATTCTAGTACACACATCTGGCACTCACTTCCTTCTATAAAAACTATTACTGACAAGGATTAATTATCTGGATACAAGATATTGGACATCAGACGTGTGCACACACACACACACACACACACACACACACATCATTCCTCCTTGGGTACAAATGACAGCTCATTCAGATGCTAGAATATTCAATCCCAGGCTCATTGCAGTTCCATGTACAACCCGACATTTTATTATTAATCCAGTTCTCCTGATCTTTTTCTTGAAGGTGAGAGATAATTATCGTCCTCATATGGACCTCCCTGATTTTCACATCTGCCAACAAGACTATACAGGGTGTCACAGGAGGAATGGACCAAACTTCGGGAGGGTGTTCCTTATGTTAAACTATACCGATATAACCCAAAACACCTATGTCCAAAGTT
>JGI20166J26741_11629252_pt1 | contig 11436 bp, 7 predicted proteins | sample TergutCu122P5_FD_26741 | JGI IMG/M metagenome (IMG submission 26741) | reverse complement strand
AGAAAATTTTACTATATGAAATGAAATTTCTTGTACCAAATTACAGCTGCCTCCAGAACCCCTGACTAGGGGCTACCACCCCCAGATCCCCGTTCTCTCTGTCCTCAACTGAATTTTTTGTTGACCCCCCCCCGAACAAAATTCCTGGGTACACCACTGATGGTAATGAACGTCTGAGTTACATAAAGTGTGGGGAATTTATAGACTATCTGAGCTTCTCAGGAAGGACTCTGTTCCATGGAGTTTGTCAGGTTTGTGCCAAGTTACATACATATGCTGTTTAGTTTTGCCACAGTGCACTTTTGACTGCCATGTTCATCCATTGTGACCTTTCAACTTGCAGGATGGGTGCCATACCCGTGTGTTGCAAGTTGTATACTTAGAGCTGTTCTGGTATGGCATTCTGTATTTTTACATGTTTTGCATATATATGTATTGGTTTTCAATTTTTTAATAATCTAAAATATCTGAAATACATATATATTTTCAATATACATCATTAGGCAAGTAGCTGACATTTCCTGACCTTGGCCAGAAGAAGCCTGAACATACACCTGTGCCTGTCCTGCATGGGTGATTACTACATAAACTTAATGTAATATCACTATACATAACTAAATTTCATGTGGTAACATAGTTATAGTAAACTGAAACATTACCTTGGACCAAAGAGTACTAACCAAACTTTGCTAATCATCAACTGTAAGTTTCCAAAATCTGAAGTTTGCAGTTCACTTTAGTGGTTGGTACAGAACATATACTGTAATTCATTCATATAGAAGTGGCACGTATGACATTTCTTCTGTAGAATATATCAATTTTGACATAAAGAGCATGACTAATTGTTACAAATACATTTCACCCCTGTGTCAGTGATTTCTTGGTCTGACTTCTAGCATTTGTGGCAACTAGAAATAATAAAATCTTCTGAGGCAAAGTCATGTCAGTTTGGAATCGAATTCCAGCATTTTGGAGATTTTCTGTATCTCCATGACTAGGAAATGACAACCTGGACTTTCAACTCAAAATTGATGCATATTGTGGCCTGAGAAAATTTTGTCACTTTCTTCCCCCAGTTTAGAATTATCTTAGTACTTTAATAATTTGGTACCTGAAAATGTTGGTGTATTATACAGATGCATGTGATGTGTACTGAAGAATACTGTACACTATGTTGCAGATCGTACTTTCAAGCGTCGACAGATACAGCAGTTGGCCCATGAACTGATAGATCAAGAGAAGAAAACTAACTAGTACCATGCCTGCTGGTGTATCGTGGCCACAATACTTAAAATTCTTTGTTGCTGCCATGGTGTCAATGGTGCTGGGAGCACAGGCTGTACATGTCTATTATCGGCCACTTGATGACCTCAATGAACTTGTGCAACAAGAAGTAGAAAGACTGAGTAAAAGTAAAGATAAAATAAAACCATAGTATGCAATGGAAATGTTTAGTGAACATAATAGAAATATTAATAGTGAGCTGACAGACTTTTGAACATGTAATTTTAAGTCTAATAGTGTGTACATTGTTATGCTAATGCCTTGTGTTGCAGTGTGATAAGCCATTAAATTTTTGTGTATATGATATTCAAAGCCTTATTCATTATAGCCTTTTATGACTCCAGGGTCAGTAACCCCCACTTAAGTTTGGGCATTCAATGTACAACCACTTTTTCCTTCATTATCTGCATTCAACTGGGACCAAAAAAACACCACTTACAGTAAAGTACCCTTAAATGAGGAATTTCTGCCCACAGGAAATGGTGAAAATACAGATTAATATGGACCAGGCTGGTGTGTGTGGTACTTGTTAACAAATAAATCTTACGTACATGTGTCCATAAAAATGGTTGATTTCTGAGGTCTACCAGCCCATTCTGTTACAAGCAGTTTCATTGCATTGCAGTCCTAAATATTTTCAAATGACAGAATGACCCCATTTCCAGCCATCAGTAGGTTCAACATATCATTGTTCTAACATCAATATATCAAACAGTGATGTATGTTTCCAACATAAATATTCAGTAGAGTGAATTATCCATTTAAAAATCACATGCAATGAACTCTTCATAAAAAATTTACTGTTTAGGGTTTTGAAAATTATTTGAACTACCTAGCAGCAATGCCAGCATACACAATATATACGTAACAATCTATCACAGGCTATTGCAAATAACACGACTTACTAGTATATAATGCACTGTTCGCAGCAGAATCTGGATTTAAAGTTTCCAAATTTAAGATTTTCCTGCATTTTAGGTTCATTTTTTGCAGTATTGGCCAAACCCCCACACAAATAATGTATAATTTTACTCAATTCAAGTTTATTGATTTTAAGTTTTCCTGAATTTCAGACATAAAAATTCTGTCCTTACACCATTTTGAAGACTCAACTTAGGGTTCATGTTTACATCTTGAGTTTGGATGGAATAAATGATCCCATGATTATGCACAATGGAATTCCAGCTATGTCACAATCAAAGGTGCACCACTACAGCAGTGTACTACTTATTCTCAAGTGTCTGCAGGTACATGATTGGTGAAGTATAGCTGGAGGCATATATGTCTAAGCACTGCTAACCTAACACTTCAGTGCATCACACACCTACCAAGGGTTCCCTGCACTGTCCAGTATTATTCTCTTCAGAAGATCTGCTGACAGAAGAATAGATTTTGTACACTGCCCTGTGCAGCAAAATTGTAAATTTGGTTTATTTTTCAAGTTTTCTCTGTTCTGTCACATTTAAAGTGTATATAATGTTTTTGCAACAATGGCAGAATTTTCCACTTCATTCTGACATGACTACATTTAAGATTTTTCTCAATTCAAGGTTCAAACAGAAAAATTTTAAATTGGGGCTGTACCTTATTTATATACTTTATGTACAGTGTGTGCAGTTCTCCTGTAGTCACCTGTACCCAGTGTGATAACTAGTTATTTGCCTCTTTGCAGTTGTCTTATCAGGAATTGTGAAAAAACCACATCATGTACAGGAGTGTGGGAGAAAATAACATATGCATTGGATTCAAACTGTTTTTTGGTAGAAATTTATGCCTCATGGATGTAATCACTGAATTTTTTACATTCAAACGCCTCATTTATTTGCCACCATGCATGGAGAGGAAATGTACATTGGAAACTCAGACAATGGGGACCCCATGTATTTGCAGGTTCAGTGTGGGAGTAAAGGTTTGGATGTACTCTTTTTTTAACCTCTGTACTAGAGGGGGTGGGTGGTCAGTGCCACGCTCTGACCACTTTACCCCTACGAAACACCCGGTATCCATTGAACAGGAGGCTGGGTGGGCCCCAGGGCTGGTCTGGGTGGGTGTCGAAAATCTTGCCCCCACTGGGATTCAATCCCTGGACCATCCAGCCCTTGGCAAGTCACTACACCAACTACGCTATCCCGGCCCACATCAGTGTGGGGGTTCCACTCATATTTTCCGAACAAGGCCTACATTATTATGTTGTTTTCGTTGGTGTATAATATCACTTGTAGTAATGTACTGTGATGGCATGGGTGGTCTGTGGTACCCATGTAACTACACACTGGACTGTGTTGTATGGGAGACTGAAACATTGTTCTGCTTTTGTTGCAAAGACTAATGCACCATGTAAAATGTGGTATATAAACTGACCATATCACATACTGGTATTATTTTGTATATTGGTGTGACTTAATTTCAATTCATAATGTTGGTGATATGACTTCAATGTCAGTGGAATGCGATAAATTGTGCAAGAAATGTCCCCTATCACCTATCTTCCCCATAATATTTGCCTACAAATACATAACAATGATGAATGTAAGTAATGCGAATCGAATATTCACACAAGAATGTGAACAAATTTTCGGTCAGGCACAGAATACTTGATGACATTCTAATGTCCTAATGACTCTCACAACACACACATCCTTATTTTGTCTTGCATATCATGTAAAATGAAATATTACAACTCTCAACTATACTTTTTATCATTATCTGAATTAATAACAGCATCATTCTCTAAAATAAAGCATCACAAAGTGTGTGGCCAGTATACATTGACACAGGAAAAGGAATAACACATGTTTCATTAGGCAGAAAATGTAATTAGCATCCTCTCAATGTGAAGGAAGAATAACTTCCATCTCCATGAGTTACAGTTACCTGGTTGCCAGTTAACAAAAATTTTTTGCTTGTGACTTTCAGTGTTCTGGCAATTCTAACCAGTCCCTTGTGGCACAGAGGATGTGATGAACAATATCTAACATCTGGCTGAATGTAATTTGTAAATCCTAAATCTCTCTTACAAATTTCACCTTTTGCCATTATCTTGCATCTGTCCTCCATGTGTTCAGGATAAACAACAGCACAACAGGAAGAATATCTTGTAAGCCAAACAAGGCAATACACAGACACCAGAAAATAATGATCACACCTTATTCTGACAACAAAATATATCTGTCTGTCTTCCAGATTTTCAAACCTTTTTTATCCCTGGTCATCTAGCTACAAATGTAACGAGCCAAACAACTATATAGGTGAATGACCCTAAAAAATGGATGACAATGAATATTAATTTTCATATATCCAACTGCATATAGGGCAAGGCAAGTATTTCTGCTGGGCCCTATCATACAGCATCCATCATCATCATCCAAAATCACAACAGAACTTGCATACAAGGCCTCTATGGCAGTGTCCAAGCACCTGAGATCAAACTTTTAATTACTTATGAAAATAAGTCTCTGGCTGGAAACCTGCACATACTTCAAAAACAAAGCATTTATGGTACTTCAAGATCAACATTCAGTTCACTCAAAATGGTTAGCCATATGGTTTCACCCACCACAAGGCATAAATTATGAAGCCCAAAATTCAACAACTTTCTGCAATTTGCAAATTTTGGTTCAAAAATTCACACTACAGCATATGAACTATTTAATGTATTAAATGCACTTTTTTAATATTGTGCACAAATGTATATACTGCATTTCCCAGACCATATAGTGCATGTGAACATATGAGGCACCAAGATTTCAGATTAAAAATTTACGGACAAAATATTTTATTCACATTTGAAGCTCAAATTTACCAATGTTTATTCCCAATGAAGGCAATGCAGTATGAAGTTTCTACAGTCACAGAATCCTTTAAAATCCTCACCACTACTATCACAGTCATCGTTACTACTGTTACTGTCCTAACTTTTATATTCATCAAACAGTGCAATATCTTCAGCACCATAATGGGCATTAGTGAGCCCACATTTCTTAAAATACTACACAATTGTCTTGTGTTTCACAGTCCATGCCTCTTCTCATAAATCTGTAACACCAAGCTGTCTGTCTCAACAAAACTGATTATGCTGTGTGTGACTGCCCAGCTTCTTATTTCAGAAATGATCACTTTTGTAGACATAGAAATCCCTTGGTTTCAGTGGCCTGTTACCCAGTTGTTCACCTCTGCCTCTTAGGTCAGGCCATTTTGCAATATATGTATGAAACAAGTGTTTTTTCCTTTTCTAACTCTGTAATTATTCCTTATGCCTTCTCCATTCACATATTTTCTTTACTGGAGGTGGACCAAAATGTCTTTCAGCTGCACAACTAACCATGCTCTTTTGCATTACTTTATCACATTGAATTTGAAACCCACTGTATATAGAATTATCATCTTTTCACCACAAATTTATGTTCATTAAACTCATTATAACCCCATACTACTGAAAACTAATGTAAGGAACAATGAGGCTTTGTTTCTCTCCCTCCCCCCCCCCCCCCAAAAAAAAAACAACAACAAAAACAAACACAGGTATCTCAGGTGCTTCAGAGGTCATACTGACACACCTTCAGACCAAAACACGTACGGCCATGGGCCATTTTATACACTATTTCCTGGGACAAAATGTATATCTTTTGACCTGTAAAATATAGTACATATTTACATGTGAATGTATATAAATATATACATACATATATACATTTATATGTAAATGCACAACACTTAACTCTGTAGCACCACTACTAGTACTCCTTAAAAATATAATGTAAGTCAGTTCAATTAATTTATGAAAATAGCCATCTTACTGAAGGCTACATGCATTTCCAGAGACGGTTATATTCTGTCCCTGTTACCTGCCTAATGACATGAAAATGATGTACATATTTAAGTTACTTCTTTCATTAATGTTCTGCCTCCTTAGGCAACATAAAATCATAACGTTTTTCTATGGTAAGATATACTAAACACTTGCAAATGTGATATAATATGAACAACACTATAATAAGCATAAACATTTCAGAAACTTAACATTATCAGTCATTATCATAAAGACTGCAATAAACATGATCCTTTTCAGATGTAGCAACTTGCAGAATTCAAGTCTACAGGGCTCTGACAATGGTATACAACTTAGTGAAACAATCAAGACAATGGACACAGTCCAAAAAAGACCGTTTAACTAAACTGCTGAATGTATAGTATTAATTACATAAAACAAGGAGTGTCACTTCTCATTCTCACAGCAATCACTCAGCATACATGCAGGTACCAGATGCTCCCTCATTATGAAGAGAAGTGATGCCATGTAGTTCTATAGAGCGGTAACAACTGCTGCCTCCACCACAATGATAGAAGCCTGTGATATAAAAATGGCAGAACAAAGCCTGCAGCTAACAGAAAACTGTTAACCTTAGCCCATCCTGTCTTCCTTGTACTACTGTCCACCTCCTCCAGCATAGTGCACTCTCCAAGCCACCAGAAGATGGAGGCAGGTAATTTCCCTCAAAATGTCGGTACCTATCTATGAAACTACACAGCGACACATCCCAGAAGGCAATAATCTTTACAGTTACTGCCACAAGAACCTCACATCTTGTCTCTCATTATACTCAGACATTTCAATATTTGGAACTTGTGGCACAATGGAAACCGCTCAGCATTAACACACCACTTATTTTGCAACAATATTTCACAGTTAATGCAGTGCAGATTCCAAGTATTTCTGCATATGACATATGCAATTGACGTAACAAAGCCTCATCAAAATCAACATGATCCAAGGGCCTATACCACATCAGTCATTAATCAGGTTGTTTCAGTGAAACATAATTTATACACAAATGCTGAACTTCTTACCCAGCAAAACAAATGCTGACATTCTCCACACTGACAAAAGCACCACACTATCAGTTTATGAAGTGTTTCCTATTGGTATTAACTAAACTGCAGATACCTCAACAGGACCTGTCAAGATATGAAAGATCATGCCACCATATCCATATCAACAAGAGAGTCATTGTCAGGATCATTGTCAATTTCATCATCATCAATGTGACTTGGCTCCCCTGGACTTGGTACATGCGGAGATGAAAGCATTGGATCACCATTCACAGGGTGATCATCTTCCATTAGATCTACCTGTGATGCACTTAGTGCTGATCCTTCAGCAATAATATCTGGCATGCTGAATTGTGGTAGGGTGCCATCTAATGTTTGGTCAAGCAGCTATAAAAGAAAGAACATGCACCAAATTATTTAACAAGATATGCAATGTACATATAACGTAACACTAAGGTACATTTGCACAACTGGAACCATGGAAAAGCAATAATTAATACACATTGTGAGTGCATCTGTAGCCTTTGTTATCCAGCATGTGCAGTGCATGTCCCACATTATATAGTCATCTGTGGCCTCTCTGGCTGGGAGCTGAGTTGTTCCATGTGGATGGATGGACAGACAGACAGACACAATGACACTAACAGTTGCTTTTTGCAATTTTCCAAACACACCTAAAAAATGAAACCTTGTACACATTAGCACTGGTATTTTAAAATACAATAAAATTTGGAATTCATTCTCTGCTCTGCTATTCACTTTTCTATTTTTATTTCTCCCTTCACTGTTTCCTCCTCTGCTCTCCTGTTCATTCCACTCACAACCAGCCCTATTATCCCAATTTTGTTTCTCTCTACTCTCACTTCTTCCCATGTCTCTCAGGGTTGGTCACAACTCTGACATAGTTCAGGCTGTCCTCGTACCCACACAACCCTTCCACACATGGCTTGTTCATCTACCTTCATGATGAAGGCTACAGGGTCCTCTCAAATGTCAGGACACTTCTACCAAACTACATGGCATCACATCCCAGAAAACTAAGAGTTTTTCACAGTCACTGCCATAAGAACCTAGAATGTCACCTAGAATTAACTAGTTATTGCAATTCATAAATTCTGAGAATTCCTTAGCCGGTTATCACAATTCTTACCAGCCCATCAGTGTTATTTATCCTGACTATGGGCTTCAAGAACTAGAGCAGATGCCCAGGTCATAAACATCTGCAACAGTGCACATAAAGACAGAAAATATTCCAGAACAATTTTTTTTATGGGCACAAGTGTGCCGTGTGTATGTGTGTGTGTTTTGTGCATATGTGCGTGTGCACACATGTGGGGAGAGGGGGACTGGCTGCCAGCAACTGTCTTATGTATGAGCTACTACCCATCTTTCCTTACTTCCCCTCCCCAATCTACCCTTTCATACTACCTTATTACACCATGCCTTCAATGCTTGATCTAGTAACTAAACTAAATACAAATTAGTTTATAGAACACAACGGGGATGTCGCACCTAAAAAGCTAGTAACTAAATTTTGTTTCAGACTTTCAATTCTAAATTATGGGTTGTCTTGAGTGGGGATGTGTACTGGAGTCACTGTGGGTGATGTACAGTGTTCAATTTAATCCAGATTTCTGTCGTTTGTTTCTTGAGTTTCCAGCAACACCTCATAGGTATGTTATTTTGTGTTTGTACAAAGTGTGGAGCCTCTCTAAATTTATTTCTGAGTACTGTATTTATATACAGTGGGGAACTTTTCATTCATGTGTTCTCTATTATGTGTGTGCGTGTTCCAAGAGAAGAATTGTGTGTATCTGATTTTTGTTATTTCTAATTCACTGTACACTAAATTTTTTATCTGCTATTCATTTAATTCTTGGTTTTCATCTGAGATAACTGTTAGAGCTACATCCCCACCAGTGCTGCCACATGTTTGCTGTTTAGGTTGGGCAAGTTTTGGGTTGCAAATTGTCGATTCTCTGCATACTGGGGGGTGAAGGGGAGTGGGCCTCTGACAGATGAATCACACTTTTTCTTAAATCAGTGATGGATTATTTGAACAGTAAAACAATCCACACCACAAGGTTCTTGAGGAGCCAAAAGTCAAGAAATTCCCCAGCCACATAAAAATTTGAAAGTCTGTTACATATTTACATGAGTCCACTGCTAAGCCTCACCCTGCTGAATCCACTCTACAATCACACCCCATTTCTTCAAGATTCATTTTAATATTGAGCTACCATTAAGCCTAAGTCTACCAATGAGTGTCTAACTTCAGATTTTCCCATGTTTCTGGTACACACAACCCATCTCGGTTATGTGTGCTACACCATATCTGATTTGATAATTCCAAAAATAAATATTAAAAAAATATTTCAAGTTAAAAGATAAAAAGTATTCTAAATTAGAAGATACAGGAGGATTAACTATTTGTCCATATCGAACCTTTTGCAGTTTTCACAGTGATGAATATTAAGAACAAGGTGTTTTTAGATGTGACACTTTGTAGCCTTATAGACAGGTACTACCATTTTGGAGGAACTTTCAGGCTCCACACTCAAGGTAGGATCCTCTAAGCACTGTACCTATATATCACCAGACTACATGAGGTTATATCCTAGACTGATTGCAGAAAAAGTCTTTTGGATGCAAGTAAGAAGCCATCAGAAATTAATTTTGCTTAGTATTATGCAAAAAGTTTACTGAACAAAATCACATCACATAAAATATTCAAATCTGATATAAATGCTACTGAACAGTACAGTGGATATATGCAGTGAATTAAATATATATGGGTATGACTTTTGGAACACTGATCTCTTGCTTTACAGAAATTAACTTTAAGTATTGTTGCTGTAATGCAGAACAATAATTTCCACCTGTGTTTCTGCTATTTACAAGCAGTCTGTAAACAGTGTCAGGTAAGCACACAGGTCAGTACACTGCCACAGATTGCACTTTATTTAGTGGTGTACTCTCAGTTTCGTCTGAGAAAAAGGTACTTGGCACTTAACATTATACAGCCACTCCCTAACTTATGTAAGGGTTGCATTCCACGGAACTTTACGCAAGTCAAATTTTACTTAAGCTGGAATTCCCCTAAATTCAATTCAATTCAATTTCTTTTATATCATGTGGAGAAAAAATTTTAAAAGCGTGCTACGAAATGTACAATAAAACTATTAAGACAACACCGTCTACGTGTTTTTGCTGTCCTAGTTAGGTCCTCCATATATTTCCTACAGGATGCAAATTACATTTCCACAATTTTTTTTTAGTTTGCAACGTGCACAAAAAATTACATAAAGTAAAATATATGTAAGTTGAGTATTACATAAGTTGGGGAGTTATTGTACTTTACTCACTGGATGGGACTTAAAAAAGCTGTTCGTAACACTTGACTGAGCAGATTGCTGCCATGTGGGCTGGTAGTCTGCCAATCCATGCCTTTCTGCCAGCAATTCCAGCTGCTAAACATTCAAATAAATTACAATAAAACACTTAATATACAAAACATGTCAACATATGTAAGTATATAAAGGTACAATCACATGACATTAGTAAAACCTTTGTTCATTCTGCTAAGTCTGAGAAATTTGTGGCTGAAAAACTGAAATATCCTAAGCACATGCCCTCCAGGTATACACAGCTGACATTATTATGAAAAAGTAGTCACAGACAGCCAACAGCAGCAGTCCTGAAACCTTGACATATGAAAGGTGACAAACACCCCCACCCCCACCCACCTTTGAACCTAGCATTATACAAAATGTAACATAGGGCTTCAAACTTTTCGGTGTGTCTTTGATAAGAGTCTGGTGGCAGGATGTTGTGCACATGGGATAACATTTGCATTCCATAAATGTGGTAAATTTCTTGACTAGATGAGCAATTATTAACTTGTCATTAACAAGTGTGTTCCATAGCTATCACTTACCAGATGGGAAAGTGATACTGTAAATAAAGGATACTAAATTCTCAGGTGTTGAAAATACCATGTGTACAGCACGTAACATCCACTTGATAATAAAATATGAATATTAATATACATATTAATGTAAACACACACACACACACATATATGTAGATACTTTTTTTTTTTCCTTCCATGTTCCATTACTTGTAGTAATACTACATGCCTTCTTTCATATTTACAATTATTGTACAATGTTTATCAATACTTACAATTATTCTTATATACTACGCTGGTTTGGATTCTTTAGTGTAGCTAGCAATTTTGTCAAAAGAAAGTGTGTTTACAAATTTAATAAAAAATTGATAGTGTTTCCTTATTAATTGTCTTTTATCTACTGGCCATTTATT